>Ga0209930_1004111_pt1 | contig 13428 bp, 6 predicted proteins | sample ThiBiot_500_biof_2_FD_183948 | JGI IMG/M metagenome (GOLD analysis project Ga0209930, IMG submission 183948) | Wastewater bioreactor microbial communities from Cape Town, South Africa - Thiocy_cont_500_biof (SPAdes) | ecosystem: Engineered > Bioreactor > Thiocyanate-remediating >... | reverse complement strand
AAAATATCATGATAAATAAAAGTAAAAAAAATGTATGAATACTTTCAGAGAAATTTAACATGCAGTACAATAAATTATTGATGATCACATCAATTACTGTCAATTACGGAGAGAACCAAAAATAAGTTACGGTGATGCGTTTGTTATAACCCCAGATGCTGAAATGTCGACATAATATTCTCCACTGAAACCGGAACTAAAGCTACGAATATCACTCTCACTACCACCTGTGCTAGCATCGTATGTTTTGAAGTTAATATTAAGCCAATTCGTAAAACTAGCACCGGAATAAACATACAATGAACTGCCCCAAGGTAAATAAACGGAACCACTCAACAATGGCAACGAAATAGTACCACGAATCTTGAAAGTAAATGGATATTTGAATCGAAAAGCGGTTGAACTGAAATAGAACGTTGCACCACTAGCCAATTCTATTTCTTTGAAGTTCACATTGAGATTGTCACCGATTCCCGAAGTGCTTAATTCGCAACCACTTCGAATAAATAAACCACATCCACCAACTGAATTACAGTACGAGGCAGTTGGAATAGATCCACCACCCCACGTGGCACGATCGAATAGTGAACCAGATGCTCTAACGACGAATGTAGCTCTATCGAAAGTTTCAAACGTACCATCCGTCGAAATGGAAGCAAAGTATGAACCACTAAATGATGCACCAATTGAAGTTAACAACGAGCCCAATCCAGTAGTTAACGGATCATAGGTTCGAATTTCGACATCGAAACCACTTGAAAATGCGGCACCAGCAAACATATTGAAACCACAACCCCAAGGTAAATAGAGTCCACCAGATGATGATAAAAATTTCAACATGCCATAGATATTAAAATTGAATCGTTTCCTGAATCGAAAACCACTAGCAAAACCACTTGCACCTAATGAGAATGTTCCACCAAGAGCGACATATATGTCATCAAAGTTGATATCCAATTCACCATTGAGTTCAGATGTATCTAAATCACAACCTGATGCTATGTATAAGCCGCATCCATCGATTGAATCACAGAAATCAATTGTTGGGATGATTCCACCTAACCATGTGGCAGCTAAACCAAAGCCACCTGATCTACCAGCAATACATGTAATTTTACCGAATGTTTGAATTTCACCACTAAGTAAAACACCGAACGTGAATGGTCCAGAAAGACTAGCACCGAATGAATATTGAGCACCAGGCACCGGAGCAGATCCTGATAGTGTGTAACAATAAGCGATCGAACTAGTTCCAGTAAATGATGCATCAGAGTAGAGAGTGAAGAGTGAACCCGCCAGGAAGTATAATGTTTGTTGTGTTGTTTGATCTTTGAAGGAACCACTTCCTTCAACGACGATATTGATGATATATTTAAATGCTAGGAATGTAGTTGATGATGCAATAAATGTACCACCAATGGTTAATTTAGACGTTTCATAATTAAAGAATTCTCCACTAAAAGTGACAGTGAAACCAGATGGAATGACAGTAGTACAAATATCCGATGGTATTTGTCCATTTTCCCATGTCGATGCACTATCGAAGTCGCCACTGGCAATTGCAGTACATATTGGATTCGTTGCAGGAGTGCCAGCTGTTGTTGACTCTATTAAATAAAGAATATTATGAATCTTTTCCTAATGATTCTTTTGTAAGGAATTGTGCTTTCGAAATTTTCGAGTGACCATTATATTGGAAAATCGTGTAGACGACAAAATAATCAAAAAATAAATACACTCATATCCTCGTTTATATGCATCATCTATTTATTTTCAATTGAACTCAACTACGCATACTATCAATCATACTAGTGGTTTCTCCAACATGAATGCATTTTTCATTACTACCGACAATATTGTACAACAAAGTATACAGTATCTATTCTATCCAGTAACACATTCAATTCATAGGCATACAATCTCTCTCCTATACGAAATCCGAAATAAAAGTAAAACAATTGAACTTACCTCCTAATGCGTCTGTTATAGTACCAGATGCTGAAATGTCGACATAATATTCTCCACTGAAACCGGAACTAAAGCTACGAATATCACTCTCACTACCACCTGTGCTAGCATCGTATGTTTTGAAGTTAATATTAAGCCAATTCGTAAAACTAGCACCGGAATAAACATACAATGAACTGCCCCAAGGTAAATAAACGGAACCACTCAACAATGGCAACGAAATAGTACCACGAATCTTGAAAGTAAATGGATATTTGAATCGAAAAGCGGTTGAACTGAAATAGAACGTTGCACCACTAGCCAATTCTATTTCTTTGAAGTTCACATTGAGATTGTCACCGATTCCCGAAGTGCTTAATTCGCAACCACTTCGAATAAATAAACCACATCCACCAACTGAATTACAGTACGAGGCAGTTGGAATAGATCCACCACCCCACGTGGCACGATCGAATAGTGAACCAGATGCTCTAACGACGAATGTAGCTCTATCGAAAGTTTCAAACGTACCATCCGTCGAAATGGAAGCAAAGTATGAACCACTAAATGATGCACCAATTGAAGTTAACAACGAGCCCAATCCAGTAGTTAACGGATCATAGGTTCGAATTTCGACATCGAAACCACTTGAAAATGCGGCACCAGCAAACATATTGAAACCACAACCCCAAGGTAAATAGAGTCCACCAGATGATGATAAAAATTTCAACATGCCATAGATATTAAAATTGAATCGTTTCCTGAATCGAAAACCACTAGCAAAACCACTTGCACCTAATGAGAATGTTCCACCAAGAGCGACATATATGTCATCAAAGTTGATATCCAATTCACCATTGAGTTCAGATGTATCTAAATCACAACCTGATGCTATGTATAAGCCGCATCCATCGATTGAATCACAGAAATCAATTGTTGGGATGATTCCACCTAACCATGTGGCAGCTAAACCAAAGCCACCTGATCTACCAGCAATACATGTAATTTTACCGAATGTTTGAATTTCACCACTAAGTAAAACACCGAACGTGAATGGTCCAGAAAGACTAGCACCGAATGAATATTGAGCACCAGGCACCGGAGCAGATCCTGATAGTGTGTAACAATAAGCGATCGAACTAGTTCCAGTAAATGATGCATCAGAGTAGAGAGTGAAGAGTGAACCCGCCAGGAAGTATAATGTTTGTTGTGTTGTTTGATCTTTGAAGGAACCACTTCCTTCAACGACGATATTGATGATATATTTAAATGCTAGGAATGTAGTTGATGATGCAATAAATGTACCACCAATGGTTAATTTAGACGTTTCATAATTAAAGAATTCTCCACTAAAAGTGACAGTGAAACCAGATGGAATGACAGTAGTACAAATATCCGATGGTATTTGTCCATTTTCCCATGTCGATGCACTATCGAAGTCGCCACTGGCAATTGCAGTACATATTGGATTTGCTGCAGGAGTACCAGGTGTTGTTGGCTCTAATACAACAGAATTATTTTCAATCAATATCACAAATGACAGTTGATGGATTCATTCTTACCTCCTGTAGTTTCTGTTTTGATACCCCACGATGAAATTGACGCAAAGTAAGATCCAGTAAATGATGAACTGAGGGAGATAATCAATGAATCCCATGAGATAAACAGTAGATTAAATGTACGAATATCGACTGCGAAATTACTTGAGAAGCGAGCACCTGTAAAAAAGTTGAATCCACAACCCCAAGGCAGATAAATGCTACCACCAGCTGACACAAAATTGAGTGTACCACGAATATTTAAATTACAACGATTCCAGAACCGAAAACCTCGTGTGAGTCCACTTGTGCCCAAAGAAAATGTTCCACCAGATGCGACCGATATTTCATTGAAGTTAATATCCAGTTGACCATTGAGTTCAGATGTATCTAAGTCGCAACCTGATGCTATGTAAAGACCACAGCCACCAATTGAATCACAGAAACTAAATGATGGGACTATACCACCCAACCATGTACCACGTGCGTTGAAACCACCTGATTTCGCGGCAATACATGTCACTGTTCTGAATGTTTGAATTTCACCACTAAGTAAAATACCGAAAGTGAATGGTCCTGAAATGCTTCCGCCAAATGTGTAACTGGCACCAAAACTACCACTTGCTGGCAGTGTCGTATATTGATAGGCTATTGTACCGAGGCCAGTAAACGAGGCACCTGCATAGAATGTCCAAATTGTACCAGCAAAGAAATATAATTTATGTGCGGTTGTTTCATCCTTAAATGAACCACCAGCGCTAACAATGATATTGATAGCATATTTGAATGCACAATCAGTCGTGGATGAGACAATGAATGTTCCTTCAATGGTTAATTTTGGTAATTCAATATCGAAGATGCTACCAGTGAAGGTGACACTAATTCCAGTGGGAATAACAACCGAACAGGCACTCGATGGGATCTGTCCATTCTGCCATGTTGTTGCACTACTGAAATCACCTGATTGAGTAGCAGTACAAAGTGGGCCTGATGTTGTTGTGGTTGTAGTCGTCGTAGTGGTTGTTGTTGTGTCCGGTGGTGCTGCTGTCGCTTCTATGGAGAACAAATTTTATTTTGAATTTTTCGTGTGAGAACTGATAGAGAGCACGTCATATTACCTGATGATGTTTCTGTCTTTACGCCTCCCAGCGAAATCCCAGCATAAAATGAACCACTGAATGCCGAGGTAAAAGACGATATCAGGGAACCCAGTCCACCCACCTTTGGATCGTATGTTCTGAAGTCACAGCCAATATTACTTGAAATTCGAGCACCATTAAAGAAATTACATGCACTTCCCCATGGAAGATAAATACCACCACTGGATGATAAAAAGTTGAGTTGACCACGACAATTAAAACTGCAACGATGCTTAAATCGAAAACCTCCACCAAAACCACGTCTACCTAATGAACATGAACCACCTGATGCAATTGATATATCATTGAAGTTAATATCAAGTTGGCCATTGAGTTCAGAGGTATCTAAGTCGCAACCTGATGATACATAAAGACCACATCCACCAATGAAATCACAGAAATCAACTGTCGGAACGATTCCACCTAACCATGTACCACGTGATTTAAAACCACCTGATTTGCCGGCGATACATGTAACTCTTCCGAATGTTTGAATTTCTCCATTAAATAAAACACCGAAAGTAAATGGACCTGAAACACTTCCGCCGAAGGTGTAACTGGCACCAGCATTAGCACTTGCCGGCAATTTCGTATATTGATAGGCAATTGTACCGAGTCCAGTGAATGAAGCACCTGCATAGAATGTCCAAATCGTGCCAGCAAAACAGTATAATTTATGAGTGGTTGTTTGATCATTAAATGAACCACCATCTTCAATAATGATATTAATGGCATATTGAAATGTAAAGTCAGTTGTTGATGAGATGGCGAATGTTCCTCCGATAGTTATTTGTACTACTTCAATATCGAAGATGCTACCGGTAAATGTGACAGTGATAGTGGGTGGAATAATAATTGAACAACCAGCAGATGGTATTTGTCCAGTTTGCCATATGTTGGTGTCACTGAAATCTCCTGACATAATAGCCATGTACACTGGGCTAGCTGTCGTGGTTATTGTAGTAGTTGTAGGTGCTGGAGCGACGGTAGCCTCTAGACACGAGAGCACATCATGATGAATATAATGAATAAAACAAAAAGCAATAGTATTTACCTGAAGATGTTTCAGTTGCTTCGCCATCGACGGAAACAGAAGCATAAAATGAACCACTGAATGCCGAGGTAAAAGAAGATATCAGGGAACCCAGTCCACCCACCTTCGGATCGTATGTTCTGAAGTCACAGCCAATATTACTTGAAATTCGAGCACCACTAAAGAAATTGCATGCACTTCCCCATGGGAGATAAACGCCACCACTGGATGATAAAAAGTTGAGTTGACCACGACAATTAAAACTGCAACGATGCTTAAATCGAAAACCTCCACCAACACCACGTCTACCTAATGAACATGAACCACCCGATGCAATTGATATATCATTGAAGTTAATATCAAGTTGGCCATTGAGTTCAGAGGTATCTAAGTCACAACCAGATGATACATAAAGACCACATCCACCAATGAAATCACAGAAATCAACTGTTGGTACGATTCCACCTAACCATGTACCACGTGATTTAAAACCACCTGATTTGCCGGCGATGCATGTAACTCTTCCAAACGTTTGAATTTCTCCATTAAATAAAACACCGAAAGTAAATGGACCTGAAATACTTTCGCCGAAGGTGTAACTGGCACCGAAATTGGCACTTGCTGGCAATGCTGTATATTGATAGACAATCGTACCGAGTCCAGTGAACGAAGCACCTGCATAGAATGTCCAAATCGTGCCAGCAAAACAGTATATTTTATGAGTTGTTGTTTGATCATTAAATGAACCACCATCTTCAATAATGATATTAATGGCATATTGGAATGTAAAGTCAGTTGTTGATGAGATGGCGAATGTTCCTCCGATAGTTATTTGTACTACTTCAATATCGAAGATACTACGAGTAAATGTGACAGTGACAGAAGATGGAATAATAATTGAACAACCAGCAGATGGTATTTGTTGATTGTCCCATGTTGCTGTATCGTCGAAATCACCTGTAGAAATAGCATAGCAAAATGGGCTTGCTGTCGTGGTTGCCGTAGTAGTTGTAGGTGCTGGAGCGACGGTAGCCTCTAGAAAAGAAAGCATATAATGATGAATATCTATGTAAATAAAGAAGAATGTCAGCCTGTCTATGTGTTTGTTCGTTATTCAGTTGAAAACGGTATGACCAAATAGGATTCCTGAACTTCGCCAATTGGCTAGTGTCCACTTAACAACTTGAATAAAACAAAAAGTGATGGTATTTACCTGATGATGTTTCAGTTGCTGCACCATCAAGAGAAACAGAAGCATAAAATGAACCACTGAATGCCGACGTAAAAGAAGATATCAGGGAACCCAGTCCACCCACCTTCGGATCGTATGTTCTGAAGTCACAGCCAATATTACTTGATATTTGAGCACCACTAAAGAAATTACATGCACTTCCCCATGGAAGATAAACGCCACCACTGGATGATAAAAAGTTGAGTTTACCACGACAATTAAAACTGCATTGATGTTTAAATCGAAAACCTCCACCAGCACCACGTCTACCTAATGAACATGAACCACCTGATGCAATTGATATATCATTGAAGTTAATATCAAGTTGGCCATTGAGTTCAGATGTATCTAAGTCACAACCTGATGATACATAAAGACCACATCCACCAATGAAATCACAGAAATCAACTGTTGGTACGATTCCACCCAACCATGTACCACGTGATTTAAAACCACCTGATTTACCGGCGATGCATGTAACTCTTCCAAACGTTTGAATTTCTCCATTAAATAGAACACCGAAAGTAAATGGACCTGAAATACTTTCGCCGAAGGTGTAACTGGCACCGAAATTAGCACTTGCTGGCAATGCTGTATATTGATAGACAATCGTACCGAGTCCAGTGAACGAAGCACCTGCATAGAATGTCCAAATCGTGCCAGCAAAACAGTATATTTTATGAGTTGTTGTTTGATCATTAAATGAACCACCATCTTCAATAATGATATTAATGGCATATTGGAATGTAAAGTCAGTTGTTGACGAGATGGCGAATGTTCCTCCAATAGTTATTTGTGCTACTTCAATATCGAAGATACTACGAGTAAATGTGACAGTGACAGACGGTGGGATAATAATGGAACAACCAGCAGATGGTATTTGTTGATTGTCCCATGTTGCTGTATCGTCGAAATCACCTGTAGAAATAGCATAGCAAAGTGGGCTTGCTGTCGTGGTTATCGTAGTAGTTGTAGGTGCTGGAGCGACGGTAGCCTCTAGACAAGATAGCACATAATGGTGAATATCGTGAATAAAACAAAAAGCAATAGTATTTACCTGATGATGTTTCAGTTGCTTCACCATCAAGAGAAACAGAAGCATATAGTGAACCACTGAACGATGAGGTAAGAGAAGATATAAGTGAACCCAATCCACCCACCTTCACATCGTAGGTTCTTATATCAACAGCAATATCACTTGATATTTGAGCACCATTAAAAAAATTACATGCACTTCCCCATGGAAGATAAATACCACCACTGGATGATAAAAAGTTGAGTTTACCACGACAATTAAAACTGCATTGATGTTTAAATCGAAAACCTCCACTAGAACCGCGTTTACCTAATGAACATGAACCACCTGATGCAATTGATATATCATTGAAGTTAATATCAAGTTCACCATTGAGTTCAGAGGTATCTAAATCACAACCAGATGATATGTAAAGACCACATCCACCAATGAAATCACAGAAATCAACTGTTGGAACGATTCCACCTAACCATGTACTACGTGATTTAAAACCACCTGATTTACCGGCGATACATGTAACTCTTCCGAATGTTTGAATTTCTCCATTAAATAAAATACCGAAAGTGAATGGGCCTAAAATGCTTGATCCAAATGTATAGCTTCCACCAAGAGTAATACCACCAGTTCCGAATGTGTATTGATGAGCTACAGTATTATTTCCAGTAAATGAAGAACTAGGATGAAAGGTACAAAGTGAACCAGAAAGTAGATTCCATTTGTGTTGTTTTGTTTGATCATAAAGCGTGCCTCCCGCTTCAATAATAATATTCATGATAATTTCTATTGTAAGATCAGTTGTTGATGAAAAGATAAAAGTTCCACCAATTGTAATTGTAGGAACAGTAATGTTGAATATGGCTCCAGTGAATGTAACTGTTATGCCTGATGGAATAACTATCGAACAAGCACCAGATGGGATTTGTTGATTTTCCCATGTTGCAGCATCGGTGAAATCGCCTGAAGCAATAGCATAGCAAACTGAAGTTGGTAATATCGTTGTATCAGATGGAAGTACAGTTACGGCTAAGAAAGATACGATTCACATATGTAATCGAAAAAAATAAAGGAATTCAACTTACCTCCAGTCGTTTCTGTTATGTCGCCAGAGATTGAAATCGAAAAATAATATGGACCAATAGATGATGAACTGAGAGATATTAGCACAATACTCGTAGCAACATTTGGAGCCTGATATGTACGAATTTCAACTTCGAAACTACTTGAGAATTGAGCACCAGCAAAAAAGTTGAATCCACAACCCCATGGTAAGTAAATACTACCAGTCGATGCTAAAAAGTTTAATGTGCCATAAATATTAAAACTAAACGTATATAGAAATTGAAATCCACCAGTAAGACCAGCTGCACCTAATGAAAATGTTCCACCAGATGCGATCGATATTACATTGAAATTTATGCTCAGTTGACCATTGAGTTCAGATGTATCTAAATTACAACCTGATGATATGTAAAGACCACAGCCACCAATTGAATCACAGAAATCAACTGTTGGTGCGATACCACCCAGCCATGTACCACGTACGTTAAAACCACCTGATATTGCGACAATAAATGTCACTGTGCTGAATGTTTGAATTTCACCACTAAGTAAAATACCGAAAGTGAATGGTCCTGAAATGCTTCCGCCAAATGTGTAACTGGCACCAAAACTACCACTTGCTGGCAGTGTCGTATATTGATAGGCTATTGTACCGAGGCCAGTAAACGAGGCACCTGTATAGAATGTCCAAATGGTGCCAGCAAAGAAATATAATTTATGCGCGGTTGTTTCATCCTTAAATGAACCTCCAGCTTCGATAATGATGTTAATGGCATATTGGAACGTAAAGTCTGTTGTCGATGAGATGATGAATGTTCCTCCAATGGTTATTTGTAGTATTTCGATATCGAAAACGCTACCAGTGAAGGTGACACTAATTCCAGTGGGAATAACAATCGAACAGGAGCTAGATGGTATTTGAGCATCAAGCCACGTACTTGGATCAGTAAAATCTCCTGATGCGATAGCTGTGCAAATTGAATTTAGAGTACTCGTTGTAGTTTCACCTGTTTGTCTCTCTCCAGTAGGTGTTGTCTTTTCCGTCTGTCCACTAGAATCGCTCGTTGTTCCTGTTGTTTCACTGGATACACCGGTCGATTTCGTCGTATCTATTTCACTAGTTTCACCACCAACTACTGTTGTAGTTTCATCGGTTGAACTTCGGGCTGTCGTTGATCCGCCTACAGTTCCACTAGATTCACCACCAGTGGGACCATTCGATGTTGTTGATCCGCCTACAGTTCCACTTGATTCACCACCAGTGGGACCATTCGATGTTGTTGATCCGCCTACAGTTCCACTAGATTCACCACCAGTGGGACCATTCGATGTTGTTGATCCGCCTACAGTTCCACTTGATTCACCACCAGTGGGACCATTCGATGTTGTTGTTTCGCCTACAGTTCCACTTGATTGACCGCCTGTTACCGTTGTACTAATGGTAGTTTCACTAGATTGGCCTTCAGTTATTGTAGCTGCCGCAGTAGTTTCACCGCTAGTAGCAGCAGTTGACGTCTCAGCACTAGTTCCAGCTGTTGTCGTCTCAACAGTTTCAGTATTTGTTGAACCAGTCGTTGCTGTAGGATTTCCGCTAGATTCACTACTAGTGGTTGTTGTTACACTTGGTACTGTACTTTCTCCATTAGTTATTGCCGCTGACGTCGCTGTACTTTCACTAGATTGACCAACCGTCGACGTTGTTTCTGGAGTCTTCTCAACAGTTTCCCCGCTGGATACTGTAACTGTAGTCGTCGTTACAGCGGGTTGTGTTATCGCTAAAAATAAGAATAAAATTTTGTGGAGCGCTACATCAAACGCAAGTGTATTGTACGTACCCTCCGATGTTTCAGTGATTTCACCGTCGACACTAATAATAACGAAATATGGACCTTGAAATGAGACGTCCAAGTTGATGAGTAAAATGTAAATTTCTATCGATTCGCTATATGTGCGTAAGCTAACAGTAGCTGAGCTGCTGAATTGAGCTGTGAGGAAGAAGTTAAATATACTGCCGAAAGGTAGATAAATGCTACCACCACTCGTTGGTAGAAACTCCAAGGTTCCATTAATATTAAATGAGAATGAATAAAAGAATTGAAAGTTAGTGGCAACTGAACTTGAACCAAGTTGAAATGTAGCTCCAAATGCTACTGTAATTTGAAAGAAGTAGATGTTAAGTTTACCATTGAGACTTTCCGTTGATAAGACACATTGTGGTGCAATATATAGACCACATCCACCTACTTCAGAACATAAAGCAGCTGTTGGGACAATTCCTCCTAACCAAGTTGCTCTATCAGTGAAGCTGCCCGATACAAACACAATGAATGTAATACTATAGAATATTTGAATTTCTCCAGTAAGTAAAATTCCAAATGTAAATGGACCAGAAATACTCGATCCAAATGAGTAACTTTCGCCGATGGTGATACTGCCCTCAACCAAGGAGTACGTATAAATCACAGTAGCACTACCAGTAAATGATGAACCTGAATAGAATGTGAAAAGTGAACCAGCAAGAAAATATAACGTATGTTCAGCTGTTTGATCTTGAAGTGAACCACCAGCTTCGAGAATAATAATAATAACATATTGAAATGTTACGTTTGTTGTCGATGAAAATATGAGAGATCCACTAATTGAAAGTGTAGGTACTTGAATATCGAATGTATATCGAGTGAATGTAACAGTTACATTGGCAGAGATAACAATTGAACATGAACCCGATGGAATTTGTCCATTTTCCCATGTTTCTGGATCATCAAAATCACCTGATACAACAGCTGTACAAACGGGACCTGGTGTTGTAGTTGCTGTTGTGGTTATATCATCTGTTAATCCTAATGCACTTGTATCTGTAGAACCTTCACTTTGTTTTGTTGTTGTGATTTCACCTGTTAATGGTATTGTTGCGGTAGTTGTTGTTGGCGATGAAGTTTCTTCAGCTTTTGTTGTAGTAATTTCACCTGTTAATGGTATTGTTGCGGTAGTTGTTGTTGGCGATGAAGTTTCTTCTGTTTTCGTTGTGGTGATTTCACCTGTTAATGGTATTGTTGCAGTAGTTGTTGTTGGTGATGGAGTTTCTTCGGGTTTTGTTATAGTAATTTCACCTGTGGATACAATTGTTGTTGTTATTGTAGCTGAAGAGGAAGTTCGTTCTGCTTTTGGTGTGGTAATTTCACCTGTTAATGGTACTGTTGTTGTACTTGTGGGTGACGAGGGAGTTTCTTCTGATCTTGTTGTTGTTATTTCATCTGTAATCAATAACGTTGTTGTCGGTTCTTGTGTTTGCTTAGCAGTTGTTGCTATCGTTGTACTGCCTTCACTTGTGAGTCCGTTATTGCCTGTAGTTACAACAGTTTCAACAGTTTGTGCATGTGATGAGGAGCCCTCGGCTTGTGTACTACCTATTGTCACTGTTGTTTCTCCGCTGGGTGAGGACTGTTGTTGTTGTGTACTATCTTTGATAGTCGCTGTCGATTCAGTCGTTTCTTTACTCAATGATGTAGTTGATGACGACGCCTGCTTTTCTGTTGTGCTCGTTGTTGTAGATTCACTTGGCGGTTCAACTGATGATGAAATGTGTCCTTCAGTCGTAGTAGCTGCCGATGTTGAAGATGTAACAGTTGATTCTGTGGTGGCGGTAGTACTAGCTTCTGTTTGAGATTGCAATGCACTTGTAGTGGATGCTATTGTAGTTGCTGACGCTCCAACTTCTGCTTCAGCTAAATCAAAAAAAAAATATTGAGATGTGAGATAAAAAACTAAATATTCATTTTATCTCACTCTCGGTATTTGAAACAACAGTGCCTGACAGTGAGACCGAGATATAAAATGGTCCTGTGATTGATGAACTTAGAGCGAATGTTGAAAGGATTGCGCCACCCAATGGATTATAAACGATCAGACTTGTTGCTGCTGCACTGACGAAGCTTGCACCGGGAAAAAAGTTGACAGCACTTCCAGCAGGTATATAGATACCACCGGTACCACCAGAGACAACTTCCAAAGCACCATAGATTTGAAGTTTCAATCGAAATTGAAATCTAAAACCGGCACTGCTACCAGGTGTTCCCAATTGAAATCTTGAACTAGCCTCAATAATAATCAAGTCAAAATTCATATCTAATTCTCCATTAAGACTTGCTGTTGATAATGAAAAGCCAGCTGAAATACTCAAACCAGCTCCACCTGCTAAAGCACATCCTGCACGAGTGGGTGGTCGACCACCTAACCACGAACGTCTACTTGAAAATTCCGACGATCCACAAACCATTGATGTTACTTTTTCAAATGATTGTTGTTGTCCATTAGGTAGAACACCACATGTTCGAGGACCTCGACCTGATGGTAATAGTAACCTTCGTTTATTTCTTGATAAAGAACGTTTTGATGAGTCACTATTAATAACTGTTCCATCACCAGTAAATGTTCCATCTGGATAA
>Ga0209930_1004108_pt1 | contig 13433 bp, 13 predicted proteins | sample ThiBiot_500_biof_2_FD_183948 | JGI IMG/M metagenome (GOLD analysis project Ga0209930, IMG submission 183948) | Wastewater bioreactor microbial communities from Cape Town, South Africa - Thiocy_cont_500_biof (SPAdes) | ecosystem: Engineered > Bioreactor > Thiocyanate-remediating >... | reverse complement strand
CGTGCCGTCGCTCAAGCGCACCTGGACCGCCACCGATCAGTGTGGTCTCCAGACCTCCGGCGCGCAGACAATCACGGTCCAAGATACCGTGGCACCGACCGTCACCGTGCCGCCGGCGCTCACGCTTGAGTGCGCTGTCGCGAGCGCCACCTTCGTGCCGGTACTCGCGACCGCCACGGACGCGTGCGATCCGGCGCCCACCATCTCGATCTCCTCCTCGACCATCAACATCAAGGTGCCCGGCGTGTACCAGCGCAACTGGATCGCCACCGACCACTGCTCACAGGTGTCGGCACCTGCGCCACAAACGATCACGGTCTCCGACACGACGCCGCCGGTGCTCGTGTTGCCGCCCGACATTGTTGTGCAGTGCGGTCAATCGACCATGGCGGCCGCCACCGGCACGGCGACCGCCATCGACCTCTGCGACCCGAATCCCATGGTGATGCCGCCGGTCGACGTCTTTACGGCGCGTTGCGGCAACTCGGGCACCATTGCGCGTACGTGGACCGCCAAGGACGCCTCGACCAACATGGTCTCCAAGACGCAAATCATCACGGTCGTCGACTCGCTGCCGCCGGTCATCACCGTGCCGGCGCCTGTGACGGTCGATTGCACCGCCAGCACCACGGTGGCGTCGCTCGGCTCGGCGACCATCGTCGACGCGTGCACTCCGGCACTTCGCTCGATGAGCAGCACCGACACGGTCGTGTCGGTCGGCTGCGGCGGTAACAAGGAGGTGACGCGCGTGTGGTACGCCACCGATGCGTGCGGCCACACTTCGTCCGCCACGCAGTTGATTCACATCAAGAGCACCGTGGCTCCGATGGTCACGCCGCCGAGCAACATTGCTATCGAGTGCGGAAACTCGATTGCGCCCGTCGCCGGTGCCGCCGGTGCACCGACCATCACGTCGCAATGCAACCGCATCGTCGGCATGAACTACACCGACTCGGTGACCGCTGCGCCGTGCGGCTTCACAAAGACCATCTCGCGCACGTTTACGGCGGTCGACGACTGCGGACTCCGCTCGGCCCCGAGTGCCCCGCAGACGATCACCGTCATGGACACGACGCCGCCGCGCATCGGTGTGACGCCAGCCACCATCACGGCGCCGTGCAACGTCGAGATCTCGAACCTCGTCAACCTCTACAACATTGTCGTCGTCGCCAACGACACTTGCAGCGCCTTCGTCAAGGTCACGAGCTCGGATGCCACCTCGTTCCCGACTGTCAACTGCGGCTCCGGCACGCTGACGCGCACCTACAAGGCCGTCGATGCGTGCGGCAACATGGCCACCGCCACGGTCGTCGTGACGTTGGTCGACAACACACCGCCGGTCTTTAGCGACCTCGCTCGTGCGAGCGTCTCGCTCACGTGCTCCGAGGATTCGAGCGTCAGCGGCCCGGCCGGTACGCTGACCGCCACCGACACGTGCTCTTCCGTGACGGTGACGTCGGCCGACACGACGGCCGCGCTGCCGAACGCCCCGGCGTGCGCCAACAACCAGGTCATCACTCGCACGTGGACCGCCAAGGACGCGTGCAACAACGCCGCCACCTTTGTGCAGACCATCACGGTCAGGAGCACCGAGCCGCCGTCGTTCACCACGTTCCCGGCCGACCTGCTGCTCGAGTGCCCGGCCGCTCCGATGCTCACGCAGCCGACCTTTTCCGACAAGTGCGCCGGTACCGTGACGCTCAGCAGCACGTCGACCAACACGACGCTGTGTGGCTCGACCTACATCAAGTTCCTCACGTACCGCATCACGAACGTTTGCGGCCTGTCGTCGAGCCGCACGCAAAAGATCCAGTTCTTCGACACGCTGGCGCCCGTCATCTCGGTCTCCAATCCCGGACCGATCCTGTGCACCACCAACTACACGGCGGCCGCCCTCGGTGGCTACTCGGTCGCCGACGCTTGCGACCCCAACCCCGTGGTCGTCACGTCCGATCGTCTCGTGCAATCGTGCGGTTCGTCGCGCATCATCGAGCGCCGTATCACGGCCACCGACGTGTGCGGCCACGTCTCGACCGCCACGCAGCGCCTCAACGTGCTGGCCAACGCCGGCTCGTTCACGCTGCAGGTGCCGACCGCCAACCTCGTGTGCTTCTCGTCGACGGCCTACAACGCCACCGGCGTCGGAATCGCCACGTACACCAACCCGTGCACGACGCCGGCCGTCGTCACCTACAACGACATTGGTCAGATCTCGTCGTGCGGTGTCGGTAGCATCACGCGTACCTACACGCTGAACGACGGCTGCAACCTGCCGCAGACGCTCACGCAGACCATCACTCTCACCGACTCGCCGAGCCTCGTCATCAGGCCGACCTCGGTGTCGCTCCAGTGCAACACCACCACCGGCCCGCTGGCGCCCTTGGTGCTGCCGACGGCCTTGGCCTCGTCGGCCGTCTACAACAGCTCGTGCCTCGCGCAACGCACGCCGATCGTCACCTACCGCGACGTCTACTCGGGCACCTGCTCGGCACCCGTCATCACGCGCACCTGGACCGCCAACGACTCGTGCAACCCGCTGCTCACCACCACGCAGACCATCAACGTCGCCGTCGCGCCGCCGACCTTCACCTTCGCCTCGACCAACATCTCGGTCGCGTGCCTCGCTCCGCAGGACCCGATCTCGCTCGCTTCGGTGCCGGTCTTCAACCCGTCGTGCGGCTTCACCAACGCCACTGTCTCGTACTCGGACAACGTCGCGACGCTCGTGTGCGGCCTCGGCTCCTACGTGCGCACCTGGACCGCCAACGACTCGTGCCAGGTCATCACCGGCACGCAGACCATCAACGTGCTCGGCTCGGTCTCCTTCACCGTCTCCAACGCCTCCATCACCGTGCAGTGCAACTCCACCATCCCGAGCCCGACCTACACGCACCCGTGCGGCTACCAGCCCAACATTACCTTTGTCGACTCGAACGTCGTCAACGGCTGCGGTCTCACCAAGAACTTTACTCGCACCTGGTCGGCGTCGCTCACCGGCTCCAACTGCAACACGCCCACCGTCGTGCAGAACATTACCATCGTCGATACGACGCCGCCGACCTTCACCTTCGCACCGCCCAACGTCACCGTCGTGTGCGGAAACTCGACGGCCCCCGCCGCCACCGGTGTCGCCACCGCCGCCGACACTTGCGGAACCGCCACCGTCGCCGTGCCGGTCGATACGCCCTCCACTACCACCGTCATTGGTGCTCCTACGTGCCCGACCAGCATCACGCGTGTCTGGACCGCTACGGATCAATGTGGAAACTCGGCCACCTACACGCAGACCATCTCATTGGTTGCTCATCCATTCTAGTAGACTCCACTCGAAACTCTCTCTCTCTCTCTCTCTCTCTCTCTGATCGTCAAGCTCTCTCTCCCGCTCGCTCGCTCGCTCATCTTCTTGCTGACGACATCTTGCCTTCTCCTGTATGTTCACTTTCGATACACTCCCTCACTCGCTAGGAGCTCCTCTCAGTCTTGCTCTGCTCTTTCCTCTTGTTCTAGCTGTGTTGTGTTGTGTTGTGTGAGTGGGAGCATCTCTCTCTCTGTGATTGCTCTCACCCCCACTATCCTATCGCGTACGCGCACAAGTGGCATTGTATGAATTGTATTGAGAGACTCACTTCAATTACGGCACTTGCTCGCTCGTATCTACACACTCACACTCCCCTTGCTCGTTCCTTCGTCTGAGTAAACCACCATACACTTCTCCAAATCACTCGTCGTCATCGGAACTCTCAAACTCATCGAGTAATGCATCATTCACCCATTCAGGAATGGCGAGTGGTGTATGACGTTGATGTTGATCGGCTTCCTGCTCGTGATCGTGCGAACTTGCTGTTGTTGTTGTGGTTGTTGTTGCCACACCAGGTACGACATTGTCAATGTCGAGTAACTGAGGCGTTGTTGTTGGTTTGGTTGGTGTTGTTGGTGGCACCGCAACTGCAACTGGTTGTAGGGAGTGCTCGTTGGTGGCCTTCAATGGCGGAACTGTGGTCGTGGCTGTGGTCGTGGCTGTGGCATCTGCTCGCATCAACGAGGCAGCCGCCTCGCGCAATGCCTGCATCTTGCCTCGCTGCAACTCCTCGTCGTTCGGGAAGCGCTTCAAGGCTGCCGTGTAGGTCTCGAGCGCCTCGGTCGGGCGCTGCATCATCAACAACGCTCGACCCTTGCGCACCCAGCCCTTGGCGTAGTCGGGTCGCAAGTGCAGCACGCGCTCGGCGTCATCGAGCCCCTCTTGCAGTCGGCCGAGTGCGCACAGCGATACGGAACGGTTCGAAATGTACACGTGGTTATCGGGCTCGTACTCGACCGCCCACTCGAGCGTCGACAACGCTGCGTCGTAGCGCGACGCCGCGAACAACATGGCGCCCTTCTCGTTCAGCTGCTCGGGCGTCAGCGACAGCGCATCAAAGTCGCCCTCGGTCGGCAGGTACATGATGGCGTCGTCGACGTGCTGCGCATCGGGCTGCGCTGCCGCACGCACCGCCTCGTTGTCGCTCGGTCGTGGGCCACGCACCGCCGCCAGGTTGCTGGCCGTCTCTTGCAGCGCTCGCTTGCGCCACTTGTCGAGCGTACGTGACTCGGCACGCTGCGTGCGATCGGCCACGTCGCTCGGCGCCCAGCGCGAGGCACTGTTGAGCGCGATCAACGCATCGTGCGGTCGCAACAGCCCGAGCAGCGCTCGAGCCTGCTCGAGATACGCTCCCTCGTTCTTGGGATTCGATCGCACGAGTCGATTCGCGAGTGCCAGCGCCTCGACGTGCCGTCCGACACCACACATTGCCATGCACTGGTACAGCATGATGGTCGCCGACATGTCGTCGATGCGGAGTCGCTTGCTCGTGTCGACGACTCGGCTCTCGCGCAGCATTTCGAGCGCCTGGTCGAGATGCTGAAGTGCCTGCTCGTACTGCTTGCGTTGGAGATACATCATGCCGAGGTCTCGCTTGTCGAGCGCCATTGGCACCGCTCCCTCGTACACGCTGATCATCGGCATCGCGCCCAGGAACGACGGATCCAGCCCCACCATGTCGTACTGTCGCTCGGGAGTCGCGTTCGACTCTACCGCACTCGGTCGACCGCTGCTACTCCGCTTGCTGCTTCCACCAGCGCCACCCTCGTGATCTGAATCCGACGACTCATTGGTGCTGCGAATGTCGGAGTCCTCCTTGTCGTTGTACTCGAGTTGAATCTCGAACATGATGGGCGTGTTCGACGTGCCCTGCTGCTGTTGCTGGCCAACCATCAATGTCGCCGCTCGATGGCCGCTCTTCAACGCCGCATGGTGAGGATAGTGATGCAAGCCGGTCTCGAACGCACTGATGGCATCATCGAATCGGCCTGCGAGAAGGAACACCTGGCCTAACCGAACGTAACCGATGACGCTCGTGGCATCGAACGAGACGCAGATCTCGGCTTGCTCGACCGCTGCCTCGAGTCGGTCGCTCTTGGCGAGTGCCACCGCATACAGGCCTCGTAGTCGTTGGTCTCGAGGCTGCTGTTGAACCGCCTCTTCAAGGTCTCGCGCAGCCTCCTTGTATCGACGAGCTGCGAATGCCGCGAGACCTTGTGTGATGAGTGCTCGTGTGAGAGTCATTGTCACGTGTGTCAAATGAATGACTCAATGACTCAATGACTCAATGACTCAATGACTCAACGACGACTTGGAGTGTTGGTGTTGAGGTGGAAGGGAGGCAGCGAATGAACGAATGAGCGGAACAGCAACCCATCGCCGACCTCAATCAATCCCATCCAGACCCGCTGCCCACATCACCATGTCCCGGAGTACACACGACCTAGGCTCCGATAGTGACGATGATACGCTCCCCAGCATGTACGCCCTTACGGTTGCCGTGGAGTTCAGGGCGTAGACTCATTGAAACCAACGCAGCGATCCACCGAGGCACAGAGCCGTTCGCCCGCGCGACGCGCCGCTGCTCGCGCACGACATGCACGACCAACCTATCCGGCCCGGTTTGCTTGTCTACTTGTGCGAGCGAGAGTGCATTGGCGCCAGCTTGCTTCCCGCCCCGTGGCGAGTGGAATCAGTCACCGCTGCTACGTGCACACTTGTAGGACCGCAGATTGAAGGTGCCTCTCGTAAGCGTCTCACTTTGTCAGAAGAATGAGTCGCCTGGACTCACGAATACAGCTGGTTACTGGCGCAACAACCGCCTCCCTGCGTCCCACACAGCGCCACGAGTCCACTCAGGACTGTAATTACGTTCGCAGGAGCGTTCGAACAATCGCGACTGACCCAGAGGAGCTGGGCACAGGCGATCACGGTAATTGGGCCACGTCCCGTATCCGAGCTGACCGGTTCCGAACCAGTGCTCGTACTGCTCCGGAACCGGTCCCTCCTCGCGGTACTACGCAAGTACTCGACCTCGCCAACGCAATCCACTCCCATACACCCCTCTGCCACTGATCGATGGATCGCCCACCCGAGCACCAGCGAGTGCCGTGGCGTGACCTGATCCTCCTGGCGCACTTGATTCCAATCAGCCAGAGCCACGAGCGTGACTCGATCAGTACCGACGGCTACGCGCCTCTCTCCATCGCTCCATGCGACTCCTTCGAATGCCGTATGGATCGAGAGTACTCCTCCTCGAGCGACACTCCCACGAGCTCCTCTGCCGCCGCCGAGTTCATCGCGTTCCTTCGCTCCCATCCGACGAACGCTCAGTACCGACGCGATCTGCACGATATGCTGGAAGCTCGAGCGCTTGGCAGCGTGTCGTTCGCGTCCCTCACTGCCTCTTGCGCATCACGGCCGCCCTCTCCTTCAAAGACGAAGGCCTGCTCCGACACCACGCCCCGCACATCCTGGGAACAGGTACTCAACTTGATGCGCAACATCGTTTGCCATGAGGAGTCGTTCGAGTTTGCTGCTTCGCGGCAGCTGACCGTCGAGGCGCTGCGGTTCTTCGGCTCACACGAAGCACTCTCACGCACAATTCGATGGTACTACGAGCTTGTCGTCGTGCCACGTACGTTAGACCTCCTCACTCCCTCTCTCTCGCAGCCATCCGCTGACGGTTAACCACTCCCCACAGGCCGTCACAAGCGTGGAATCCTCTGCCACGAACCGCTGGTGTTCTCGACGACACACGCCATGTTCTATCCGCCCGATGATTCATCACAGAGCTGGCGTGAGATGCCGCAGCGATGGCGCGATCTCGTTCTGCTTGCCAACTTGATTCCATGCCGCGAGCTGAATGACATTGTTGATCTCGCCGTCGAGGAGCAGCTCGATCGCTTGTCGGAGACGCTGAGGTTCGGTTCCTGGGAGGCCTTCTCACTGTACATTCGCACTCACCCGGCAAACTACGAGCAGCTCTCGAACGACGGAACCTCCTTCTCGTGGATAGGTACGATTGACTGCCACTCACTCGAGGTGCCGCTGCTGCGTTGCTTCTGACCGAGGCGCCATTGTGGCTGGCTCTTGACCTTAGTGACCTTTCGACTGCTGCGCAACATCCTCGGTCATGAGTCGCAATTCGATTGGTCGAACCTCGATGACTTGGCACGACACACGTACGCCTTCTTTGGAAGCCCGAGCGACTTGCATCAAGCGATTCGAGTGTATCAGCGATGCTGCTCCGGCTCCTTGGATGTCGCCCGAGCACCGACCGACCTGCAGGACGTTCACTCGGTCGCTGCGATTCAGCTCAAGTCACCGGAGAACTTTGTTCTCGGTGCGCCACGCCATGCGGCTCGTTTCGAGGTGCTCGGAGGCGTTCGGCAACTCGGAGCATGGCTCAAGGATGCGTTACTGTCACGCAAGGTGCTGCTCATCACAGGCCAACCTGGCAGTGGCAAGAGTATGGCGAGTCAGTGTCTCGTGCCGCATCTCGTGAGACATCAGCATCGTGCATCCGAGGTGCCTCTGGTGCTGGTGTGTCCATTGGGAGATCATGGCTCTACGGCAGTCAGCTCGAGTACCAGCATCAATTCCTTGGCTCCGCTGTCGAGGCTGCTTGCCGGAATCGCCGCTGCGCTCGAGCGAACGTGTCCCGGAATTCAGGCACTCCTGCCATCGACTCTCGAGGCCGAGCCGGAACACCTGGCAGCCGAGCTCCACAAGGCGATTGCCACCTGGATGGCTGGATTATCGTCGTCGAGTAGCGAGTGGCGCAGCAAGCGGTGGTGCCGAACGCCGGCACGCCGAATGGTGCTGCTCGTGATTGACGATGCGGACCTGCTCGTGTGCTCCGAGGACACTCTCTCGTTCGCCATGGCCAATCCATCGCTGGTTCGCGAGAACTTGAGCCGCTCGTTTTCCGTGCTACTGGCACTCAGTCGAATCTCGGCCCAAGTGGAGTTCCGCGTGTTGTTGACCATGAACGAGGCGAGTGTCACTCCATTGGATGCGCTGATTCGGCCTTCGGCAAGCTCGCTGCTGTCACGGTCGGTCGTGTTGCGCCTGCCTGTCCAGTGTGCGTACTCGGACCTCCTCGACTTTCAACGGCTGATGAAGTACGCACGAGCAGACTCGCGCTTGAATCGAACGAGTGACTGACTCAATCGTGCTGACGCTCATAGGTTCTATCACTTTGCCATCGAAAGGAGCGTGATTGCTTCGATCGTGGGAGCACTTCTGGAGTACCTAACCAACAACGACGACAGCGACATTGGAACGCTCGAACTGTCGAAGCCCATCGTGCACCACATGTATCTGATCCAAGACGTGATCAAGAGCATGCAGCGTGACTCGCTCACGGTTCACGAGGCCGTGATGCAGCAGGTAGCCAGTCGACAAGTACGAGCTCGGCATCGTACTGAGGCGTTCGCCAAGCTCCGACAGCTCTCTTCATTCCTCTAGGCGTGAAGAGTGTCGACAATCGAATACATATGCAGCATCTCATCTCATGTGCGGCACTCGGCACAGTTGGCAACCGGAATGCTGCGCTGCACGGTGTAACCGGGGATGGGCGTACAAGAGCCCTTCTGACAGAGAGTCATGTGTTGTGGCCCATTGGCATAGTAGCAACAGAGCAGTGTCTCTGAGAACACTCGCGCAGCCTGACGTCAGCGATGTGCTACGAGCAGCAGTCGTACAGGAGCTCTTCGTAGCGTACCACACGGTGCGCAACGACCATTGCCAGTTGGTGCAGGCGAACACCAGTCAGGCAGCGGACACGCAAAGGCGTTGTTGGTCAGGTTGACACTCATGTCGGCTCGAGGAGGCAGCTGCAGGAATGGCGGTATGGGCGAGCGCAGTTGGTTGTCCTGCAGCGAGAGGTACCGCAGCTTCGAGAGGGTACCGAGGCTTTGCGGTATGGTGCCAGTGAGCTGCTCAAACACCAGGTCAGAGAAGCAGGTGCGGGGTAGGGTTCGGGATCATGTGTGGCAGGTACATTATTATGGTTGAGCAACAGCATCTCGAGGTTGGTGAGCTTCGAGAGGCTGGACGGCACGGTGCCATTCAAACGCGTGTACGTGATCTCGATCGACTTGAGGCTCGTGCACGACGAGATCGAGTTGGGGATGCTAGATTGCAGCGCGCCAGTCAGTTGGTACGAAGGCATCGAGGCAAGCGAGCCAGCACACGTACGAGCCCGTGATGTCGTTGACGTAGAGCACCAAGTGCTGAAGCTTTCCCAATCGACCAATGTCCTGAGGGATGGTTCCAGTGAGGAAGTTGTACTGCACGTCGAGTACAATAAGCTGCGTGAGGTTGCACAGCGAGTCGGGGAGAGAGCCCGAGAGCTACGAGACACACGGCCACACATTGCTCGGTCAGTGCCGGTACTTGTGAGGCATTGTAGAGGTGAGATGCTGTGGTTTGGGGGGTACCTTGTTGTCATCCAACTACACGGAAGGCATTCGTTGGTTAGTGAGATGAGGTCAATCAGATGGGACAGGCAGCAGGTAAGGCAGCACATACGAAGAGCGAATGCAATGGCAGGCTACCGAGCGACGCAGGGATTCTGCTCTCACACATCGACGTCAATCAATCAGCAATGCAATGGCCGCCCTACAACACACGTACGTTCCAGAGAGTGAATTGCCAGCCAGATGCACTGATACGGAGAGAGTGAGTGAGTTAACGCCACAGCTACGATTGCGAGATTGCGAGAGCGAGTGATCGATAGAGATGCGTACAATCACGTAGAGTACTCATTGACCCGAGCCTGCGATATTCACGGTCAAGCATGAGAGAGAAAGGATTGTTCGATAGACCCACATTGATGCGAATGGAATGACGTACCAATCAGGAATGGTGCCCGAGAGCTTGTTGTATGACAAGCCAATGTACGTGACGTTCGGCATGCTGAGCAAGGTGCGCGGGATGGTACCAGTGAATTGGTTCGAGTTGAAGTACAAGAGTTGCAGCGATGTCAAGTGCGTGAATGTCTCGGGGATCATGCCAGTGATCTAGGTCGAGTAGAGCAGCGATACCACGTGAGATATCGCTGATGATGAGCAGCGCCACACTCACACGTATGTGTGGCTCATGAGTGGAGGGTCAGACGCTCGTACGCGATTACCATCCAGGTAGAAGCGAGTCATGCGTGACAAGTAACCCAAACCACTCGGGAGCGTGCCACTGATTGCATTGTAGAGTAGATAGAGCTCGTTGATGTTCGAGAGCTGGCGTATTGAGTCGGGAATCGATCCCGTGAGGTTGTTGCTCGACAGATACAGCATGGTGACGGCGTTGTTGGTGCAGATGACGCCCCACCAGGTACACGCGTCGGAATCCGTGAGCCACTTCTCGGAGTGAGTCCAAGTGGGTCCATTGGTGCTATGGTACAGGTCTACCAGTGCCGATCCTGTGTCGAACGATCGAATATCGGCATGAGTGTGAAACGATGGATCGAACCGTGGCAGCAACAGCGACATGGCATACGTTCTGATGGCGAGATCGCGCTGGTTGGTGGAGTTGCGATCACAACGAAGCAAAGGACAACCACCACCAAGATGGAGAGTGAGAGAGTGCGGGCCATTGGGTTTGTGCGTGCGTGCGGGAGGGAGGGAACAAATGCCAAGCGATGGTTGGTTGCGTGGGTCACACATGTGGTGGTGGTGTCGCTTGGAAGGTTCCATCGCCGAGAACGATATCAGAACCTTCTCATGAGATCCAATCGACACAACGACACAACGAGGAGTCATTACGCTACCCATTCCATCGTGTATTCGATCGATAGAGATAGAGAGTCGCGGTTGTCCATGAGATATGACAAGAACCATTCCATCCCATCCATCCAGCCATCCAATGTAAAGAACAGTGAGGTGCTGAGAGCAAGCAAACGAGCGGGTAACTGTGGCCCACCTCACTCTCGATCATTTGCTTGCTCGCCCTTCTCGCTCTGCATCTCTCCTTCCCTCTCCCTCGCACGCGCTCAATGGACATCGACACCACTCACTGCGTCCTGTGCAGCGTCTCCTACTGGCGACAAACTCGACCCTTGCGCGAGAGACTGGAGTTCGAGCCTGACCTCGCGACTCGTTGTTGTCCTGTGAGCGAGCAAACGGCGTTGCGGCTGGCGGTCGAGTGCAACGATGCGCCGTTGGTGCGCGTTCTACTCGAGCTCCACGCTGACCCGAACGCAAGTCGCACGAGCATGCCGATCCTGAACTACCCTGGCATCTGCCGAGACTTTGAGATGTTGCAGCTGCTGGTCGAGCACAAGGCTGACATCGGGGTCACGGGGCCCAATTCGCTGCTGGCGCACATTACGCAATGGCCGGAGGGTTTGCGCTTCGTGCTCGATCAAAAGGTCGACCCCAACACGTGGATGGAGACCGGTATGACGCCAATCCTTGCCGCAGCCGACAACGTGACGAGCACCGAGTGTGTCGAGTTGCTGCTCGAGCGTAACGCCGACATACACGCCGTGGCGCGCGGCACCGGCATGTCGAGTCTGCATCGTGCGGCGGTGGCGCTCTCACGGCCCATGTGCATGCTGCTCCTGAACCATGGACTCTCGAAGCGATTACGCAACGTATGACGCATTGAATCGAGTCTTCTGGTTGGTTGTGAGTCTGATCGTGAGTTGATTGGTGTAGAACGCTGGCAAGACTGCGGCGATGCTGTGCGCTGCCGAAGCTCCACAGCTGTCTCGCGACATTGCCTCTTGGTGTACGTAGCTCTTGGCTTCGTGTTCTTCGGGCATCTCGCTGATGGGTTTGAGTCATTCCAGCTCTTGCGTGGACGCCAGCGAGCCACCGCTACGCGCAGCCGTACCAGCGAGAGCAGATCGAGCTGCTGATGCTCATCCTGGAGTTCCACCAGTATTTACCGCGTGAGTTGCGCTATGTCATCTTTTCGTTCTTGGTCGTCGAGCCTCCGCTTCCTGATGAGATCATCGAGGATGAAGAGGAGGATTCGATCGATTTGTTTGCTTCAACCTAAGATAAGTGAGTGAGAGAGGGTCAATAAGAAGAGGATTCAATTGATTTGTTTGCTTCAACCTCGACAAGTGAGAGAGTCAATAAGAAGAGGATTCAATCGATTTGTTTGCTTCAACCTCGACAAGTGAGAGAGTCAATAAGAAGAGGATTCAATCGATTTGTTTGCTTCAACCTCGATAAGAGAGTGAGAGAGCCAGTAAGAGGAGGATTCAATTGATTTGTTTGCTTCAACCTCGACAAGTGAGCGAGAGAAGCGAAATGGCAGAAGTCGCTGCGGAAGTGCAGCGCAGCAGGAGCTGCTCATTCATTCCTTCGCTGCCTCGCGCTAACCACCACCACCTGCTCTCCCTCTCATCATCACATCACCTTACCACGGTGGCGCCCACTCCATTCCAACCCCTCTCGTCCCCATATGTCCCTAGCACAAAGAACATGCGCTACCAAGTCGAAAGTACCATGTGCGTCGTTGCTCCCTCCCGCCAACTCGCTCGCCAGCTCGCTCATACGTTGCCCCAACCACCGCGCAGAGCGGAAGGACGTCGAGAATGGACGCTGGATGAGATCGACGCCGAGTGGAACGAGACTACCAAGCAGAGCGAGTCGTGGGCTCGCCAGGTCGCTGACATTCCGCTGTGCACCATCTATCCGCGCGCCGAGATCGAGACCTTCATCATTCAGATCGGCCTCGCGCTCCAGGCCAAGTACGCGACCAACGACCACCAGCAACGTACGACGTATTCGATGCGTGTGTGTATTGACGTGGTATGGACCTCGATCGGTGATCGGTATCCAGTGGTATGCCTGCGCATTTGCTCGAGTATCATCTCGATCGCTTCACCGAGGCCGCGGGCATCGAGTGTCGCATGTTCATCAGTCCGATCGGAACCTTCTACTACTTTGAGGGCGCCGAGTACGTATCGTATCCGAGCTCAACGGAGCACGACAACAACGACTACAACCGTTGAAGAGGAAGACGAAGATGATGATGACAGCAACAGCAACAACTATCATGATCGAACATTGGACTGATACGATGCTCTTGCGTGCAATCGCTCGTTGGCTCGATG
>Ga0209930_1004107_pt1 | contig 13433 bp, 11 predicted proteins | sample ThiBiot_500_biof_2_FD_183948 | JGI IMG/M metagenome (GOLD analysis project Ga0209930, IMG submission 183948) | Wastewater bioreactor microbial communities from Cape Town, South Africa - Thiocy_cont_500_biof (SPAdes) | ecosystem: Engineered > Bioreactor > Thiocyanate-remediating >... | reverse complement strand
GACAGTATTTGTTAAGTGTCTTCTAGTAACAACTTTACTTACTCTATTCAATAACGAGCGAACTATGTTGAAATGATCGAGTGAGTTGTAATAGCATCGACATCAATTTGTCTCATTACTTTTGCATAGCACATTAGATCTGAGGGCTGTTTGTTTTGGAAAGGATTTGCTTGAGAAAAATAAATCCGGTACAAAATTTGCTTAGTTTAGAAGTTGGCTATTAAAATTACATTTTGAATAACATTGTTGACTTTGACTGAATCTTTGACTGATGGTAGACCGTAGCCGTAGATTGCGAGTACACCTTGAGGTTTTAAAGTTCGTTGAACTTCACTGTAGAATTGCTTCAAATCGAACCAATGAGCTGCCTGAGAAGGAAAACAAACTGTAAATAAGATTTTACAGAAAAGCTCGCTGACCTGTGCGGTCGTAATAAGACAAATCGATTGATTTTCATGTGGAATTTCGCTTTCTGCATTAACTCTAACCAAAACAAATACAACTGTCAATCTCTCACAAACTCATTTCTTTTACCTATATTTCACATTTTCGAGTTTATTTTTTGCATTGGCTTGTTTGATCTGATTTGGACTGATGTCATACCCGTAAACTTTCGTAAAATACGTCGATAATAACTCCGTACTCTGACCACTTCCACAGCCGATATCAACGGCTAAATCATGGTCACCTTTGTACTACGAACGAGAGAAGAATCGAAGGACAAAAAAACAAATTTGTTTGATGTCACACTTTGATATTGAGAAATGAAATGATATTTTTCATTAATTCAGGCGGATAGGTCGGCCGTGTAAGAGCGTAGCGTACGGCGTGTTGAGCGCCTTCGAAGAACCGTTTTGACATTGATCTGAAGAAAGAACAAACGAGTCATTATGTTGAATTCTTCTCTCTCTTTAGGTTTTGTTTTTTATTGAACGAAGAACAAAAATCGAACTAAGAAACGATCTGTTGTTTTTGATTAGGGTTTATATTCGACTTCTTCGGTTTTAAGTAAAAATTCGACCACTTCTTCGCCAATATTTGTCGATTGTACATCGAACAATGTGTCGGTATCGATACCGGCACGTAATTTCATTCGATGACCTTTTTGTATTGCTAAACGTTTGAGATTTTTCTCTTTTAATTTCTGAAATTCTTCGAGTAATTTTCGTCGATGTTCCTGTTGTTTGGCCGATTCACCTGTGCGTAACATTCGATCGCGAATATCTAATTTCGCCGTCCAAACATTACGATTTCGACGAACTTCCTGTTGAAAAAAAAAACAAAGGCATGTTTCGTGAAATTGCGAATGAAAAAAAAAGCGAACTTTTATCATATCTTCGGTGAGAAGCGATGGCGGACGTGCTCGCCAACGAAATGTCACCAAACGTTCGACGGTTTTTTCGAAAACAAGATTGCCTTGAAATGTCCAGACTTTAAACGAATGATCACGCTAAACAGGACGTTGAAAATTATCAGATTTTGAGGGATTGAGAGTGTTTTCTACTTTGGCATTGTAGAGATTGACATAGGACGTAACATAACGACCGGTTGGGTCCCATTCAACATCGGAGAGATCGGGATGTTCCTGTTTGGCCATCATACTCAATTCATTGGTATCAAAAAAGACTAGTAAACCACCAGATGATGTTCTACATACACACAAAACTAAACTTTCGAATTAAAAAAACAACTCATCTCCTACCCAGTTTTCATTGCAGCCAGGACAACATAGGATCCATTGGGCGCCCAGATTGCACTTGTCACCGGTTGATTCACAACTTTTAACGCTTCGATTTTGCCACTTTTTTGGCCCTGACCCATTCGGTAGAATGTGACGTTCGTTCGAAGATTTTCTCCCGTAATCACAATCAATTTATGACCGTTTGGTTCAACCGCAAACGATTGAATCGATTCTAGATGAATTTTCAAATAAAATTCAGCTCATTTTCTCTCGTCTACCTTTGACTTCCAATGTGTCTAACGGCACGTTCTTCTCTCGCATATGAAAAATCTCGAAATTATAAATTAAACCCGAATATTTCGGATTGTTTTTCTCGCCGCTCTTCTTCGTATAACGATCGACTTTGACAACAAGATAATCGCCACGTTTTTGCCACGATAATTTACAATCAATTACATTGAACAACGTCTTTTTTTACAAACATTTATTTTGCTGGAAAAATATTTCAAAAAAAATCTATTTTACTTTCGATCGAACTTCATCGAGTTTGACGCCGTTTAATTCAGCGAGAATCAATCGAGCTGGTAAATTACCATCTTCAGACGTCCAATAGGCAAGTCGATTGTCCGTTGGCGACCATTGAAAATCGGCTAATGACGGAATTTTAAATGGTTTCTTATCGACCAATTGAAATGTCTGACAAAACAAATCCACAACAGTTTTTTTTATTTCGATTTCAACCATCGACTCACTTCAGTGTCGTACATATAAATCCCATCCGAACCTTGTTTAGCAAAGAATTGATCTTGATATGACCATCTGAAGAAAAAAAAACAAATCAGAAGGTCGATTTTTTTTGACTTTTTACTTGAAATAAGCTGAACCAGTTGAATATTGTTGTTCGAATGGGAATGAACGTTTCTTTTGGCCTGTAATCACATCCCAGACGATGAATGCTTCGGGATTATTCGGTCGAGATGAAAGCGTAATTAGATAACGTTCATTCGGAGAGAAATCAATGTAATTCACGCCACGATGAGCAAAACTTTTCGAAAACAAATTCTTTCAAATATGTTCAAATTTCGTTTTTTCTATCTACCGTTGAATTTGTCGGAATTCTTTGCCACCCCAAAGAGCAATGCCTTGCTCGTGAAATGACGCTAAATACGTGCCTTTTGGCGACCAAATGAAGATACTCTCCGTCCATTTCTAATTTTCGAACGAAAGAGAAAGTAAAAACGAAAAAGAAAAGAATCGAATTTTACATTTCGATCTTCGAGAACAATCGGTTGTGAGAGTGCGTTGGCATAGATCGTGATTTTCTTCGGATCGTCCGATTGAACAGCAAATTGATCGACGGCATCCGGTTCGGTTAACCAAGCGTGCAAATTGCCCTAATCGAATTCGAAAATCAGACGATTTTTAGAGACAAACAAAAGCAAATTTTTACAGTATCCGTCGATTCCGATGGTACTTGAGTTAATCTAAATAATAATTTCAGTTTTTTTCTTAACAAAAAAATCTTCGATTTACCGATCGAAATCCGACATTAAACAAACGGAGAACGTATGATTCTTATCGAGACGATAGCCATCGGTTTGTTTGACAGCTTCCTGAGCAGCTAATTCGTTATCGAATTCGAAAAATCCGTAGCTAATTTTATGAAATTTAGTTAAATTTAAACAAATATCAAAACAAAATACCCTTTGGTTTTGCCTTCGTCGTCCAATGGATAGTATTCCTTTCGAACAACGCCGATTTTGCTGTAGACTTTCGAAACGACAGCTTTCAATTTTTCGAGTTTTGTTTGATCGACTTTCGGTAGATTGTCGACGACGATTATATTGCCTAAACTCTCGTGTTCTCGGGGACGTTCGGCAACTAAATCCGGACAGAGAACTAGACAAGAACAACAAAAATCTATTTCAAACTCGAGAGACTTTCGATTCTCACCGTCATCACCCAAATCCGATCCGTAATCATCGTCAGTAAAGTCAGGCGTTGGCACGTTCTGTTCACTCTGAAAGAGAAAGATTTCTTTCGTTTTTTGGCTTTATTTTTCAAAGTAAAACCTCGTCGTCGTCAAACGGCGAATTGTCGTTGTCACTATCGTTTTCGAATGGTTGTTCAGGCATGATTGATTTATTGTTGGTACAAGAAATGATAAAAATCTGGAAAAAAAACCGTACACAAAGAGATTTTTCGCGTTCGATTTCAATGAAAAGTAGAGAATGTGGATTTCCAGCGTTTATATTGGTGATTCATTTGTTATAGATATTCTATTCTGGTCGCTATCGAAAGTAAAATTTTGTTTATAGATGTCACTAGTTGCTTTTACTGTAATTTTATTTGTCAAAAAAAAAATATAGATACATGTGCGAGTCTAGAAATGTGCAGTGTTTTCATCGGTTTGATTCTTTCCAAATTTCAATGATGCAGCTCGATCATCGTCACGAGGTTTCGTATCAATGATAACAGGCGTATTTTTCACTGCATCATCAATACGATCTAACATATCATCAACACTTTCCAGATTATCAACATTGACATGAATTTGATCAGGTTCACCATCATCAGCTATTGGCTGTTGAACCGATTTAGTTTCTTCTTTTGTTGTTCCTGCAGGAGTTTCTTCAGTCTTTTCTTTTGTTGTCCCTTCAGGAGTTTCAGTTTTTTTAATTGTAGTTTTTGAATCAGGAGTTTCTTCAGTCTTTTCTTTTGTTGTTCCTCCAGGTGTTTCAGTCTTTTGAACTGTAGTTTTTGAATCAGGAGTTTCTTCAGTTGCTCCTGTAGGAGTTTCAGCTTTTTGAATTGTAGTTTTTGAATCAGGACCTTGTTCGGTTGTTGTGCCAGATTTCTTTTGAATGGAAATGGATGTGGATTGATTTGGAGCGTCGTCGAGAATAACTCGACGGTCGCCTGGTTGGTTGTTGACGAGAAGGAGGAGATCTTCGATTTTGTGAACGTCACCATGTTTGATACGAATTGGTTCGTTGTTGAGATCTTTTGCTTGTGATTCAGAAGTCGATGCTTGTGCAGGATTAACAACAATTTTTGCTTTTTCAACAGCGTCGTCGATTCGTTCGAGTAAATCATCGACTGTTTCTACTCCATCGAAGGAGATATGTATACGATCACTCGAATTTTCACTATCATCTACTTCTAAAATCAGAATATCATTCAAATGAACTAATCATTTATCTTATTTACTCGGAGAAGTACTCGATGGTTTGCTAGCTGCATCTGTACCTGAAGGAGGAGCAGTTCCAGGTTCATCTTTCTTCTCCTCTGGAGGTTTCGAATCACCACTAGAAGATGATGATGGTGGTGCAGCAGCTCCAGTATCGTCTTTCTTCTCTTCTGGAGGTTTTGAATCACCACTGGAAGATGATGGTGGTGCAGCAGTAGCATTGTCGTCTTCTGGTTTTGAACTACCACCTCCAGATGGTAAACCAGATGGTTTACTGGATGATGAAGAAGGAGGAGGAGCAGCAGCAGCATTATCATCTTGATTTTCAAAAAAAGATTTAACTATTTAAAGAAATAATTTCGACACATACTCGTCGATAATGGTGGTGGTATTTTTGAAGTATCTTCTTCTTCACTGCTGCTATTTGAATCATTGTCTCCGAGTTTCGATGATGTCGGTAATTTGGAATCTTTTTTCTTGTCATTTTTGCCTTTTTTTCCGTCGTCACTATGCGTTAAATTATGTGCTTTTTCTTTGACTTCTTCAGTAAAACCATGAACTTTATCTCGAATTGTATGTGCAGTTTTCACTACCACATTCTCATCGGATTTACCAGTTTTCGATGTCGATTTTTTCATGTCTGTCATAATTGTTCGTTAAATAAAATATCGTCGTTGTGTTTAAGTGTATACACAAGTATGAATATGATAGATAATATATACAGACATAAAAAAAAAGGCGTCGAATATATAACCTGCGTAATCAGATATGCATCGTTTGATTTAACTCTCTTGAGTCATCTGTGACTTAGAAAAAGAAAAGTACGTTTCAACGAGATTAATGAGTACATATGCATGTAGAGATATATATACAGTAGAGTGCAAAAAAAATTGCCGTTAGTCTTTAACAAAATTCTATATATAAACATGATGGATATTGAAAGTTTTTTTTTTGTATGTAATGCACAGATGAGGGAGTATACGTATATAATAGTCGATTGTTTATCTATCTTTCCTGTAGGATAAAAATAAATAGAAACGTAAGTTGCGTCCGATATTTAAAATAGATTATATACATTTTACCCATGCATTTACAATAGATCATCCTCTGAGAATTACATTGATGGTCAAGTAATGTATCCTAATAGTGTGTTCTTGAATATTATTTTTACAGGCGAACTTTCAGCTCGACCGGATGATCCGGTAAGAAATTAGATGAATGTCAGTCCATTGAACTGTGATTCTCACATCCATACTAAGAAATGTTTTATCAGCTGCCTATTGTAAGCAAAATTGCATTCATAGGTCTGTATCTATTTTCTCTGAAAGTTTCATGCTTCTAGTAGCAGTTGTTATTGAAAAAATGGCTACACATCGGGTAGATTCCCACTAGTACAAATCCTCCTATACACGATAAATGCCAATATGCCGCTAGAATCGATTTTATTAGAAACTAATTGAAACTTTGTTACATAGTTTGAATACAAATCTTCCCTAAAAGCACGATTTTGGCAACTCAACTAGTTCTCTAGCATCAATATTGTAATCTGACTAAATGGTACTCGAAATGCATGAATGATAGTAGTATCATCGTGTCTGTCAGCCGGTATAATTATGTTTTGTGAGAAATTTCTGACACACTATATTCTCTACCGTATACTTGACTACTGACAAAAATCTTAGAAAAATCTGTCGCTGTATTGAGAAGATAATGATTGAAAACTCTCATGTATGAAGCGGCAATTTTTTTTGCACTCTACTGTATATTATCAACTTCGTATACTCATTGATTCGTTCGATCTATGTCGACGTTTAAACGTCTGTGTATATGAGATAGGTAAGCCTTCGTTAAAAAGAGATTTTATTTCGAGAAAAGAAAGAGGACATGAGTTGAATTTGATCGTATTAGTAAATTAAGAAATTTCAAGGGTCTTTCTTTTCGTGATTGGCCTTTGCATGATCATGATGAGTTAATTGTTGTGTTTTTTCTTTGACGGTTACAGACAGATCATGTGCCTTGTCTTTAACACCTTCAGCCAAACTATGAACTTTTCCGAGAATTGTATGAGCCGTTTTTGTTACAACATTTTCTTCTTGTTTGCCGTCGGCTGCTGCTGCTTCTGCTGGTTTATTCGCATCGGACATGTTATTTTCACGTAAAAAAATGCAGATATGATTGTGATAAAAAAAAAACCAAATCAAAGCACGAGCATACACATGGTCTGATACGGTCCATCGACTTCGCTCTCGCAACTTGATTCGTGTGTGTAAGCAAATTTAACAAAAAAAATGGGTGAAACTACGAGCAAATAAAGTGAAATGTCAGTAAACTATGTAAATAATCAGTTATTTAACCTCCTGAATACGGCTGTCTTTAATTGAAGACAAGCAGAACGAAAAAAGAAATTTGTCGTTCTGTCGTATCGAAAAACATATGTATATAGAAGAAAAAAATGAACAGATATACATGTATTTGATAAGCTTTTGAACATACATACAGCTGATATGAACTGACAGAACACAAGAGAGAGTGACTTTTTATTTTTCGTCTTTCGTTCTGCAAGAACGCAAGAAGAGCCAGTATACAGGAGGTTAAAAGAAACAATTGACAAATAAATCTTTAGTGCAGTAAATAAAATAATCTATCAGTGAATCAGACGAATTCGCGTGAGTTTCAATGTTTTTCTGTCATTTCTAATGGGTTTTGTTTTAGTGAAAATCACAAATCAGTTGTTATCTACTTGAAAAAAGTCTAAAAAATAAATACTCGAACTGTCAGTTCACATAATAAACTGATCATTTCTTGATGGGCAACTCAACTCAATTCAATCGTACCAGAATTTTTTCAACTCTTTTACTGAATTCTTCCGCTCTTTTTTTGGCTGATTATCGCTAATTAACGATTGTTTTACTTAAACCTTTGATTAATTAGAATAATGAATTGCCCAGCTCGGTTTTTTACTGCATTTCTCAAAACTGATCATTTATTTTGATTCGCAAAAAAAAGGTGTTAGCTTTTTTCAAATGGATATGGCTTCTCAGCATATCCAGAGTATTTAGTTGAGTTCGTGCTTGCATAGATTTTTTGCTTATGCACGTTTTCATCATTTTCCCCAGTTACATATGTTGAAATCGTATAGAAATTGTGCAATAACATGAAAAAATGAGTCATCATCTAGTTTATTCAAAATAATAAATACTACAGATTGTCATGACGATACAAAATAAAAATGAAAATAGATGTTCTACCAAAGTTGTGCTTCTCGTACTTCGGAGATAATTTGATTGGCCTTTTGTAGGGCCTCAAGCATTTCCTGTGCCTCCTGTCGACGTTGTGCTATGTGACTAGATTCACTCAATAATTCATCGTTCGATGTCTTATATAATAAAGCTACAAGTTCACTTTGTAAATGATCTTTTATAAAATTGACTAGAAAATGCATGACAGCTTTGGGCACCGTATCTTGAATATTCTTTCGAACAATTAAGAAATAACAACGAATCAATCGTTCTAAAAGAAAGCAAACGAATAGTTTTTGATTTCGATCGATTTCATGTTCATTTACCAATTACATCGCAATCACGTTGTTCACGCGCTGATAACTGTCGAGAATTGATAATTGCCTATTAAAAATCGAAATCAAACAAAAAAAGATCTTCGAATAAGCTGTTGTCTTACGCCATCGCCCAGTGGCGCCATGGTTCCGTTTCGATTTGCCGAACTACTTCGACTTTTGGACGCAACCGGCAGTTCGTCACCGCTGAACACGCGATGAATGAGCCCGGCTTCGCTGAAATCGGGATGTTTGGTGTTGATATAGGACAATTCGATTCCAACGAGATTTTCAACCATTCGATTGGTTTCAGGCAAACGACGTCGAAGTAATTGCGTGACAACATCGACGATTTTCTCGTGCAAACGAGGAAAACGAAGAAATTCTTGCTGAAATTCAATCTTAAGCTAATTTCAATAAACTGTTAACAGACAAAACTGACTTGTGCACCGCAATGTTGAATGATTCGTTGGAGTTCTTCGTGAACTAATTCTACACAACGTAAACTCGGCTCTTCCAAACGTTTGATTTGTCGTTTGACAAGCAATTCAAAGGAAATCTCCGGCACAAATAACGCCGGTCGGGATCCCTAAAACTTCAATGTCTTTCTTCGAAACAAGTCTCTCGTCTTACAGTTGCATTTCTTATCGCCGTTAGAATATCGAATTTACTCAGATTATCCATTGGATTGATCGATTCGAGTGCTCGTGCGAATGTCTCATGAAAAATATAGCAAATTCGTGCGCCTCCACATCTATAAATCAGAAAGATTTAACTCAATAGAATTTCCTTGTTTTGAATTCAACGAACAATTCCGAAACTTCGATATCTTTCGATGTGCCTTCGATCGTGGCGCAGTAACTCGTCGCAAATTTCGTTATAATTTGTAGCAAAAGTCGACCCTAGATAAGAAAAATCCCAGGTCAAAAACAAAACTCTCTCAAGAGAGACTTTATCTTCAATTGGTTCGCCAAATGAATTGACAACTGATTGAAAATGCGACACCATTTGATTCAATCGAGTCTTCAACGCCGGAAGACAATCTCGAATATGATGCATCAATAACTAAACCAAAAAAAAATCTCTCGAATTTCAAAAAAAAAAAAAATTTTACTCGATTCAAAGTTTTCGCGAGAAACGGCGTACCGTTACGATTGGCTATTGGCGGATAGTTCTTCTGGAGAAATGTTGATTCCGATTGAAGTGCATCTGCAATCGCCTGAAAAAAAAACAAGTTCATTGCAAAAATGTCTAACTATTTTACAAACTTAATTTTTCTAAAACTAATTGCCTTTTTTTTATGTCGAACTGAGCTATAACGACCGACTTGGAATTAATCGATTAGTTATTTAAAATAAATCTTTAGTGCAGTAAATAAAATATCCTAGTCGAACTTCTTTTGGTATGCGTATGAAAAAAAAATTATATATCTTAATCAAGATTTTATTAGTATTGTTTTTCTTGAGCTTCTCGAGGCCTATGCAGGTCAAGAAAGACAAAAAAAAGTCGAAACGGATAAAATTTATTGTTCTACTGCTAAAAAATCAACACTCTAATTGTCAGTTTCATCCATTTTACTGATTATTTATTTTGTTCTCTTAGAAAAAAAAATTTTATTCGATCTTTCTCTGCATATTTTGAACAGACAATGTAGAATAAATTCATTGAGTCACTCTTAAGAAAACACCCTAGTCGAACTTCTTTTGGCATGCGCATGAGAAACTTGAGTTTCTTGAGCAAGAAAGTCCAGTGCTATGGACACATCTTGAGGTCTGCGCTTTTCATGCGCATGAAAACAAAATTTTGTGGAAAAAAATATAATTTTCAATGTAATTTTTCTCAAAAATAATCGTTTTTCTCTCAAAAAAAAGTTTGACTTGGCTGAAAAAAAATTATATATTTTAATCAAGATTTTATTAATATTGTTTTTCTCATGCGCTTGAGTTTCTTGAGCTTCTTGAGCAAGAAAGTCAAGCGCTATGGACACATCTTGAGGCCTGTGCAGGTCAAGAAAGACAAAAAAAAAGTTCGACTAGGGGAGCAATATGCAGTCAAGGGAATTTTAGCTCGAAATAGCTGATTGTAGATCTTAGAGATTTTATCAAAGAATTTGTAGTTCTGATTCGGTTCTAAAAGTTTGATTAGTTAGAGATTTTTTTCGAAACGAACTTTATTAGTTTTGATATCTTCTTGACTTCGATTGACGACACCGATGATGCCTAATTTAACTGGTATAATCCGACCGCAGAGAACGTCATACGCGTCGGTACCACGGTCCATGAGATCGAGTTTGGTTAGAACGGCTAACGTTCGTTTGCCTGAACGAGAAAAGTTGAGAAAAAGAAATTGAAAATTTGGAAATTCAAACCTTCAGGATCGATTTCTCTCGCGTATTTAATCGCTTCTGACGTTGAAAAATCGATATTCGCCGGCGTAATCGCGAGAACAATCGCATTTGGATTTGAAATGTAATGAAGAATTAAATTTCGAACTTGTTGTTCGATATCTTGCGGTTGATCATCGACAGGAACTTTCGTCAAACCTGGTAAATCGATTAACGTCAAAGTAACGACTTTAGGCGAATAGATTTTCAGCGTTATTGGCTCTTTGTAAATATTCTAAATAATTTCGTATGTCGAAAAATTGATTTTTCAATTTGTCAAACTTTTTTGCCGCCAAGTCGATCGGTTTCATTTTCGATTTCCTTTCGAATTTCATCGAAATCCGTGTAAACTTTATCTTTAACATGTGTAAACACGCCGAATTCGTTTTCTTCCGGCACAGAAACTAGAAAAACAAGTTTGATTTCGTTGCTAAAATCTCGACTGTTCAACCTCCTAATCGTTCACACTGAGTTTCTTTATCTTTCTCAGGCGTATAAATCAGCTGAAGAATCAACGGTCGTCGTGTAACAATTCCGTTGCCACGCGGTAGAAAATCTCTGCCAACGATATTCTCCAAAACCGAGCTTTTGCCCGCGCTCTATTTTTTCAAATAAATATGAGCAAAAATCGAACGCAAATTAATTCGTTTACTTGCGAGCCAACAACGACTATTTGTGGTAGCTGAATAGTTTCAGTGCCGACTGTATTGAAAACATCTTGAAGTTTATTCAAAATTGGAATTAGACTATCCATTAGAAGAAGAAGGAATGATAATCAAGTTATGATAGTTGTTTGTAAAGTCATTTGATCGTTGAACCAACCAATAGAATTGAAGCGAATCGACGTGATTATGGTCGATGCTTAGAAACGCAAGAAAAGAGAACGAGTGAGTTTATTCATTTGCACACGACAAATGTTGACGTTCAAAGCGAGTGTTTTAGCGATTTTATTCGCTTTTATCTCTTGTCAATCGGATACCTATACGGCTTATCAAACGCCGTTTCAATATGTGACTTCGTGTCCATCGAATCAATATTATGACACGGCGATTTTGCAGTGTTCGCCGTGTCCAACCGACACAACGCAAAAAGCAACTGGTTTGAATTTTTAAAAGAGAAAAAAAATGCAGTTGAAAATCTGTTGATTTAGATTTTACTCAATGTGAATGCACGAGCAATTCGTCGTTTTATATTGTTAATCAAGGCGGAGGCTCGATCGTCTGCGGAACTTGTTCTTCAGGACTTGTAAACTTTCGAGAAGAACAAAAAAATCAATCAATCGAATGACTTTTTGTTTTAATAGAGATCAACTGATGGTTTCGGTTGTACAGTCGATATTGCAGGTTGTGACAATTCGGTTTCAACTCGAGTTGTTTGTAAGAAAAGCATAGAGAAATTTGATTTGTTCGATCTTTTTCTTTTCTTTTTACAAGCTGAATCGGATTTAACTGGTGCGTTGTACAGTCCGGATACGTCCACCATAACGAGAGTTGGCGATGAAAGTTGTTCGACTTGTTCTGATGGAACATGGGCTGATATTGTTAATCAACGGTGAGAATATTTGAAGTTGTTTTTTGTTTATTTCGAATTTTTTCTAGTTGCAAATCCTGTGCCGATGTGACACCGACTCTCAATGATTTTCCGACGACGATTAGTTGTTGTAGTCGAACGGACACGAATTATGCTGTGAGAGTTTTAACGATCAATTCGAAAGAGATTCAATATGAGATTTATATTTCAGGGTGGAATCTGTTTGACAAATGTTCGCAGTTCGATTCCGGCTTCGATCACGCCCAATGTCAACAATCGTTTTTCTGTAAATTTTCAATGAAAATCTTACGATCAAAATCAGAATCTCAAATCCGACTGAATAAAATTGAGATTTTGTTAGAAATGAATTCAAGTGACTCAAAACGACAAATTTTTATACTATTTGCTCATTGGTTGAATTCATTCATTTCTAACAAAATCTCAACTTTATTCAATCACCGACAATTATTAAGTAGTGTTTTTTAGCATAAACTAACTAGATTGTTCCGAATTCCTTTGATTACTAATGATTGGCATGGTGACTACCCATGTCAAACAATACGGTCGTTAACCACTAATTTACGATATAAAGCAGAGTCGAATACGCCCGTCATATTTGACACAGAATTACGGAGCTACAGTAATGGTATTACGATATGTATACAGACAGTCGTATCGATAGATCTGGGTATCCTTCAGTAGTGTTGTGTTCGGCAATACAAACATGATTGCTTTGATTGACCATTGAGTGTTGGTAATTCTAGATGACTGTTAATGACTTTTCACAAAAAAAACACTGAGGCAATCAAAAATTCAGCTTTTCTCCCATTGAGTTAAAGTTATTAATTTTTGATTAATTGAAGGAGATCTTAGATAAGAATCATAATTGGATCAAACAGCGAAAGAAGTCGGAGTTAACATCAATTCTGATTTTGAACGGCAACAAATATTTTATTTAAAAATTTGCTTTTCTTCGTCTAGAATCCAATGGCATCGTCCTTTTTCCAAGAACATCTTTTAGCCTCACTCTATCTCTGTCGAGTAAATCTCTCTCTTTCTCTTTCGATTAGTCAATTTCTTTGTTGTCTTAGATGAA
>Ga0209930_1004105_pt1 | contig 13447 bp, 23 predicted proteins | sample ThiBiot_500_biof_2_FD_183948 | JGI IMG/M metagenome (GOLD analysis project Ga0209930, IMG submission 183948) | Wastewater bioreactor microbial communities from Cape Town, South Africa - Thiocy_cont_500_biof (SPAdes) | ecosystem: Engineered > Bioreactor > Thiocyanate-remediating >... | reverse complement strand
CATCCATCCATCCATCCATCCATCCATCCATCCATCCATCCATCCATCGATGCGATCCATCGCGATGATTGCCATCACTCACACGCGTACGCCTTGATGTAGGTGGTCGGTGGTCTCGGCTTGACGCCGTTCATTGGACTCCCGAATCCTCTGCGAGCCTCGTGCCCATCGCGACCACCGCTTCCGTCCGGTGGAAAGTGGTGTCTCTTCTTCGTTGCGTTGCTTGGAGCTGCTGTGGTCGTTGGTACTCTGCTCGACCTTCAGATCAATCATGATGTACGTTCGTCTACTTTGTCTTGCCTCACGAGAGTCAGTTGATGCAGTACCTCGTTCGTTCGTTCGTTCGTTCGTTCGTTCGTTCGTTCGTTCGTTCGTTCGTTCGTTCGTTCGTTCGTTCGTTCGTTCGTTCGTCAAACAACCTGTTACTGCATGAGTATCGCTTCACGTCATCAAAGCCACTGACTGACTCACTCACTGACCGAATTAACAGATCATTCCTATCGGACGCATGCTTCGAGGCAAGTCGCGCCCGGTCCCAATCCACATTCCTACAGAGATCCCCGACACACCGGCCGGAGTGGATCAAATGTGGATCGATCCTCGAACTGGTGAACCATCAGGTGTTTATGGCTCGGGCAAGGCTCCTGCACCGAGCGAAGACGAGCTGCTGTATCTCGGCGCCAGTGCTCCTGCCTCGACGAATCCCTTGCACGACACGTACGAGGCGATCAAGCGAGCTCCGATCTTCCAACCACTGCTTGCGTTCTCGTTCATTTCGAACATCAAGAAGCTGTTTGGACGACCGGCATCCGAGGATATGCCGGTTCTCAATGGCATTCGCGTGCTCTCGTTGTTTTGGGTCATCATGGGTTCGTTAGACCGCTCGATCATCTGCCACTACTCGCACGCTCTCTCTCTCTCTCTTTTGAGTACTGACACGCCAAGGGATGGTGCTGCTGCTCCTGTAGGCCACACGTACATTGGTGTCTTTTCAACGCCACTGATGAACGCGCAAATCACATTGGATATCCTGCAGCGATTCCGCTTCCAAGTGCTCTACGGTGGCTTCTTCGCTGTCGACTCGTTCTTCTTGATGAGCGGCTTTCTAGTGGCGTACTTGTTCATTGGCCAAGTGCGAAAGGTACCGATAACGCGAGAATTCGATATCTCTTCCCCATGCTGCAGTCGACTGACCCACTGCCACGTAATCCTCTGCAGCATGGCATCAAGTCTTGGACCATGCCGCTTTACTATTTCCACCGACTCTGGCGTCTGTTGCCAAGCGTTGCTTTCAGTACGACTCAAGCTTGTTTCATCGTAGCTTGGTGAGCCTCATCAAACTCACCACCACCACCACCACCACCACCACCACCGCCACCACCGCCACCACAGTGGTGTTCCTCCTCTGGCAAGTGGTTCCCTACGTGGCTGGCAATGGACCTGTGTGGCATCACATGGTGGCCCCTATCACTTCGAGTTGCAGTGAAAACTGGTGGAAGACGCTCTTGTTCATCAATGTACGTGCCTCATGTCCTCAGAGAAAGTTGGTAATGCACAATCGACTTATTTACAGACTCGCAATGTTGTGTAGAACTTTTATCTCCCCTATGAACAATGCGCCCCTTGGACATGGTACCTTGCTAATGACGTGCAGTTCTACTTCTTGGCGCCTTTCGTGTTCATGGCATACCTGCACCACAAATCTGTCGGATGGACGCTCACCTGTACGTTCTTTTCCGAGCTCCGCCGAGTCTCGCGCCGCCATCGTCATCATCAGCATCGCGCGATTGCTCACTCGAGTCGTTGGTCATCGCTCAGTCTTCTTGTTCATTGGATCGATCGTCGCCAATATGGTCACTTCGATCGAGTTCGACTTGGTTGCGTACCCGCTCCTTAACAGCCTTGGTCTCGGCGAGCCGGTGGAGGTTTCGGCCGAAGCTAGCACCAATGTCATGGCCAACATTTACTTTCTCCCATGGACGCGGTGTGGCCCGTACCTCGTGGGCTTCATGATGGCATACATTCTGCTCGAAAAGGGCGAGCACTACAGCGTTCCGGCGGGAATCCGTATAATCTCCCTTGCGCTCTCGGGCTTGGTGATCGTTGTCTTGATCTTTATCACCTACACTGAGGCCAACTTTGGCTGGAAGAGCCAAGCAATCAGCGTCATTTGGTTCTCATTCTCGCGCCAGGTTTGGGCCATCGGTACGATCCATGTCGACAACGACGAGGAGGAGATGGTCGTGGTGGTGGTGGAGGGTCTAGCGCGTGGTGGTTGTAACTTTGCTGAACTCACTCGCTGTGCCACAACGACAGCATTGGGCACATGGATCTTGTTCATGATCTGGGGCTTTGGAGGACCGATCCGAAAGTTCTTGAGCTTGCGCATCTGGGTGCCACTCGCTCGCTTGAGCTTCAGCGCCTACTTGTGGCAATCGGTTGTGATTGTACGTGTCGTATAACTCACCTTACCCCACTTCATGCTCGTTATCTTCCAAAACTCACCGGTTATCTTGTGTGATTGATTGACGCTTTTCGACGTGCTGTTGATGAATCCACTCATCATTAGGGTGTCTTTTTCTCGGCCTTCACGTTCCCGTTCGACTACTCGGAAGACAGTACGTAGCGCGCGCACGCCGAACAACGGTTGTTCGCCACAAGCGAAATCACACCTTGTATTGGTCTGATGGTAATACTGGCTGTGATATGGAACAGTCATGCTGTACTTTTGGCTCTCGATGATACTGGTTTCGTACTGTTGCGCTGTTGTCAACTACTTTTTGTTGGAGGTACGAGAGGCAATTGGTGGTTGTCGTACTTGTAGGATATTCACTAGGGACCCCATGATGGCGCGTGTGTTTAGAAACCATTGATGAATATTGAGAAGGCTCTCTTGACGACACTCAAGAGATAAACGTCGCTGCCACCGACGATGTCGGTTGCGTGGGCCAGCTCTTGCTCACAGATTCGCGCCTTCCTCCTCGCACTCACTCTCTACATACATTCCATTCTCATTCATTCATATCTGATATCTCCTATCGCTCCTCGCTATTGCTATTGCACCTCTCTTTGTTGATTTTACTTTGACTTTTGGTATCCGCTACCTCTCGTTCATCTATTCAGTGTGTTGAATAGAGCAGAAACCAACATTTACATATTTTACTTTGTGGCAAGCAGCAGCACAGGCATGATAGATAGTAGCGGAGGGGTGTACAATTCGCAACGCAAAAATTCTCTCCAGATCAACGGACCAGATAATCAGAAAAAGGGATAGAAGAGAGAGGGTGGTGTGGACTGCTGCTGAGTCTAACTAGAAAGATAGATAGATAGATAGATAGATAGAGTTGGGTAGTTATTCGGGTGGCGACGCCGGTGGGTTCTTCTCTTGTGACATGTCGCCCGAGCCATCGTCGCTCGAGGACCCACCATCTCCGTTCGAGGAGCCGCTCTCCTCGCCACTGTTTCCAGAGTTCGAACTTGCGGAGCTCAGGTTGGACGATGAAGAGGCGGATGAATTGGTGGGAGAGGATGAGGAGAAGCCGGAGGAATTGGAGGCGCTGGAGGTCGAATGTGCCTTGTGGCGGCTGTGATGACGTCCGATCGATGTATCCATGGCGGTATCGAGTGTTGCAAGGCCTTGCGAGCCGGCGAGTAGCTCTTCTGCTCGAATGACGTCGCTGGCATTGCACGACAACGACGACGAGGAGGAGGAGGATGGAGACGATTGGGCAGCCTCCTCTTGCGGCGACAATGACTCGGGTGAGCGGTGCTTGTGGGGCCGCTCGATCTTCATGTTGTTGCCGCTGCCGCTTCCGCCGCTTCCGTTACCGCCACTACCGTCACTACCGTTTCCGTTGCTGTTGCCGCTACCGTTGCTGTCGCTGTTGTTACCACTGCCGGTTTGATGGCGTCGATGATGTTGCTGGCGATGGCGCGGTCGATGGTGATGACGGGAGGAAGACAGCGAGCGAGAAGGAGACGAAGAGGAGGAAGAGGACGATGAGCGGGGAGAGTTGTTGTCGAGTACGTTGCGTGATGATGAAGCAGATGAGGAGGACGGCGTCTTGGAGTCAAAGTCCGCCGCGCCGTCGAACGTATAGATGCCGGTGTTGTTGGAGTAGAAAAAGTCCGACGAGGCGTCGAAGCCGCGCATGGCCGCGGCGTGTGCCGTGCTGCACGATGTGGCCTTGTCGGGCATGGCGGGAAAGTTGTAGAGCCACGACCACTGTTGCGAGTCGGGCGTGTCGCCGAGCGGCGTGGCGCTCGGATTGCCGAGTTCGCTCAGCGGCGGTGAGATGGCCATCGAGCTCGACGGGCGCTTGGTGCGACGAGAGCGAGATGGCTTGGGTACTTGGGCAACACTTTCGGCGATTCCGACGGAATCTTGCGACGCGAGATTTGGTTGCGATGGCTCGAGCGAGAGCATGCCAGAGTCGGACAACGACGGCGGGGACACCAAGAGAGCCGACGAGAGCGCGTTGATCGGTGTCGGTGCTGATGGTAGAATCGAAGAGAGTTCGGTGACATCATCCGGAGGCGAGGAGAGCATTCCGGATTGCTCGGTCGCAGCTGCTATGGAACCAGCGAGCTCGGTGCGATTGTTCGAGTGTCGCTTGGTGGTCGGTGGGCTGGGCGATGACGACGACGATGAGGACGACGACGAGGACGATGGTGATCGAGTACCACCACTGCCACCGGCTCGATTCTTTCCAGCTGCCGTCGAGTGGCGCGGAGCACGACGACGTCCACGGCCATTCTCACGTTCATCTGCATGATGCTGCTGTTGCTGCTGATGCTGATGCTGTTGTTGTTGCTGCTGGTGTTGTTGTTGCTGTTGCTGTTGCTGTTGACGCTGTTGTTGCTGTTGTTTGCGCGAGGGCTTCTTTGGAGGCGCCTTGCCACTCTCGACCGTCGCCGCAGGCTGTCTTGACTTGGTGAATCTCGACTGCTCCTCGAGTGCGACGGCCTGACCTGGACCCTTCTTCCGCTTGTTGGCAGCCCCGTTGTTGGTGGCAGTGGTCGTAGCGGAGGTGGAGACGACAGCGACCGCAGTGGTAGTGGCAGCCGCAGTGGCGATAATCGTAGCGGTGGTATTGGTGGGAGCATGTCTGGAAGTGGCAGATGGCGGCCTTGCTGCCGAACCGCGTGGTTGCTTCTTGGTAGGATGCAAGGGATCCTCGAGTACGAACTGGAAGGTCGGCCTCTCGCGAGATTGTTGCGTCACCGGGCGGTACGAACGGTCGACGTCGATGACTTCCGAGCGGCCGGGCGGGGGAAACGGGAACGACATTGGGTCAGGTATATACGACGAGTACGAGCCAGACAGACGAGGGCCGCCACCGCCACCACCGCTTGGAGAGCCTACTCGCTCGTCCCACAGAGCAGGAGTCGCAGGTGGGTAGACCGGGGTCGGCAGGAGCCCTCCGGCTGGCTCGTCTGGCGAGCGCCCACCGGCAGTCGTGCCTCCCGCGGCACTCGAGCCCATGGGCGGCGAGGAGTGGGTTGTTGCCGCTATCGCCACAACCGGAGTGCCGGCTGCCATCGCTGCAGTGGTGGTCGGGGAAGGAGCCACCGTGGGTGCGGTGGCCGGGGTCGCCGGTGGGGTGAGAATAGCGTCGGAGGGTCCTCGCATCGACTGCGCGTACACTGAGCGAGTTGGAGCTCGGTGTGGTTGGTACGGATGCGCTGCCATGCGCGCGGCATGGTAGTGCTCGCCGGACTCGTGGCCGGTCGGCACGTAGTACATGCGCGGATAGCGCATGACGGGCGGGTTGGCGTAGTAGCCGTAGTAGGCGGCAGGAGGCGCCAGCGGGTCTCCTACGCCGGCAGACATGGCATAGTGGTATGCCTGTGCTTGAGACGGGTCGTGCGCGTACTGCACGCTGGGCACCATCGCCGGACCGAGAACCGGCGATGCGGTCGATGGCACGGCCCCTTGTGCCTGCAACGAGAGGAGGCCCCCTCCCCCTGCTCCTCGTGTTGCATCGAGTTGCCCCGCTTGATGATGATGGTGCTGCGAAGAGGGAGTGCGGCCGCCCTGCTGCTGCTGTTGTGGTGGTGGTGGCTGTTGTTGTTGTTGTCGATACCCCGATGAGACCGATGAGACCGATGACGGGGAGGCCGATGCTGGCGACAGCGATGATGACGGCGATGACGAGGAGGAGGACGAGGAGGACGGCGAGGAGGAGGAGTGCATGTACGGATGCGCGGCTGCACGGTGCTGGAGCTGGTGGTGGTGATGATGATGGTGCTGTGCGTCGGGCTGAGGCAGCTGGTGGTCAGCGAGGACCACCGGCGCCCCCGATGGTGCAACCAATGCTGCTCGGTCGTTGGTGCTGGTGCGCGGAGGAGAAGGCGCCTTGTCCGAGCCACCGCCGCTGCCTCCACCGCCGCCGGCGGCAGCGGCGGCAGCGTTGTTGCGCGTTCGCTTCTCGCGTGCGCGAGTGCGAGAGCGCGATCGATGGTGGTTGGAGGAGGTCGGTGCGGCAGCCGCCAAGGTCGCGGCCGCGGCAGTGAACGAGTCGCCGAGCTCCGGCAGCGGCATCAAGCTCGATGAGCCTGACGAGAGCGATGGCGTCGAGCACGACGGCGAGGACGAGGAGGAGGACGCCGACGACGACGAGGACGACAAGGACGACGACGAGAAGGAGGGCGAGGTGCCGGCGAGGCCCTGCGGCACCGACGATGGTGTGGTGGGGCTCGAGCCCGACAACGAGCCCAAAGACGAAGGGTACGGCGACGACGAGGTGTCGCTGCCGCTGCTACTACTGCTGCTGCCACTGCTGCTGGTGCTAGCTGAGCGCACCATGGGCGAAACAGACGATGTCGACGACGAGGCGTCGGCTTGGTGCGTGAGATGGCGGTGGTGATGGCGCGCCGAGGTCGCGGACGACGACGAGAGCGTCGGCGGCGGAGCACCGACAACGGTCTCGCGCGGTGTACGTCTTGTCGCCATGACACAAGCGCGAGGGATGGCGACGGCGGTGGTGTGGAGCGCGCAGATGAATCTCGAAGATACAAACGTCCAAGGGAAGACGAAGACGACACGGAGGGAGCGAGGGAGGTATGTGCGCGCGCACGATGTAGCGAGGAGAAGCGAGAGCGCGCGGCAGGTACGAAAGCCAAGAGGGGAAGATAAGAAAGAAGTGTGGCTGTGCGAGAGAGGCAGCCTCAAGGGAAGAAGGAGCGCAAGAGAGAAGAGTAGTTCCCTCTCTGGTGGAGGAGGTGCGGTCCTTCACACTGAGTCTCTCAGCGCACTCGCTCTCCTCTTGCGCCTTCGCTCTCTACTCTTCTCTCTGAGGCCTGGGCGAGAAGAGCGAACAGCGGAGGAAAAGAAGAGTAGTGGTGCGTGAATAGTAAACGCAATCCCGGGCTTTAACCGCGTGCACTTCACGTGGGCAACTCCCTCCACGCGCACCGCACACGCATACCCCCGCGTCTCCTCAGTGCGTCTCCTCTCTCGCGCTGCTGCCGCCGGCGCTTTATTTCGTGGGCCTTGGAGGCCGTGGAATACCTTGCCAACGCGATGCGTGGGAGCAGGGCGATGGGGAGGATTAGCAGGAAAATTCCGAGGCCTTCTGCGTGGCGATAGTAGGAGATATTCAAGACGCAACCAGCACCTGCTCGCCTGAGGAACGGCTGCTGCTGCTCTGCTGCTGTTGATGAAGATGATGACGCCGATGATCTGTCGGCAGCTGAGAGATCTTACCTGCTCGGGTTGTCGTGCTCTTGGACCTTGCGCCTGGCTCTTGATTGGCCTTGCACGCGAGCAGCAGAGCGGCAGCAGCAACAACCCATCCCACACCGCTCTCGATGCGCCTCTCTTCCCTCTCATCGCTCGACCAACCACCAACTGCTGCCCCTCCCACACCTTCCCGCCTTCTCGTCTCATCCTCCCGCACCATCCGAGCGATCGATCTCGATGTCGATTGGATGGTTGCACGCGAGCGGCTCCCACAAGCTTTGACTTGACTTGATTTATCGACCACCATAAATATCCTTCTCCGACGACGACAACGACGATGACAACGAAGCAGCTCGCGAGAGGCGACGCTGCTTCCCCAACGACACTGGCTCTCCCACGACCAACAACAAAACCAATCAAATCCAATATCCAATATCCAATCGAGAGGTCGAGAGCCAATCACCTGTCCGTCGCACCATCACAATCTCGACGTCAGTTTCTCATCGTCCATCCATGCAAGACCGCCACACACAGACTCACAGACACAGACCGACAAGGCGCATGCATCCTCGCTCTCGTGTGTGTGCGCGTGTGGTTGGTTGGTTGGTGAAGGGGAGGAGGAGGATTGGTTGTGGAGGAGTGTGAAGCAAGGTTGACGGCCATCGCAGCGAGAGAGAGCGCTTCGCGATGGTGCTTTTGTTGCTTGTTCTTGTGCGCCGACGTCCATCGAATCCAAGCTCATGTGTTGTTCACTTGCATTCAAACCGTGTTGTTCTGTCGGCGTGCGTTGCGTGGTGGTGCTTCTTGTGCTGCTTGCGTGGTTGTTGTGATTGTGATCGTGGTTGTGATGGTGGTTTGCGCACACGCCGCCAAACGACAACACCGACAACACCGACACCGACACCGACACCGACACGCACCTCAGCTCCGTGTGGGGAAGAAGCTTGTCGACCAAGAACGCCACCGTGAACGCCGCCGCGACCACGACATAATAAACCACCAGGTTGGGTTGGATGGCTTCTGCGCTCGAGAGCTGCCAGAACCACGCCAGACACAAGAACAACCCGAACGCCGTTGTTGGGATGGCCTTCTCCAGCGCCGATGCCATGTTGTTGATGTTGTTGTTGATGATGATGACGAGAGAGCTCGTTGGTGCGGAGGAGACGAGAGGAGCAGCAAGAACGAGAAGAGGAGGAGGGCGCGCGAGCGCCAACCAACGCAGCAGGCAGAGAGCGGCAGCAGCAGCGAAGGAGAAGAGGCGAACAAGAGAAGAGGAGCAGCAGAGAAGCAGAGAAGCACCACAGCACCAGCACAGAGGAAGGAGGAGGGCTGGTGGGTGGTGGAGCTAACAACGCAAGGAGCAGAAGAGCAAGAGCAAGCAAGCTCCGATCTTAGCTCAGTTGGTAGAGCGTTCGGCTGTAGTGGAAAGCTCTGTCACCGAACGGTCACTGGTTCGACTCCGGTAGATCGGATTCTTTTTGCTTTTTGCCTCCCTCTCTCGCGCTTGTTGGCTTGTTTGTTTGTTGGTGGCGTGTGTGGTATCGCTGCCTGGTGTTGCGGGTCGTGCTCACGGCCAGCTCGTTGCTCGAGATCCAGATAATCACAAAGACTCATTATTGTGTAAATCTCAGTGGTAAGGTACACGTAAAACAAGGATGAACAACTCCAGAACCACACGACGGCACGGCGTGCGAGCTCATGGTAGCGTAACCTCGCGGTAGTTGGGATAATATCGCCGCAGCACCACGAGAAAGTACAGCCCCCAAAAGACTGCCGACATGGTGGCAATCACAGCGAGTATCAACACTGTCAAGTTGATCGAGAGGCCCAACTCATCGAGCACCAATCCCGTGACGAGCACCGAAAACTGTGTTGCCATCCAATCACGCCGCGGTGAGCATACTGCTGCCATCGTGATATTCACGTCTACGACTACGACGAGACAAGCCGCCAATCTCAACAACGTACCATTTGCGAGAGAGTCGAAAATCCAAAGTCGATTGCAAATGTGCGGCCGCGGTACTGGTCGGGCACGCTGTCTTGCAAGAGCACCGTGCTAAAGGTCCAGCAGATGGAGCTTCCTCCCGATCGGAACAAGGTGCACGCCAGAAAGATATAGATATTCGGAGACCACGCCAGCACGTACGCAAAAATGGCTACGATCGAGAATCCTACCACGAGTGTCTCGTGGATGCGCGGCGTATCGTTCTTGGCGTATGCCTTGGCCATCAATGGAATGATGGCAGTACCCAATCCAATCTAACGAGTATTGCAACGTACACGCTCAGCCAATCAATCGATAGATCGAACGATGGTACGTGTGTCGTAGGGAGGCGCAAGCGAGTTGACATACCACCGTGTACAGCAAACCGACCGAGATCGAGCCATTCTCGCCGATTGGAAACACTTCCTCGGCGAACGTAATGTTGAGCTCGTTCAGTGCAGCGATCGTGAGGTGCGAAGAGGCCTTGATCAAGGCACAAAAGAGCACGTAGGGATTGAGCCACAAAAAGTACAGCGCTCCGAACCGAGGCTGCGTGCCAGCCGCCTGCTGTGACGTCGGGGACGAGTCCGACTGGAAAGGGTCGTCGTCGTCGTCATCGGAGGTGACAGCCGCACCGGGGGCACTAGCAGTATCAGCAGTAACAGCGACATTGTCGCCGCTGGTCTCGTTAATGACCGACACGGCGATCTTCGACGGCTGTTGTTGCTGCTGTTGCTGTTGTGGAATGTCTTCCATCTCGTATTCGTGAGTGCTCTCGTCCGACAGCAACGATTGAGAAGCGGGGTCGGCGTGCGAATCGAGGTGCGTAGGTGTCGCCAAGTGGCCCTCGCTCGTGTCCACGACGCTGCCTTGGTGATGCTCGTGATCGAACAACGAATGGCGCATGAGCAACAACACAAACGACGCCGACACCAAGTATGTGAGCGCGTCGATAATGTACGCCCACGTGGTTCCGAGCGAGGTGTTGATGCCGCCGCCGAGAGCCGCTCCAAAGAACGCCACGCAAGACCACGTGGTACTCGCCAACGTTCCTATCGCATCATCGTCAGCAACGTTATCACCGCCTAGCTATCATTCGCTCGCTACCGAATCTCTGCCTTTGTATCTTATGCTGCGCGACATACCAGCAGTAGTAAGCAACTTCTTTGATGGCAGGAGATTCGGTATGAGAGCTGAACGAGCTGGATCGAACACGGCTCCAAACTACTCGCCATGAATCCAATGAATTGGACCGTATTAAATGCTTGGCTGTCGTGATCGCGAGATAGAGATATAATGAACGCCAGGCTCGTACCGAGAATTGCAGGATCGACGCGACATACAACAGCCACAAGGAATCGCTCGAGCGCACAAAGATAAATAAGAGCACCGTGAACATTCGCGCAACGTCGCTGAGCAGCATCAGCTTGCGACGATCGAATCTACACAAGTAACGCACACCGGCGTTCACGCCATCCAGCAGACGCAATTACAATTGCAGCGAGTGAGCGAGTGAGGGCGAGATCCATGGCGATAGCAACCAGAGGCAGCGAGCGCACCGATCAGCGAGAGCGCCGACGACAGGAGTGAGCACAAAGTACGGCAGCATTCGCGTGATGAGGAACAGGCTGAGTAAGTTGGCAGAGCTCGAGATCGATTTGAGTGTGGAGAGCTACACAACATCGCAAACGTGTCAGTCTCAGCGCGAGCGATGGCTCCAGTGATGGATCGATGGCACGAGGGTCTACCTACCGTGGCGAGGAAGTTGAGCCAGTCTCCAAGCATGCTGACGATGCTGGCGAACCACATGAGTCGATAGGCAGGCGAGTCACGCAGCAGATAGTAGTACGGCATCACGACGCCTTGCGATGCTTGCTCGTAGTGCTCGTCGCGTTGCTGCTGCTGTGATCTGATGAGCTCGTCGTCGTCGTCGTCATGGTGGTGCACCGAGTGTGCGACGCCGCCTTCGACATCCTTGGAGAATGGGTCATCGTCGTCATCTTCCTCGAGTAGTGGATTTCGAGGATGAGCCGTCGATGAGGATGATGGTGACGGTGGTTTTGTTGTTGCTGTTGTTGCTTTGGGGCTGGAGGATTGAGCATCCGAGCTTGGGCGTCGTTGCGGTGGCGGTGGCAGTGCTTGCTCGGCATCGGTTGGTGTGTCGCTACCAGCCGGTACTACATCGTTTGCCATGACGCGTAGGTGGCACGAAAGAGTGCACTATCTCGAAGGAGAGATATGTACGTGATAGCGACGTGAGAGTGGGTGAGGGGCGGTGAGAAGGAGAACGAACAGCGTGCGCGGTGTTCAGAGCGAGAGCGTGTGAGAGAGGGAGCACGTGATCGACGCTCCGCGCTACTTTTCCCTTTTGTTGACCGACGTGTGAATGCGCTGAGAGAAATCGCACCGACGCGTACATTGTTCGAAGCGCCACAAATCAAGGCGTGCCAACAACGGATCGATTCGATATTTATGCAGTCGAGTTGGAGCTGCCCCAGACTTCCTCTGGGATTGATAAGCAAGGATTTGCTTGGTTTGTTGGTGCTAGGTCCTGCAGCTCGCTCCCTTCTTCTGCTCTCAACTTTCTTCTCGATCTGGATCTCGAGCAACGAGCTGGCCGTGAGCACGACTCGCAACACCAGGCAGCGATACCACACACGCCACCAACAAACCAACAAGCCAACAAGCGCGAGAGAGGGAGGCAAAAAGCAAAAAGAATCCGATCTACCGGAGTCGAACCAGTGACCGTTCGGTGACAGAGCTTTCCACTACAGCCGAACGCTCTACCAACTGAGCTAAGATCGGAGCTTGCTTGCTCTTGCTCTTCTGCTCCTTGCGTTCTTACCTCCACCACCCACCAGCCCTCCTCCTTCCTCTGCGCTGGTGCTGTGGTGCTTCTCTGCTTCTCTGCTGCTCCTCTTCTCTTGTTCGCCTCTTCTCCTTCGCTGCTGCTGCCGCTCTGCCTGCTGCGTTGGTTGGCGCTCGCGCGCCCTCCTCCTCTTCTCGTTCTTGCTGCTCCTCTCGTCTCCTCCGCACCAACGAGCTCTCTCATCATCATCAACAACAACATCATCAACATCATGGCGTCGGCGCTGGAGAAGGCCATCCCAACAACGGCGTTCGGGTTGTTCTTGTGTCTGGCGTGGTTCTGGCAGCTCTCGAGCGCAGAAGCCATCCAACCCAACCTGGTGGTTTATTATGTCGTGGTCGCAGCGGCGTTCACGGTGGCGTTCTTGGTCGACAAGCTTCTTCCCCACACGGAGCTGAGGTGCGTGTCGTCGGTGGTGTTGTCGGTGTTGTCGGTGTTGTCGTTTGGCGGCGTGTGCGCAACAAACCACCACAATCACAACAACCACGACCACAACCACGCAAGCAGCACAAGAAGCATCACCACGCAACGCACGCCGACAGAACAACACGGTTTGAATGCAAGTGAACAACACATGAGCTTGGATTCGATGGACGTCGGCGCACAAGAACAAGCAACAAAAGCACCATCGCGAAGCGCTCTCTCTCGCTGCGATGGCCGTCAACCTTGCTTCACACTCCTCCACAACCAATCCTCCTCCTCCCCTTCACCAACCAACCAACCACACGCGCACACACACGAGAGCGAGGATGCATGCGCCTTGTCGGTCTGTGTCTGTGAGTCTGTGTGTGGCGGTCTTGCATGGATGGACGATGAGAAACTGACGTCGAGATTGTGATGGTGCGACGGACAGGTGATTGGCTCTCGACCTCTCGATTGGATATTGGATATTGGATTTGATTGGTTTTGT
>Ga0209930_1004103_pt1 | contig 13451 bp, 18 predicted proteins | sample ThiBiot_500_biof_2_FD_183948 | JGI IMG/M metagenome (GOLD analysis project Ga0209930, IMG submission 183948) | Wastewater bioreactor microbial communities from Cape Town, South Africa - Thiocy_cont_500_biof (SPAdes) | ecosystem: Engineered > Bioreactor > Thiocyanate-remediating >... | reverse complement strand
CTTTCAGCACCAGCTGATCAACCAGTGGCGGTCACTGGGTACGTTGATGTGGGGCGCTCCGGGCTTCTTTCAGCCACGCTTCCCGCCGCCGCTCGCCTTGCCAGCCGGCAACCCGGGCAACCTCGCCTACTACGATGTCGGTCCGCTCAAGAGTCTACTCGAGCAATTGATCGACTTCGACCGCATCAATGCCAAGAAGGAGCGATTCAGCGTCGGCGCGGTCAACGTCAAAACCGGGAACTTCATCTACTTCGACAACCAGACCCATCGGATCGGGCCGCAGCACATCATGGCGAGCGGCGCCCTGCCGCCGGGTTTCCCAGCGGTCGAGGTCGACGGCGAGTACTACTGGGACGGCGGCATCGTCTCCAACACGCCGCTGCAATGGGTGCTCGACGCCGAGCCGCGGCAGGATACGCTCGCCTTCCAGGTGGACCTGTGGAGTGCCCGCGGTGACCTGCCCCGCGACATGATCGAGCCGTACCCGCGCCGGCACCGATCAGTTCCGGCAGACCCAGGCGCTGCGGCGCGCTGCCGCCAAGCTGCTGGACGCCGTGGCCCCCGACCTGCGCCAGACGCCGGAAGCCGAGCTCCTGGCCCAGGCTGCCGACGACAAGGTCTACAACATCATCCATCTGATCTATCACGCGCGCAAATACGAAGGCGCCTCGAAGGATTACGAGTTCTCGCGCCGGACGATGGAGGAGCACTGGGCCTCCGGTTACAACGACATGATGCGTACCCTCGAGCATCCGGAGGTACTGCAACGTCCCAGTAGCCCGGACGGTGTATTCACCTTCGACCTCGCCATGCAGGGCCGAGAGTAGCAGGCCCCAGGGCCGCGCGGCCCGGCATAGCAAGACCCATGTAGGACGAGCAGGAGACGACAGCGATGAAACTGGCCGATGTCCGCAAGAACGCCTTCGCGATGCCGCTCAACAACCCGGCCTATCCGCGCGGGCCGTACAAGTTCTACAATCGCGAATTCGTCGTGATCAGCTACCGCACCGACCCCGAGATCTTGCGTGCGGTCGTGCCCGAACCGCTCGAGGTGGTGGGCGACACGGTGAACTACGAATTCATCCGCATGCCCGATTCGACCGGGTTCGGCGACTACACCGAGACCGGCCAGGTGATCCCGGTCCGCTTCAAGGACAAGAGCGGCGAGGTGCAGGAAGGCGGCTACGTGCACGCCATGTATCTCGACGACAATTCGCCGATCGCCGGCGGCCGTGAGATCTGGGGCTTCCCCAAGAAGCTCGCGACGCCGCGCGTTAGCCACGAGAGCGAGACGCTGGTCTGCACCCTGCACTACGGCTCGGTGCTCTGCGTCAACGCCACGATGGGCTACAAGCATCGCGAGATCGATCACGCGCCGCTGCTGAAGAGCCTCGCCAGGCCCAACTTCATGATCAAGATTGTGCCGCACGTGGACTGCACGCCACGCGTCTGCGAGCTGGTGCGCTACTATACGGAGAACGTGACCCTGAAGGGCGCCTGGTCGGGCCCGGCGGCGCTGCAGCTCTTCGACCACGCGATGTGCGATGTCGCGCGCCTGCCGGTGCGCGAAGTCCTCTCGGCCAGTCATTTCGTCACCGATCTCACGCTCGGCCTGGGCGAGGTCGTGTTCGATTACCTCGCAGACTAATCGTTTCATCTGAAGGAGCTGTCGGTATGGCCCGTTTCACAGGAAGAATCGCCATCGTCACCGGTGCCGCCTCGGGCATCGGCAAGGAAATCGCGCTGCGCATCGCCGCCGAAGGCGGCATACCGGTGATCGCCGATCTCAATCTCGACGCGGCCAATGCGACGGCCAAGGAAATCGCCGCCAAGGGCGGTGACGCCTTTGCGGTCGCCATGAACGTCACCGACGAGGCGCAGGTCGAGAAGGGCGTGGCCGACACCGTCGCCAAGTACGGCAAGGTCGACATCCTGGTGAGCAACGCCGGCATCCAGATCGTGAAGCCGCTGGTCGATTTCCCCTTCGCCGACTGGAAGAAGCTGCTGGCCATCCATCTCGACGGCGCGTTCCTCACGACCCGCGCCTGCCTCAAGCACATGTACAAGGCCAAGTACGGCCGCGTCGTCTACATGGGCTCGGTGCACTCCAAGGAAGCCTCGAAGCTCAAGGCGCCCTACGTCACCGCCAAGCACGGGCTGATCGGTCTCGCCAAGGTGCTGGCCAAGGAAGGTGCGGAGTACAACGTCTCGGCCAACGTCGTCTGCCCGGGCTTCGTGCGCACGCCGCTGGTCGACAAGCAGATCCCTGAACAGGCGAAGGAACTGAACATTTCCGAAGCCGAGGTGATCAAGAACGTCATGCTGAAGGACACGGTCGACGGTCAGTTCACCACGACCGACGAAGTGTCCGATGCCGTACTGTTCTTCGCCGCCGCTTCGAGCACCGCCTTCACCGGACAATCGGCTGTCGTCAGCCATGGTTGGTTCATGCAGTGAGCCGATAGGGCGACACTGTGGCGAGCGCCGCACGATTTGATGGCGAACGCAGCGACTTGATTCAGCCGACCTGCTGAACTGTTGCTGCTTCGCCACGGTGATCGGAGAGTCGTGGACTTCGATCACCGATGGCGGCAACTCCGCCTCATTTGCCAACGTAAATCCGTACGCTACTCACCAACGAGGGTACCGTACTCATGAAGAAGACTCTTCTCGCCGCAGCAGCTGCCCTGCTCGCTCTGCCGGCCGCCGCGAACGCCCAGTCCTCCCTGTTCTCGTCGAACCCGACCAACCCCGGCCTCTATGTCGGCGCCCAGGGCGGTCTCAACTGGCTGCTGAACAACAACAGCTATCAGATGAACACCGGCTGGACCGCCGGTGGCGTCGTCGGCTACGACTTCGTCGGCCCGCGCGTCGAGTTGGAGGCGATGTATCGTTCCAACTTCGGCACCGGTACCGTCGCCTTCCCGAACGGCTACGCGAACATCTACGGCCAGGTGCAGCAGGTCTCGGTCATGGCCAACCTGCTCTATGACTTCCTGCCGGGTGCCACGATCACGCCGTATGTCGGCGCCGGCGCCGGCATCGCCTTCGTCGATTCGTCGATCCAGGGCTGCAGCCTCTGCTCCACGCAGTTCGCCTACCAGGGCATCATCGGTATCGGCTGGAACGTCAACGAGAACCTGCGCGTCAACCTCGACGGCCGCTACTACGGCACGACGAACCCCGGCCAGTACAACAACAACAACATCACGACCATGCTGGGCGTCACCTACAAGTTCGCCCAGCCGGCCCCGGCGCCGGTGGCGCCGCCGCCGGCGGCCGTCCAGCCGCCGTCCTTCATGGTCTTCTTCGACTGGGACCGTTCCAACCTGACGGCGCAGGCGCTGGGTACGATCAAGCAGGCGGCCCAGGCCTATCAGCAGAAGGGCAATGCCCGCATCACGGCGACCGGCCACACCGATACGTCGGGCTCGGAGCAGTACAACATGGCGCTGTCGCTGCGTCGTGCGAACGCCGTGAAGGACGCCCTGGTGCGCGAAGGCGTGCCGGCAACGGCCATCAGCGTGATCGGCCGCGGCCAGCAGGGCCTGCTGGTCCAGACCGGCCCGAACGTGCGCGAGCCGCAGAACCGCCGCGTCGAGATCGTCGTCCAGTAAGACGTCTGCACGACCGACATGGAGACCGGAACGGCCGAGCTTTGCTCGGCCGTTTCTTCATGTCGGCGGGTGTCCGGCAAGTTCGACCTGCGGCCCGAGGTCGACGCGGCCCGCGCTGCAGGCTCCGGAATCCGCTAGACTTGCCGGAACCTACCGGGAGGTCTGGCATGGCTCCGCATTTCAGGATCGAGCCGCTCGACGCCAAGTTCGGCACCACGTTCGGCGCGGTCGTCAGCGACATCGAGCTTTCCGCCCTCGACGAGGCGACCTGGCGCGATCTCTACGCCGCCTGGCTGAAATACGCCCTGCTGATCTTTCCCGGCCAGTTCCTGAAACGGGACCAGCAGATTGCCTTCGCCAAGCGCTTCGGTCCGCTGGAGTTCGAGATGGCGGCGATCAGCAACGTCAAGGCCGACGGCACGCTCAGGATCGAGAAGGACAACGACGACGTCATGAAGATCCTGAAGGGCAACATGGGCTGGCATGCCGACAGCACCTACATGCCCGTGCAGGCCAAGGGCGCCGTCTTCAGCGCCGAAGAGGTCCCGACGATCGGCGGACAGACAGGCTTTGCCGACATGCGCGCCGCCTATGACGCGCTCGACGATGGGCTCAAAGCCAAAATCGAGAGCCTGCAGGCCTACCACTCGCTGCATTACAGCCAGTCGCAGCTCGGCCACCAGACCGCCAAGTCGGACGGCGAGTACAGCGGCTACGGCCTGCACGATGGGCCGGTGCCGCTGCGGCCGCTCGTGAAGACGCATCCCGAGACCGGCCGCAAGTCATTGCTGATCGGGCGCCATGCCCACAACATTCCCGGCATGGCCCCGGAAGAGTCCCGGCACCTCCTCCAGGGCCTGATTGATTTCGCTTGTCGGAAGCCGAGAATCTACCATCACGACTGGGCGCCCGGCGACGCCGTGGTCTGGGACAATCGCTGCCTGCTGCATCAGGCGACGCCGTGGGACATGACCCAGCGGCGCATCATGTGGCACAGCCGCATTGCCGGCGCCCCCCAAAGCGAGGCGGCACTGGCGGCTTGAGCCGCATATCTCAATTGCACATTGAGTGTTGACTGGCTTTCGAGAGCGGGGAATATGGCCTCGCGCTTGGCGGAAGTGGGTCCGGCGGGCGCGTCTTGGAAGTGTGGGATTGGGACTCTCATGAGCGATGTTGAGGAGCAGGACGACTCGTCTGCGGACGAGGCGGTCCTGAAGAAACCCTATGCACCTCCGATCCTGGTGGAGTGGGGGACCCTGCGCGACATCACCCAGTCGGTCGGCTGGAGCGGGCGCAGCGATGGCGGCAAGGGCAAGCAGCAGCGCCGCACACGCTGGTAGCGCAAACGACCATCGGCCTCGTCAGGCGGGCTTCACGGGCGGCGTCGACTTGCTCATGTGGACGACCGTCCCGCCATTGACCGCCTCCTCACGGTCGATCGCGTAGCCGCGGCGCAGGTAATAGTCGACGTTCGAGCCGAACAGCCGATTGGTGTAGAGCCTCAGACGCGGCCGGCCGAGCCGGGCCGCGGTTCGATCCGCATGCGCCAGCAGGTGCACGCCGAGCCCTCGGCCCTGGAAGGCATCGGCGATCGCGACATTCTCGACGAGCAGCTGCTCACCCTCGTCGATCATCTCGATCAATCCCGCGAGCTTGCCGTCGACATGGAGCAGATCGACGAGGTGCTCGCGCACGGCCCGTTGGTAGTCGGCCGCCATCGGCAAGGGCTCGCGGCCGATGAGGGGCACGTACTTGGCATAAGCGGCCCGCGTCAGGTCGCGGACCAGGTCGGCATCGCCGGGGACGGCGCGGCGGATCGTGTAGTCGTTGGTCATTTCACCTCAGGCTAGGACAGTCGGCTGCCAATGCCCATTGCATTGCCGGCGCCTCTCCCTGCCAGCACATGGCCGCAGGTCTGGTGTCGCCGTTCCGCCGCTGCCGTCCCGCCCGGGCGATATGCTATGAGGCGGCGATGAAACCGATCTCGATTTCTGTTCTCACGATCTGCGGTATCGACGAATTGTCCGATGCCCGCGACACGCCGGTTTCGCATGTCCTGTCGATGCTCGACCCCGGTCGCGCCGATCCGCCGGTCCTGTCGGCCTACGCGCCGCATCAGCGCACCTTGTTGCGCTTCCACGATATCATCGACCCGGAGCCCGGTGCGACGATGCCGACGGCCTCGCACGTCGAGGCGATCCTTCAGTTCGGCGAGGCCTTGGCGGCGTCACGCGCCGCTCGGGCCGACGGCCATCTGCTGGTCCATTGCCATATGGGCGTCTCGCGCTCGACGGCCGGCATGCTGTCCCTGCTCGCCCAGCTCTATCCCGACGAATCGGAGATGGCTCTGTTCGAAAGGCTGCGGGCGATCCGCCCGCAGGCCTGGCCAAACTCGGTGATGATCGCCCATGCCGACGATCTGCTCGGCCGCAAGGGCCGCCTGGTCGACGCGCTGCGGCGGCATTACGGCCATCAGGCGAAGCACCGCCCCGACCTCGCCACCTGGATGAGGCAGCTCGGGCGCGGCCGCGAAGTCGCCATGTCGACCTGATCCTTTACTGACCTTCCCGAGTCATTGACGTTCCCAAGCGCGGCGGCCGGCCAGGACGATCGGCCGTCCCTCGCTTTGCGGCACGTCGAGGACGTCGCCGCGCAGCGTCCCGTCGGCATATCTGACGGCCAGGAACCGCATGTCGCCCGGCCCGACCCGGACATACTGCCAGCCGGGGCCGCCGCTGCCCGTGGCGCGCACATCGTAGTTGTCCGGCGCGACCTCGACCCTGAACCAGGTACCGCTGGCCAGAGGGCCGAGCTGCCGCGATCCGATGCTGACCACGAGCGGCGGCGCGCCGCTGGCCGCATTGTTGACGTTCATGATGTAGAGCGCGGCCATACCTTGGGCCGGCGGGTCGAATTGCTTGCCATGCTTGTCATAGTTCGGGTCGGCGACGGGAACGCCCGGCGGCGCACACCCGGCCAGGCCCAAAAGAAGAAGACCGACCAGGACTGAGAGACGCCGCATGAATGATCCTTCTGTTTGCTTTCCGCACCATCATCGCAAGTGAGCCAACGGGGCGGCAAGGCGCAGAGCGCCGCCGGCTTCGATGGGCGGGATTTGCACCGCGCGCGGCACGCGCCGCTTCTGAAAAGGATAGCGTTTTCCTATTTTTGCACATAGAATGTGTATTATTACAAAGGGGAGAAAAGTATGTGCAACATCTGCTCTTCACAGGGTCTCACGCGCCGCGGTGCTTTTTCGATGGGGCTGGGGGCCCTGGCGGCGACGGCAGTGGCGACGGGAGCGCGGGCTCAACCCACGCGAGCCGTTGATACGCCGGATGCCGCCCTTGCCCTCTTGATGGCCGGCAATGCGCGCTATGTCTCCGGACAGTTGAGTGAGCGCGATTTTTCGGCGGGGCGTGCCGCGCGGGCTCAAGGCCAGAAGCCGTTTGCCGCCATATTGGGATGCGCCGACTCGAGAGTTGCCCCCGAGCTCGCATTCGACCAAGGACCGGGCGAGTTGTTCATCGTGCGTGTCGCCGGCAATTTCGTGACGCCCGAAGGACTGGGCAGCCTCGAGTTCGGCGCCGCGGTGCTCGGAACCAAAGTGATCATGGTCCTGGGACACAACAGTTGCGGCGCGGTCAACGCGACGGTTGCGGCCCTGCAAAAAGGCAACTCGCTGCCGGGCCATATCGCCGGCCTCGTCACCTCCATGAAGCCCGGCATCGAGTCCGTCGTGAAGGCTGGAGGCGCCGACTTGGAACAGCGCGCCGTCGTCGCGAACGTGCAGGCCAACGTGCGCCGGCTGCAGACCGAGAAGCCGATCCTGGGCGAAATGGTCGCCGCCGGTAAGCTCAAGGTGGTTGGCGCGTACTACGACCTGCCCACCGGCAAGGTCATCCCGGTCTAGGCCTGTTGGCATCACTCGGAACCGGCACCCATCGCGACAGATGAAACATCTTCCGCGATGGGTGCCGCTGTCCCTGATCGCATTCGACGCGATGGTCGCAACCTCGATGCCGGCCATCGCCCAGCCCGCTCACCCCACCGCCACCCAGACGACGGAGCAGCTCGAGGCGCGCTGCTCGCAGCTCCTCGCCTACTACGATCGCTTCGGCGCGAGCCGCGGCGTGCATACCGATGGCCGCCGCAATTCGACCCGCATGGACGCCGAAGTGGACTGCACCAAAGGCCTCTACGCCGAAGGCATTTCGACCTTGGAAGATCTTTTCCGGCGCAAGAAGTTCACGCCGCCCCCTGCCGGCCTGCCCAACGAGCCCGAGGACGACGATTGATCGTCGAGAGGGCTCGACAGCGAACACGGCGACCGTGCCGCGTTGACCGGCGCGCCTATCCGGCCACGAACCACAAATTCACACCGTCGCCATCAGGCCCTGGCGCATCGAGCATCGGGCAATAGAGGTTCTCACCGTCGTGCGTGGTGACAATCATGACCCTGACTGTCAGCAGCTTGCCGTCCAGATCGACTGTCGCTTCCAGGGTAGCGTAGCTTTGCGCGTCCGAATCTTCGCCGGGCGCACACTTCCTCTCCTCGACAACCGTTCCCTTAGACAAGATATCGGACAGCGCGGGAACGATACGCAGCTTGTCCTTGCTGTTGACGTTGTCGAGGCAGATGTCGACACCAAGTAAGGGCTTCATCGTCGGACCAGCTCACGAATTCCAGACGTCGGACGGCCCTATTCAGCCTTGATGCCCGCGAACTTGATCACCTTCGCCCACTTGTCGGTGGCCTCCGCGAGGATCGCTCCGAATTCCTGAGGTGTGCCGCCCAGCACCGTGCCGCCCAGTTCGACGATCCGGCCCCGAATCTTGCTGTCGGCGAGACCGGCATTGAGTTCCTTGTTCAACAGATTGACGATCTCGACCGGCGTATTCTTGGGCACACCAATGCCCGCAAAGCCGCTGGCTTCGTAACCCGGCACGAAATCTGCGATCGGCGGAACTTCCGGCAGCACGTCCAGCCGGGCCGTGGTCGTTACGGCGAGGGGACGCAGCCTGCCGGCCTTGATCTGCTGGATCGATTCCGAGATGGGCGCGAAAACCACCTGGACGTGGCCGCTGATCAGATCGGCAACGGCAGGTGCCCCGCCCTTGTACGGGACATGGACCAGATTCACTCCGGCCATCATCTTGAAGAGTTCGCAGGCAATGTTCTGCGGGGTGCCCATGCCGGCCGATCCATAGTTGATCTTGCCCGGGTTGGCCTTGGCGTAGGCGATGAACTCCGGCAGCGTCGCGGCAGGCACCGACGGATTCACCACGACGACGTAAGCCAGCCGCGCCGCGCAGATGACCGGCGCGATGTCGCGCATGAAGTCGAAACTGAGATTGCTGTAGAGCGCCGCATTGATCGCATGCGGCGTCACGACCTGCAGCAAGGTGTAGCCATCGGCGAGCGACTTGGCGACTGTCTCGGTACCGATATTGCCGCTGGCGCCGGGCTTGTTCTCGACGATGAACTGCTGGCCCAGCCGCTCGGTCAGCCATTCGCCCATCAGACGGGCCTGGATGTCGGTCGCCCCGCCCGCCGGAAAGCCGACGACGATGCGCACCGTCCGGGATGGATAGGCTTGCGCCCAGGAAACGGGAGACAGGGCCGGCAGCGCTGCAGCGCCCACGGCCAGATGCGTGAATGTGCGGCGGAACAATTTCACGGCGCGCCCCCCAGAGCCTGCGTTATGTCGCGGACATGCAGCCTACTGGACGCGCTGCCTGAGCAGGCTACACCGGCCTGGCAGGGAGGTGGAAGGGGCGCCAGACCTCGCCCTGGCACGACGTCGTTGTTGCCAAGAGAGTCGTGCCAGACGCAAAGCGCCTGAACGCCGGATGGAAGAAGGAATGGTGCCCCGAGACGGAATCGAACCGCCGACCCCATCATTACGAATGACGTGCTCTACCAGCTGAGCTATCGGGGCATGGCGGCGGGTTCTAAGGGAAAGGGCACGAAGGCGCAAGGTGGCGTTTTAGGCTCGGTTCGGCGGGGTCCGAAGCTTGGAGAGCCCCCACCCCCTTAAAGAACCCGCATGACGACGGTACTTGCGCTGCTCCCCCTGCTCCTGGTGCTGGGCCTGCTGGCGTCCGGCCGGGCGAGCGCCCTGGTGGCGGGCCTGGCCGGGCTTTCCGCCACCCTGGCCGCCTCGGCGGTGATCGTGACCGGGCAGCGGGGCGGCGACGTCCTGGCCAGCCTGTTCGTGCGCGAGACCGCCGCCGGTGCATGGCTCGCCTGGCACGTCATCGCCATCATCGCCAGTGGCATGTTCTTCCATCGCTGCCAGCAGGCGCGCGGGTCGGTCGCCACCGGCGGCCATGTCCTGGCGACGCCGCGCCGGCTCTGGTCGGTCTGCTTCCTGCTCGCCCCCTTCGCCGAATCGGTGACCGGCTTCGGCGTCGGCTACATCATCGCCCTGGCCGCCCTGCGCCGGCTGGGGATCGGCGGCCTGTCGGCGCTTATTCTCGGCCTCTACAGCCAGTCGCTGGTCCCCTGGGGCGCGCTCGCCACCGGCACGACCGTCGGCGCCACCTTGGCCGGCCTCACCCCCAACCAGCTCGGCCTTTCCTCGGCGCTGCTGCAGGCGCCGATCCATGCCTTCTACCTCATGCTCTACTGGCGCTTCGCCCGCGAGGCGGGCTTCGCCGTCGAGACCAAACAGAAAATCGACGACATCGCCTGGACGATCGCGCTGCTCGGCCTGGTCTGGCTCACCAACCTCTATGCCGATGCCGAGATCGCGGGGGCCGCCCCGACCGCACTGCTGCTCGCGCTCCGCTTCTGGCGCGACGAACGGCCTGACACCACACGCCTGCGCGCGGCCTTGCAGGCCAATGCGCCTTACGTCGCGCTCACCCTCGCGCTCTGCGCCACGCGGCTGGTGCCGCCGCTGCGCGACCTGCTGAAGCCCTTGGGGACGATGCGTCCGTTCGACAACCAGCCGGCCTTCGCGCCCCTCTATGCCCCGGGTTTCTGGCTGATCTCGATCGGCGTCATCACGGTCTGGTTCGCCCGCGCGTCCCTCGGCCGCGTGCTCCGCGAGACCGGCCGCGGTGCCTGGCGTTCCTGCGCGGTCACCTTGCTCTTTGTCGTGATGGCGCAGTTCTATGTCGGCTCGGGCATGGCCGACACCATCGCCGATGCGCTGCGTTCCGTCGCCGGCCGCGGGGCAGCGCTCAGCGTCCCGCTGTTCGCGGCGGTCGGCGGCTTCCTCACCGGCGGTGGCTCGGCCGCCAACGCCATGCTGATGCCCATGGTGACCGCGCTGGCGCGCGCCATCGCCGTCGATCCTGCCTGGATCGCAGCGGTGCAGAACAGCGTCTGCACCAACCTCACCATGCTGTCGCCGATCCGCGTCTCGATGGGCGCGGCCATCCTGGCCCTGCCGGCCGCCGAATCCATGCTCTACCGCCGCGCCTGGCCGCTCGCCCTGCCCTCCTTGGCGGTCGGTTCCGCGGCCGTCCTCGTCCTGCTGGCACAGCCCTGATTTGGCTCTATGATCCCGCCCGCAAACGATTGCGCGGGAGAGGGACATGGCCAAGGTAGCGTTTCTGGGTTTGGGCGTGATGGGCTTTCCGATGGCGGGACATCTCGCCGCCAAGGGCCATGACGTGACCGTCTACAATCGTACCTTCGCCAAGGCCGAAGCCTGGACGCAGAAGCATAAGGGCAAGGCCGCGCGTACGCCGAAGGAGGCGGCCGCGGGCCAGGAGATCGTGTTCTGCTGCGTAGGCAACGATGACGACCTGCGCTCGGTCGTGCTGGGCGAGGCCGGCGCCTTCGCCGGCATGGCCAAGGGTGCGATCTTCTTCGACAACACCACCGCTTCGGCCGACATCGCGCGCGAGCTTCATGCCGAAGGCAAGAAGCACGGTATCGACTTCATCGACGCCCCCGTCTCCGGCGGCCAGGCCGGCGCGGAGAACGGCCAGCTCACCGTGATGTGCGGCGGCGATCAGGCGCCGTTCGATCGCGCCAAGCCGGTGGCCGACGCCTATGCCAAGGCGGTCACCCTGATCGGTCCGCCGGGTGCCGGCCAGATCACCAAGATGATGAACCAGATGTGCATCGCCGGCATCGTCCAGGGTCTCGCCGAGGCGCTCAATCTCGGCCAGCGCTCGGGCCTCGACATGGAGAAGGCGCTGGGCGCCATCTCCAAGGGCGCGGCTCAAAGCTGGCAGATGGAGAATCGCTGGCAGAACATGATCGCCGGCAAGTTCGAGTACGGCTTTGCCGTCGATTGGATGCGCAAGGATCTCGGCATCTGCCTGGCCGAGGGTAAGCGCGCCAAGGCCGCCATGCCGCTGGTCGCCCTGGTCGACCAGTTCTACGCGCGCGTCCAGGAGCGCGGCGGCGGCCGCTGGGATACGTCGAGCCTGATCCAGCCCCTGCAGAAGCCATGAGCGCCGGCGACTACACGCTCTGGGGGCGTCTCGGCTGGGGCTCGACGATCGTCGAGGCCCAGCTCGACTGGTACGGCCTGCCCTTCCGCTACGAAGCGGTCGAGGATCTGTTCCGCACGCCCGGCGCCCGCGAGCGGCTCGAGAAGGTGAACCCGCTCGCCCAGGTGCCGACCCTAGTGCTGCCGGACGGCAGCGTCATGAGCGAAAGCGCCGCCATCACGCTGCTGCTGGCGGACATCACCGGCAAGGACTCCCTGGTCCCCGGCCCGACGGCGCCGGAGCGTGGGAAGTTTCTGCGCTGGCTGGTCTTCATGGTGGCCAATATCTATCCCACCTTCACCTATGCCGACGATCCGGCACGGTTCGTCTCGGTCTCGGCGGCGCGCGATCCCTTCCGCGCCGCCACCGACGCCTATGCCCAGCGGCTGTGGCACCAGGTCGAAAGCGAGGCGGGTGGCCCGTGGTTCCTGGGCGATCGTTTCTCGGCGCTCGATCTCTATATCGACGTGATGACCCGCTGGAGGCCGCGCCGCGGCTGGTTCGAGGTCGAGACGCCGCGTCTCTTCGCCATTGCGCGCAAGGCGGATGCCCTGCCCGAACTGGCGGGAGTCTGGAAGCGCAACTTCCCCACGACCTGACCATGATGGCAGTGGGGATCGTAGGTGGCCTCGGCGTCGGCGCCACCGTCCACTACTACGAGAAGATCACCGCCGCCTGCAAAGCACGCGGCGTCTCTCCCGACCTGATCGTGACCCATGCCGACGTCGAGCACGGCCAGAACCTGATCCGTGCCGGCCGGCTCGACGATCTCGCCGCCTATCTTGCAGGTTTCATCGAGCGCATGGCCCGAGCCGGCGCCGAGACAGCCGTGCTGCCGGCCGTCACACCACATATCTGCAAAGCCGAGCTTCGCCGGCACACGAGCGTGCCCCTCATCGACATCGTCGATTGCCTCGGCGCCGAGCTCACCCGTTCCAGGCTTCGCCGCGTGGCGCTGTTCGGCACCGTCTTCACCATGGAAGGCAGCCTCTGGGGGCAACTCCAACCTGGCATCGACATCGTGACGCCGCAGCCCGAGGAGATCGCTTTCATCGGCCGTGCCTATCAGCGGATCCTCGACACCCAGGTGGCCGATCCCGACGACGCGGCCGGCTTGCGCCGCATCGCCGCCGACCTGCAGCGCCGCGACGGCGTCGAGGCGATCCTGCTGGCGGGGACGGACCTGGCGCTGATGTTCGACGAGAAGACGGCGGGCTTTCCTACCCTGGATGTCGCCCGCCTGCATATCGACGCCATCGTCGAGCGGCTGTGCGCGCCACGCGGAATGTGATCGCGAGCGACTGCTTTTCGCTCGAACGCACCGCCGATATTAATGAGGCGCCCTGTTTGGAATTCGTGAGAAGTCAATGAAACGAC
>Ga0209930_1004097_pt1 | contig 13469 bp, 9 predicted proteins | sample ThiBiot_500_biof_2_FD_183948 | JGI IMG/M metagenome (GOLD analysis project Ga0209930, IMG submission 183948) | Wastewater bioreactor microbial communities from Cape Town, South Africa - Thiocy_cont_500_biof (SPAdes) | ecosystem: Engineered > Bioreactor > Thiocyanate-remediating >... | reverse complement strand
AACAGAAAATACACGTGGATGATAACTGAGGATGTACGATCAACTGAGATGCCGATAGAAGATTAAGATTTCAGATTTGCATTATATGTATTTCAAACTTTCTTTCGTAGAAAGAAATGTAGAGCTCTAGCAGAAGCAAGCAATGGAATGCACATTGTCGAACATCGTGGAGCATGGCAAGGATTTAAGTCAATAATTCTTCGTATTTTAGAGGAGAAACTCACGATCGTACTTTTCGCTAATCTGAGGGAAACAGATATATACGAGCTAGCCATGTTAGTATTGCAGATCTACAATCCGGAACTGGTTCCCAATCCAATGTATAACTAAATTAAAAAAAGTAATGAACAGAAAACAATCTAATATTTCAAACGATTTTGTTTTTCGAAATAAAGTCAACCAAAAAGAATAACACTAATACACAATTTAGAAATATTTCAAAGTAAATTTATATTAGATCAAATGGAAAGTCCTCTCAGTATATCACCTTCATAATATTAATGAACAATTCATCTGATCGATAAAAATCTGTTCCACGAACTATTGTTGAGCATTCACTAACAAACGGGAAACTGCATAACATTCTAGCGACAGCCATTTTAATACAAGCGCTTCTACAGTAAATCTTTCATGAATTTTGCAAACCAACATCTAATCATTCATCGGCGTCACTCATAATTAACCACTTACATGTTTCAGTCTCTTTCCATAATCAATCCTTCTCCTCCATCTATAATGTAAATATTTCATACCTTGCGATAGCTCTAGGATTCAAAATAGAAGAATTCTTGACAATGAATTGAAGATGAAAATGAGAGTAGGCTTGATAAATTAAATGAAAGAATTCGAAAAAAAAACATAATAATAATTATCTCATGTAACCACATGGATACGTCTCAATAAGTAGATTCAGTTATCAGAACTGTAATGAAAAATAATTAGATTGAGAGGACAATATCTTTTGAAATCATTAAAATCATATATATAACTGTTAATTATAGTGCAGATAATGAAGGCGTGTTTTATTGTTTTTGGAATTCAGTTGACATAATTAATGATGGTAAACATCCAAATAATATTGTTGAATTAATTGTATTAAGAATTAAAAAAAGTATATATACATTTTTTGACATTGGTTCAATCGATTTTGATGGTATCTCTTGTTTAACTATATGAATAATAGTTAGTATCTAGAAAATATAAAATATGGATAGTGCTTCCAACAGCTGAACTTGAAGATGATTTTGTACTTAGTACGGATAGGGTCACAATAAGCAATCATTAATATCTGTTCTAATCGTATTTAAGTTTATTTCTGATGCAACTCGCGTTCTTCGTATTCGCAATCAATATGAGGGAGGTCGTGGTTGTGATTTACTAGGGAATGAGATTTCTTCGGCATTTATTTTTCTTTTTAAAAAAAAATTTTAAAGCGTTCTTCTAAGCACTGTTTTTCCATGATTGATAGCTTAATATCGTAAAAATTTTTGAATGCGATTGTTGCTAGTGTCTGCTACGTATAGATTCAATTGACTGTCAAGTTTTACTGCCCAAGGTGTATTGAGAGTGGTATCGCTGGTCGTCGACACTCCAGTAATACCTGCAATGGTTGTGCCATTAACTTCTCCACGTAAAAAAAACTGAATACGATGATTACTTCTATCAACAACATAGATATTGCCCATCGGATCCAATGTAACATCAATGCAATAATTAAGACTTGTTGAAGTTGCTCCAGCTGTCCCATTTCCATTACCAGCAACAAGTGTCCAGTTAGTAGCACCAAAAGAGTATTGAACAATATTATGAGCACGAAAATTAGCGATAAATAAACTGTTTAGAAATGTATCATAATACAAACCTATTGGAGTGTATAGCTGTGTACCATTTATTCCGCCACCATTGCCTCCAAATACTAGTGTACCATTGTTGATACCAGATTGATATGCCACTATTCGGCTATTCCAATAGTCTGCTATATAGAGCGTATCTGTTGTTGGATTACGAGCAAGTCCATATGGAACATTTAGTAGATTGTTCGTAATACCAAAAGTACCTGAAGATTATATGTTGATAAAATTTTCCTCGATAAAAATCTAACAGTGTTCTATATTTTACCTGTTACACCGGCGACAGTTGTCCCATTAACAGCACCTTTGCTCCAGAATTGAACGCGAGAATTATACGAGTCTGATATGTAGAGATTTTCGTTTGTATCTAGTAATAGACGCGTTGGACCAAATAGTCGAGATGGAGTTGATCCGTTTGCACCAGTTCCAGCTACTGTCTGACCGATAGTTGAGTCAAATAAATATTTTTGTATTCGATAGTTATTGCTATCAACTATATAGAGATTGTTAGCCCAATCTAAAACAACATCGGCAGGACTAGCAAGTAGATTACTTGCATTTCCTGTTTGACCAGTAACACCAGCTACAGTTATGCCTGTAGTATTCCATCGAAGTACAGGCTTATTTACTAGAAAATCAAATATAATTAGAACTGTTAAACTTTTGATGAACATCGTAAATGTATTCTACATGGCATTAATGTTGTTTTTGTTTGAGATTTTAGCATGAGTGGTAGTAGAATAGAAAGAACGATAGCTATAATAAGTACGAGTGAAAGTAAAGATATGATTAAATATTGACATAAACATCTATTAACAAGTGTGAATATAGAAGAAAGGTAACTAAATCACAAAATATACTCACTTTTTCTTCTTCTTTTTCTTTTTGATAGGTTCATGATGATAATTACTTGTCTGGTCATATTGATTTGATGGTTGACTTTTTCTCTGTTGGTTGTTAGTGTGAAGATCCTAATAAATACTCTTTAGTGGAATATTACGAACAATATTAGATAACTTTATTTATTGCATGATGAGGTGTCACTTTAGCAGATCTCGATGAAAATTTTCTATTATTTAACTGATTCACCCACGTTGAAGTTTCTTTTATTTTCTAGAAGAATTATAGATTTTGTTTTTCTTCATTTTGGATGTGTTGAAATGAATGATTTTACTCTGAATTTTTGATTGTTGATTAAACTAGTAGAGCTAGATAATCCAATCGTAACATGAATAATATTATTTGGTTGATTATTTTCCATTGCAAACGGCACAAAAATAATTTGATCAAGTGACACGTTCACTTCAATGTTTGCGCTGTAGTAACGTACTTTATCTCAAAGCCAGTAGTCAATAGAGTAAAGTAATCAGTTTAGATTCGAGCTCAAAAAGAAAACAGCACGCGTTAATACGATTATTATAGACACAAATGAATTTTTTTTCTTATATTTCTATGAGTAGCATTGTAATAATAACATAACTTCTATTCAAACAGATTGAAAATGAATTTTTTTCAAAGTTGAATATTCTAGTGAATGCACGTACATGGCTTCCAGCAGTGGCAAAATTCCTCCCAAGCAGAATTCTAGAATTTTGCTATTCTGTTTTAATAATAGCTTCATTTCTTGATTTTGTTCCATCTAAAATTCTACACTGAAAAAAAAAGTGTAGAATAATCAACCCTTAAAAAGGGTGTATGACTCAAAAATCCGTTTATGAACATGATCTACACTTTCTTTTCTCCCTATTGTATTTTTCGTTTCGTTCTCTTGTTTCGGTCCCTCGATTTTCGACCCATATGTTGTACATGTGTACGATTGTCGAATGTCCTTGTCTAACGTCGCAATTTCTCTTCGTTTCCTTGTCTGGACCTGGATGTCCTTCCTTGTATAAATAGTTACGTTTTTCTTCGAATAAACGAGTTCAGTTTAGTTTTAATTAGACAAGAAGAAATCTTTTCTTTTTTTCTCTCCCTCTCCTCCCGTCTTCTTCTTGTTGCGGGCAACGCCGTAACAAGAATCAAAAAAAAATTTTGTACAAGTGGTTGTTTTCTGCTGAAAATACCCAATAATTATATAATTGATTAGCAAGAAAAAGTTGAATATATGATAAAATTTGCTTTACCTTGTTTAAATATTTCAATGTCAATTATTTTCTCGTTAATATAATTTTATAATTTATTCTATTTTATTTTATTAATAAAATCAATATTAATAGTTTATAAGTTATTTAATGTTTTCAGATTGAAATTGATAATACGTTAGAATATTTTTAAATAAAAATTTTCTTTATTGAATTATATGTATTATATATTAATTATAATTTATATATTCATTCTTATTCTCAAATTTAACTTGATCAATTTTTGTATATTTGTTGCAACAAAACTTTAAAATAAATTCTTTTCAATTTGTGGAATAAGATCAAACAGTTGAATACTTTTTCTGTGTGTTCCAGAGAAAAATTTAAAAAAAAAAGATTATTAATGAAATTTGAAGAACAGAAAAAGGATGGGCCTTCTAATTCGTTCTTGTTTGTGCTAGAATTTCATTTACATAAAATCCATGAATTTTTTTCATTATAAAATAGTGTCAATGTGATATTTGCATTTCATATATATATTTCAAAGAAGCCATTATAATATAATATATATTCTTATTTTGAAGAAACCTACAATATATATATATTTTATTGATGCATTCTGTTTTTATTGGTTGCACCATCTAACTCAATATATGACAAACTCTTTTTCTTCTCGAACACAATAGTATATTTTATAATTGCGACATTGTAATGAATACCAAATCAATAAATATAGAAAATAAAATCCAAGATACTCATCCTCATCGAGTATTATTAAATAGATTTACACATACACATAATATTCCCGTTAATTCTTCATTATCTACACCATTTGTTCATAATACTCCTCGTGAAGTTCGTAATTTATATCTCAATTTAGTATGATTATTCATATTTTCTTTCTTTAAATAGAAACCAACTAGTTTGAATACTGACTTGCAACGATATCAATCTTGGAGCAATAATCCTCAGAGAAAAGGAGTTCCGAAGAATGAATTTTCTTCTAAAATGTCGAATGTTTCTGCAAAAGTTCACAATGAATATGAAAAATCAGTTGTCAATCAACATTTTGGTGAATCATTAAACAATCGAATGCGTGGTGTCAATAACACACAAATGATTCAATATAATCAGTTATCAACACAGGTCAGATAAAAAAAATAAAGAATATATTTATTATTGAATTCGATATGACTAACGAGGGAACATATCCAACTCTCAAAATCACTTTTTGCTTGACTTTATGTCCATTCGATCAATCTTCATCAATAGTGAAAAAGTCTGTTTTGTTCTGGTTTCCCTTCTTCTGTTATTGACTTGTAGGCATTTTACTGAATTTTCGATCCATGGACATAAAATCTGATGAGGACCAGGAAGAAAATGCGTATTTGTAGGATTGATATTTCATATGAAAATCCATGATTAACAATAATATATTGTACATTTATAATTTTTTCTACGTATGGCTATTTGTTTAGAATGAGTTCTAATAGGAGAAGTTAAGAAATAATACATGAAAGCTAAATAAAATTCAGTCGAAGAATAAACGAGTCGTACTGATGAGTATTACTTGTTTTGTTTATATTCATTTTTTAAATCAATTTAGTCAACTGGTTCATGGTTAAATGAAACAGATTTTAAGAGTATAAATGATCAAAAGTCGAACGAAAACAAAAACAAAAACAAACGGTAAGAAATTATTTTGCATTTTTTTCTTCTTAAACTTGGCAAATGTTTAACTTAGATGTTTTGAACATGTTTCTTGTCGATATTCACCTGTCTGTTTACTTATGATTCTATTACTTGTTCCTATTATCCTTGGGGTATGCATTGCTGCAATACTTGTTCCCTTGTTGGTCCTACATAAAATAACAACAACAACTACGACAACAACTGCGACAACGACAACAAGTAAGACAATACTCGTATTTTTACGCGTATATACGTGAATATTCATATGATTGAATTTGTTAAAGAATTTTGCAGTTTATTAATATGAGAGATATTTATGACTGAGACTGACTCAACGAGAAAACAGCTATTTTCTTCTTGAGAGATTGATGAACAATTTCTCAAGAATCGAAGTTGACAATTTAGCTATGAAACAAAGAAACTATTGACTTTCTTCATCAATTTCTTCAATTTTGTCTAGTTTTCAGCAGATAGCTTATTGATCACTGTAGGTTTAAAAAAATCATGAATGAAAAGAAGAATGGTCTCTCAATAGAGTGCTTATTATTAGATGATACTTTATTGAAAATATATTTTCAATTATCTTAATAAACATATTGAAGAAAAATTGTGTAAATTCAATCGATTAGGAACTTCTAATGGTTATGATATATCTTATTGTACAGAATTATTCACACAATGTAAAATTGATTTTTTTTTATAAAAGTCCAATCTTTATTATTCAAGATTATATTAGATTTTATAAGAATATCTATTAATCTATTTTGTACTGAGACAAATATTGAGATCTATAATAAGAATTGTAAGACAATAATCTGTATGAGAAGAAAGAAATACTTTAGATATTTATTTATTTTTTGAAAATATTTATTTGATTATAGAATGAATATATTGATTTTAATATTTCTAAAAATAAATATTTTTCTTTAGTAACAACTACAACTACAACTACAACATCAATTCCAGGTAATATATCAATTTATTTTATTAAAATTAATTCTTTTTCAAAAATAATCTATTGATAACATTCATAAGAAGTTTCGTAATAAAAATATGAAGATATTTTGTTTATAGAATGGTTGATTAGTGGTAGTATGAATTCTCCTCGATATCTTCATACATCATCTGTATTAACAAATGGAGAATTGTTAGTTACTGGTGGATATGATACTATTATTTATTTAAATAAGGCTGAATTATATAATTCATATACACAATTATGGAGAGTAACTGGTAATATGAATTATGCTCGATATATGCACACAGCATCTCTTTTATCAAATGGAAAATTATTAGTTGCTGGTGGAGAAGGAAATAATGGTGTTAATTTAAATAGTGTTGAATTATATGATTTATCAACAGGTATATGGACAATAACTGGGAATATGAATTATGCTCGACAATTTCACACAGCAACTGTTTTATCAAATGGAAAAGTCTTAGTGGCTGGTGGATATATTGTTGGTAGTGTTTGGAAAAGTTCTGAATTATATGATCCATCAACAGGAGGATGGACTATCACTAGTAATATGAATTATCCTAGAGTTTATCATACAGCTTCCAAATTAATCAATGGATTGATATTAGTTACTGGTGGAAGTGATGGGGGTATTATTCATAATAGTGCTGAATTATATAATCCAACAACAGGTGTATGGACATTCACTACTAATAGTATGACTTATCCGAGATATTTACATACGGCATCTAGTTTACCAGATGGGAAAATCTTAGTTGCTGGTGGATATAATACTGGTGGCTTTTTAAATAGTGCTGAATTCTATGATCCAATAACAGGAGTATGGACAGTTACTAGTAATATGAATTCTATTCGATGTTATCATTCAGCATCTGTATTAACAAATGGACACGTATTAGTTACTGGTGGATCTAATGGTGTTAATACTCTTAATACTGCTGAATTATATAATCGTACAACAGGAATATGGACAAACATTAATAATATGACAGAATCTAGACTTTACCACCGATCATCTGTTTTAATAAATGGAAAAGTATTAATTACTGGTGGTTCTACAAATAGTACAGAATTATATCAACCATAATAAACAATAAAACAATTTATTTTTATTTTTCTAATGAATAATCTTATTTATGAAAACTAATTAATATCAATATTATTTTAAACTAATAACAATTTTATTTCTAATTTCTATACAGATTTAAAACAAATAATATCAATAATCAGAAAATTAACTAAATATTTTATTATTAAATTAAAATTAATTACAGTTTATAATTTATTAAATTATCATATTTGTTTAGGTTATTCTATATATAAAAATCTCATTTGATAAATGATATAGAATATTTGCTTTGTTTGAAAAAGTTTATCTTTCACTCGTATATAATAGGACTCCTTAGGAGAAATACGAAATAATCATTTTGTTTGAAGAAGATAACATTTTCATTTATTCAAAAAAAAACAAACTTTTTTTATTTCTAATTGGTGAATACTAAAATAAAATGATGCAATATCAAACAATTGGACACACAGATATTGAAATATCTCGAATAATTCTTGGTTGTGGTTGTTTTGGTGGTATTGGTTCAGAACCATCATTATTTAATCAAGGAGAAAATGAAGAACAAGCACATGAAATTCTTGATATTGCTGTTCGTCTTGGTATAACAACAATTGATACAGCTGATGCCTATGGAGGTGGAAGAAGTGAAACATATATAGGAACTTGGTTAAAAAAATGTGATGAACAAATTAAAAAAAATTTAATATTGAGTTCAAAAACTTATAATCCAATGTTTATTGGTGATACTATTGGATTATCAAAAGAAAGAATATCAAATAAAATTGATGGTACACTAAACCGTCTTGGAATAAAACAATTAGATATGTATCTATCGCATGAAATAGACGAAAATACACCATTTGATGAAACACTTACTTGTTTTAATCAATTACAAAAAAATGGAAAAATACGTGCATATGGTGCATCAAATATTAATTGGGAACAATTAGAAAAAAGCATATCTATTTGTGATAATCTTAATTTAGATAGATATCAATGGGTACAAAATTCAATGTCTTTATTAAATTATCAACAATCAGAAAAAATATTACAAATATGTTCGAAGTATGGTCTCGGTTTTACTCCTTATAGTCCACTAGCTGGTGGATGGTTAACAGGAAAATATCAACAAGATCATCCTTATGAACATGGTTCTAGAATGATATTAAGACCTGAACCGTATCAAAATTATGTTAAACATCAGAATATTATATTTGCTGGATTAAATTCAATGAGAAAAATTAGTAAAGAACGATTTGGTAATATAAGTTTATCTGGTTTAAGTTTAGCTTGGTTACTTAGTGATCATCGGATAACAGGAATTATTATTGGACCTCGTAAACCAGACCATTTCAAACCTGTATATGAAGCATTAAATACACATCTTAATGAAACTGATCGAGTTGATTTAGCTAATCTATTTTCAGTATTACAAACCGATGTTTAATTTTTTAAATAAATAAATGCGGAAACCTCGGATTGAAATCCGAGTGTTATGTGTACTGCAAAAAGTAAAAATGTATATCCCCTTTGTTTTTTATCATCGTGGTATGAATATTTAAGTTATACTCACGAAAAATATTTGAAAATAAAGCTAAAGTAAAATTGAATCTATATTGATTAAACTAATAATGACGACTTTATTAATTAATGCGAAAAATACACGATTGTCTAAACGAAAACTGATACTTAAAGAAAAAAAAATGCGAGAAAATTGTCATTTCTCATTTTCAAATAACGCGAAGAATATCATTAATGGATGTAGGGAAGATTGGTTTTTTTTATCATATTAATAAATAAAGACTATAATCAAATATGTAAAATACATTACCAGTTCAATAATAATGAAATACTAGATAAATGTTGATGACATTCATCTCTCTCTTACCTTTTTTCTCTAAACTATTAAATATGCGCGTATTATTGTTTGATTAATTTGTCGATCGTCTGAAGAATGTTAGTTTTACAAATATGACGGAATGTTTCTTTTTCTAATGAATTATTTCTGAAGAAATGAATATATTTTATAATCGAGAAACAAAAGTATATTTAAAAGTTTTGATGATATTGACTCACTATGAAAAAAAATCAGTATAAATATTTTTCATTGAAATTTCAAGATGAATTCATTGCTGTTTTGATTAAGTCTTGATGATGTTTTAATAGAAAAATCAATATATTATATGACAGTAGAATAAAAAGAATTTTTTCGGCTTATATTGATTTAGTCGGATGCTAGTTTATATTTAACCAACTTCCGATCATTTTGAACCTTATATTTATAAAAAAATAGTTTAACTTCATTCTTATCATTTCATAGTTAAACAGCGTAACAAAAGATGTGCATTATTAGCAATTTTTATGTTTGGTTAATTGTTCTGTTGATAACTGAGTCAACAACAGGTAAAAGAATTTTTATCTTAATTTTGCTCATATGTAGATTTAAATATTTTTTTATTTTAGGGCAGATAAATCTGCCAGAAGACGCATCTTGGGATCAATATGGAATTACAATTGCTGGATCGAGCAATCGTACAAACAGTTCTTCTTACAATCAACTTTCTTTACCATTTGACATATCGATCACCAGTGGTGACGTTTTGTATATTAGCGATTCGGCGAACCATCGAATCGTTGTCGTTAATCTCAATTCTACCACTAATATATCCATTATTGGATCTGGACCAGGTACTAGCGTCAATCAATTCAACTTCCTGTATGGTCTCGCTACCACGAATACATCAGTTTATGTTATTGACTATAACAATAACCGAGTGCAACAAATGTCTCTAAATGGCTCCAATCCATATACAGTACCCGCTATAAGTGAATTATATACGTCTGTTTATCTCTATGTCGACAACAATAACAATATATATTTGAGCAGTCGTCTAATTCACGCGGTGCTACTCTATTACTCAAATTCAACAAACTATACAATTGTTGCTGGTACTGGTACAAATGGATCGAACAGTGATAAATTCAATACACCATATGGTATATTTGTCACTAGAAATCGAACTTTATATGTTGCAGACAGTAAAAATCATCGAATTATGAAATGGTTCTTAGGATCATCATCTGGAATTCTTGTTGCTGGTACCGGAATAGCCGGATCGAGTTCAACACAGCTTAATGATCCAACACAAGTGATTGTTGATACGAATGAATATATTTATGTAAATGATCGCGGTAATACTCGTATTATGCGATGGGGACCTAATTCGACTTATGGTGTTTGTATTGCTGCATGTACTGGAACAAGCGGAATTGCTAGAACTCAATTGAATGGATCAACTTCTTTAGCATTTGATAGTTATGGTTCACTTTATGTAAGTGATAGATTCAATCATCGAGTACAAAAATTTCAAATTCATCACTATCAAAGTAAGTATACTAGTCAATATAAGATTTCTCAAAGATATTTTCTGAAATTGTTTATTTTTGATTTAGGTCCATCTTACAATCAACCAAAACTTTCTCCATGTGCAACATGGAATTCTGATGCTATCACCTTTGCAGACAACAGTACTGTTAGCATGCATCCTACTAGTGTCTTCGTCAGTATAAATAATACTGTTTATGTAACAGTAAAGTCAGTCGGTCATGCTTTAATATGGCTCAAAGAAGATTTGTTACCAACAAGAACTATTTCTGCTTCTTTAAATAATTCGTACAGTATCTTTGCTTCAAGTAACGGTGATATTTATATCGATAATGGTTTATCAAACGGTAGTGTAGATAAATGGACATTGAACGCAACAAATAGTACTATCGCTATGTATATTAATGAAATTTGTTTCGGTCTCTTTATCGACGTCTATAATTATCTATATTGCTCTATTGGCTCATTCCACCAAGTTGTCAAGAAATTATTAAATATTGATACAAATCAAACGACGGTTATTGCATGCACGGGCACTGCTGGATCTGCATCAAATAGTCTTAAGAATCCTCGAGGCATCTTTGTGACTGTTAAATTAGATCTGTATGTCGCAGACTGTTCAAATAATAGAATTCAACTTTTTCGATCTGGCCAACTAAATGGAACAACAGTAGCTGGAAGTGAAGCACCAGAAACAATTGTACTCAATGCTCCAACTGATGTTGTTCTCGATGCTGATGAAAATCTCTTCATTTCAGATTATAACAATCATCGTATTGTAAAATCAGGACCTTCCGGTTTTGAATGTTTATTTGGTTGTACGAACAGCTCAGGTTCAACAGCTAGTCAACTGAATCGTCCACACAGTCTTAGTTTTGATAGTTATGGAAATTTGTTTGTCGCAGATTCACACAATAATCGTATTCAAAAATTTTTATTAACAAGAAATTCTTGTGGTAAGTGTTTCCATTTCTTCTAAATAAGTTTTCTGATATAGTGAATGATTAAATATTATTTTCATTATTATAGGACTCTTTTATAATCAACCTAACTTTTGTCCAACAGCAACATGGAATCCTAATGCCACAACTATAGCAAATAACAGTTCGATCAGCTACAACCCTTATGATATTTTTATTGATATCAATAATACTATTTATATACCCTCAAAATCTTTTAATAGTGTTCAAATATGGTTGGAAGGGAACATAAATTTTTCAAGAACTATCTCTAATGACTTGAATTCACCAAATAGCATCTTTGTTGCTAGTAATGGTGATATATATGTCGATAATAGCATTTCTAATCATCGTATAGACAAATGGGGAAGAAATCAAACAAATAGTACTGTCGCAATGTATATTGATCAAATTTGTTATGGTATTTTTATTGATATTCAGGATAACCTTTATTGTTCCATGGGCACTTCTCATAAAGTAATTAAAAAATCACTGAGAAGCGATGCAAACACTTCAACAATTGTTGCAGGCAATGGTACTGCTGGATCTGGATTATATATGCTTCATGGTCCTCGAGGAATTGTTGTGGATAACGACTTAAATTTATATGTGGCAGATTGCCACAACCACAGAATTCAACTGTTTCGATCAGGCCAATTAAATGGAACAACTATTGTAATCAATGGATCAAATGGAACATTGACACTCAATACACCAACTGGAGTTGCTCTAGATGGGGATGGTTATTTATTCATCACGGACTATGGCAATCATCGAATCTTAGGATCTGGTCCTGAAGGTTTCCGATGTATAGTTGGATGTACAGGATTTGAGGGTGCAGCAGCTAATCAACTAAATCATCCACACAGATTCAGTTTCGATAGCTATGGTAATTTATATGTCATTGATATAGACAATGGTCGACTTCAAAAATTCTTTTTATTATCAAATTCATGTGGTGAGTACTATCAAGAAATAGTTTCTATGTAAAATGAAAGATCCTAAAAGAAATATATTTCAGTAAAAAAAGAAAACTATCGAAAATGTTAAAGGAAAAAATATCAAAAAATTCAATCAATGAAACATTCTTTATTTTTAATATAACACAAGTATTGCCAAAGAAAATATACATAATAAATGATAATTGATATAAATGTTCCATTAAGTTGATAATTTCATTATAATAACGTCGATTAAGTTTTTCTATTCTACATTGAATAACAATTGTTCTTAGTGTCTGTCCATATCTGTCTTGCTGATGGAAGGGAATAAGCGGTTAATTAGACGTATTTCGTATTCTATTCCCACAGGGATTGCGCCAAGAGCTTTTTGCAGGGAGTACTTGTACTTGCACAGTGCTCTCAAATCTAACATTGTGATTATATGAAATTAATAATCATTCAAAAAGAAAAAACATTGCATAGATTTTTTTCGTCTTCTTTAATTTGTTATAA
>Ga0209930_1004096_pt1 | contig 13469 bp, 13 predicted proteins | sample ThiBiot_500_biof_2_FD_183948 | JGI IMG/M metagenome (GOLD analysis project Ga0209930, IMG submission 183948) | Wastewater bioreactor microbial communities from Cape Town, South Africa - Thiocy_cont_500_biof (SPAdes) | ecosystem: Engineered > Bioreactor > Thiocyanate-remediating >... | reverse complement strand
CACGCGGACCAGCACCGCCTTCATGCCCGACTTCTTGGCATCGGCGACTTCGCGCTCGACATCGGCCGGGCGGCTGACTTCGCTGCCGCCGACTGCGAGGATCACGTCGCCGGCCTGGATGCCCTGCTCGGCGGCGGTGCCGTCCGGATCGACCTCCGAGACCACGACGCCCTTGTCGTCGGGCGCCGAGGTCAGCGCGAGGCCGAGATCGGCCACCGAAGCGGGCTTCGCCGGCTCGTCGGCGCTCGCCATCTTCTGCTCGTTCGGCAGCTTGCCGAGCTTGACCTCGACCGTCTGGTCCTTGCCGTCGCGGAAGATGCCGACCTTGACGGTCGTGCCCGGCGCATAGCCGGCGATGATCTGCGACAGCTTGCGGGCGTCCTCGACCGTCTTGCCGTCGACCGAGAGGATCGCGTCGCCCGACTTGATGCCGGCCTTGGCGGCGGGGCTGTCCTCCTGCGGCTCGGCGACGAGCGCGCCCTTGGCGTCGGCCAGCTTGAGGCTGTCGGCGATGTCGCGGGTGATCGGCTGGATCTGCACGCCGAGCCAGCCGCGCACCACTTCGCCATGATCCTTCAGGTCGGCGTTGACGCGCTGCGCCGTCTCCGCCGGAATGTCGAAGGCGATGCCGACATTGCCGCCCGAGGGCGAATAGATGGCGGTGTTGATGCCGATGACCTGGCCGTTCATGTTGAAGGTCGGGCCGCCGGAATTGCCCTTGTTGACCGACGCGTCGATCTGGATGAAGTCGTCATAGGAGCTGGCGCCGATGTCGCGGCCGAGCGCCGAGACGATACCGGCCGTCACCGTGCCGCCGAGGCCGAACGGATTGCCGACCGCGACCACCCATTCGCCGACCCGCACCGTGCCCGGCGAGAACTCGACATAGGTGAACTTCTCCGGCGCATCGACCTTCAGGAGCGCGAGGTCGGTCTTCGGATCGGTGCCGATCAGGCGGGCGGTGTATTCCTTGCCGTTCGAATCGGTGATCGTGAAGTCGCTCGAGCCGTCGACGACATGGTTGTTGGTGACGAGATAGCCGTCCTCGGAGATGAAGAAGCCCGAGCCGAGGCCGACGGCCTTGCGCATCTGCGGACGCTTGCCGAGGCCGTTCTGCTGGTCCTGGAACTGCTTGAAGAAGCGCTCCATGGGCGAGCCGGGCGGGAACTGGCCGGGATTGGGGATCGGCATGCCGTTGCCGCCGTCCTCGTCGGAGACGTCCGAGACCTCGGACTTGACGCGCACCGAAACGACGGCCGGCTTCACCTTGTCGACGAGGTCGGCGAAGTTCGGGAGCTGCGCCTGGCTCTGGACCCGCACCGGCTCGGCATAGGCCGGGGTGCGCACATCCATGACGGCGCCGCCGGCGAGACCGCCGACGACCAGCGCCGCGGCCGCGGTGCCGAGCAGCACGCGGGAGCGGATGCCGTGACGGGGCTGGCGGGAGCTGTTCAGATCGCTCATCGGAATTTCCTTCTCGATTACCGTTCGGGTGAACCGCGGCCGGGGGGCGAACCGCAATTCTCGAGGAGGAGAGTGACGCCGGCGACCTTACGGACGGCTGTCACGCCGATGAATGTTTCGTAATGTAGGCGCCGCTCAGTCCTCGCGGGAAAGGAGCGCCTCGACGCGGGCCTCCTCCTCGGCCGAGAGACGCTGCGGCTCGGCGGCGCGGCGGCGGCGGAAAAGGCCGATCGAGAGCGCCGCGCCGGCGATGAGCACCAGCGGCGCGGCGCCCCACAGAAGCGCCGTATGCCAGGCGAAGGCCGGCTTCAGCAGCACGTATTCGCCATAGCGCGCGACCAGGAAGTCCTTGACCTCCGCGTCGCTGTCGCCCGCCTTCAGCCGCTCGCGGATGAGGACGCGCAGGTCGCGCGCGATCTCGGCATCCGATTCGTCGATCGACTGGCTCTGGCAGATGAGACAGCGCAGTTCCGCGGAAAGAGACCGCGCCCGCGCTTCCAGCGCCGGATCGGGCAGCATCTCGTCGGGCTGCACCGCGAGCGCAGGCGAAAGCGCGACCATCAGCGCCACGATGAGGGCCGCGAGCCGCGCCATGTGCCGCGCCATTGCCGTCACTCCGCCGGGACGGCCGCGCCGCGCCGGGCCGGCTTTGGCGCGCCGACGCGCAGGCGCCGGTCGGAGAGCGACAGCGCCCCGCCGAGTGCCATGACCACGGCGCCGATCCAGATCAGCGTCACCAGCGTCTTCCAGTAGACGCGAACCACGGTCGCGCCGTCGGGCTTGATGTCGCCGAGCGAGACATAGAGCTGCGAGAGGCCGAAGGTGCGGATCGCCGATTCCGTCGTCGGCATGTTCTGCACCGAATAGAGCCGCTTCTCGGGCGCCAGCGTCGCGACGACCGTCCCGCCCTCGCGCACGGTGAAGCGCGCCGCCGTTCCGGAATAGGTGCCGCCCGAGACGGGCAGGAAGCCGTCCAGCGTCAGCGACCGTCCACCGGCCTCCACCGTGTCGCCCGGCTTCATCGTGGTGATGAGTTCGGTGTTCCAGGCGCTCGAGGCGACGATGCCGAGTACCGTGAGGCCGAGGCCGAGATGAGCGAGCGTGGTGCCGAAGGCGGCGCGCGGCAAGCCGGAGGCGCGGCGGACGCTTTCGGCAAGCGGCGCACGGAACAGCTTGACGCGGAAGGCCATCTCGCACAGCGAGCCGGTGATCAGCCACACCGCGAGCGCGAGTCCGAGTACGGCAAGCGCCTTGGAGGTGCCGGCAAGAGCGAGGCCGACGACGATGGTGGCGAGGACGAGCACGAAGGCCGCGAAGAGGCGCTGCGCGGCTGCATAGAGATCGCCCCGCTTCCAGGCGAGCAGTGGCCCGAAGGGCACCGCGATCATGAGCGGCACCATCAGCGGCCCGAAGGTCATGTCGAAGAAGGGCGCGCCGACCGAGATCTTCTCGCCCGTCAGCGCTTCGAGCGCGAGCGGATAGAGCGTGCCGGTGAGGACCGTGGCGCAGGCCGCCGTCAGAAGCAGATTGTTGAGGACGAGCGCGCCCTCGCGGCTGATCGGCGCAAAGAGGCCACCTTGCGCCAGCGTGCCGGCGCGGAGCGCGAAGAGCGAGAAGCTGCCGCCGATGAAAAGGCAGAGGATCACGAGGATGAAGACGCCGCGCGCCGGATCGGAGGCGAAGGCATGCACCGAGGTCAGCACGCCGGAGCGGACGAGGAAGGTGCCGAGCAGCGACAGCGAGAAGGTCAGGATCGCCAGCAGCACGGTCCAGATCTTCAGCGCGTCGCGCTTCTCCATGACGATCGCCGAATGCAGCAGCGCGGTCGCTGCGAGCCAGGGCATGAAGCTCGCATTCTCGACCGGATCCCAGAACCACCAGCCGCCCCAGCCGAGCTCGTAATAGGCCCAGTAGGAGCCCATGGTGATGCCGAGCGTCAGGAAAACCCAGGCCGCCAGCGTCCAGGGCCGCACCCAGCGCGCCCAGGCGGCGTCGATGCGCCCGTCGATCAGCGCCGCGATGGCGAAGGCGAAGGAGATCGAGCAGCCGACATAGCCGAGATAGAGCAGCGGCGGATGGATCGCGAGGCCGATATCCTGCAGCACGGGATTGAGGTCGCGGCCCTGCGCGGGCGCGGGATCGAGGCGCAGGAAGGGGTTGGACGTCGCCAGGATGAAGGCGAGGAAGGCTGTGCCGATCGCCGATTGGACGGCGAGGACGAGCGCCTTCAGCTTCAGCGGAAGGTTGTTGCCGAAGAGGGCGACCAAGCCGCCGAAAAGGGCGAGGATCAGCACCCAGAGCAGCATCGAGCCTTCGTGATTGCCCCAGACGCCGCTGATCTTGAAGATGAGCGGCTTCAGCGAATGCGAATTCTCGACGACATTGCGGACCGAGAAGTCCGAGACGAGATAGGCATGCGTCAGGGCGCCGAAGCTGAAGGCGACGAAGACGAGGACGATCAGCGAGGCGCTCGGCGCCACCGCCATCAGCCGCCGGTCGCCGGTGAGGGCGCCATAGAGCGGCAGGATCGCGCCGGCGATCGAGAGCGCGAGCGCCAGGACCAGCGCGTAATGGCCGAGTTCGACGATCACCGCGTCACCGTTTCCGGAGCGGGACCCTCGGCGGCCGCCTCGGGCCGCCACTCGCCGCTCTTCTTAAGCGCCTCGACGACCTCCTTGGGCATATAGGTCTCGTCATGCTTGGCGAGGATGGTGTCGGCCTGGAAGAGCCCGGCGCCGTCCACCTTGCCTTCGGCGACCACGCCCTGCCCTTCGCGGAAAAGGTCCGGCAGCATGCCTGTATAATGCACCGGGATCGCCGCCTTGCCGTCGGTGACGGCGAAGCGCACCTCCGTGCCGTCCTTCACGACGCTGCCGGCCTCGACGAGCCCGCCAAGGCGCAGGCGCCGCTCGGGCGGCGGCGGGTTCGAGGCGACTTCCGAAGGGGTCGCGAAAAAGGCGATGCCGTCCGACAGGGCGAAGAGGATCAGCCCGACGGCGCTGGCGAGAACCAGTCCGGCGAGGCCGATCAGGGTGAGACGTCGCTGCTTCCGCGTCATCTTCGGTCCGCTTCCCCTTCTCTCACGGCTTCGCCGCACTGACGCCGTTCTCGCTCGCCGCCTTTTCGACGGCAGCGAGAAGCTCCGGCTTCGCGGCCAGCGCCGTGCGCGCCCTGGCCAGCGCCGCGCTCGCGTCGTCCGGCCTGCCGAGCACCATATAAGCGCGGAAAAGGCGCGCCCACCCCTCGGCATCCTCAGGCGCGGCATCGAGCCGCGCCGCCAGCGAGGCGACCATGCCCTCGATCATCGCCTGCTGTTCCTGCGGCGATTTCTGCGCCGCCGCCTGCATGTCGGACGCGGTCGGTCCTGCTTGAGGATTCTCGAGACTCGCGAGTTCGCTCTTCGCGACCGGCAGCCAGGGCGCATCCTGCGGCGCATCGGCGATCAGCGCCTGCCAGGCGGCGATCGCCGCCGGCTTGTCACCCGACTGCGTCACCGCGACGGCGCTGTAGAAGCGGGCTCGGTCGTTGCTCGGGTCGAGCGCCAGAGCCCGCGCGAAGGCCGCCTTCGCATCGGCCGTGACGACGCCGCCGTCGCGGGCGGTCATTGCCTCGCCCATCCGCGCCTCGCGGTCGGCGGTCGAGCCGAGCAGCCGGATGGCATTGCCCCAGGCCCGGACCGCGTCGTCGTCGCGGCCGAGCCGTGCATAGACCGGCGCCAGGATCTCCCAGCCGGTGCCATCCTCGGGCGCTTCCTTCAGATGCTGCTCGACGCGGCCGATCAGCGTCGCGATCTCGGCGTCGGCCGTGGTCTCGGACTGGCGGGCAGCGAGCGGCTGGTCCGGCAGCTGCGGCGCGCCGATCTTCAAATAGACGCCGAGCGCGATGGCGGGCACGAGGACGGCCGCGGCGATGAAGCCGATCCGCCCTGCCCGCCGGCCATCCGCCTCGCGGTCGGTCGTGGCCCAGTCAGCCTTCAGAAGTCGGCGCGACAATTCGATCCGCGCTGCCTCGGCTTCGGTCTCGCCGATGAGGCCGCGCTCGCGGTCACGCGTGAGCTCGTCGAGCTGGTCGCGATAGATGGAGGTGGCGGACCCTTCCGCAGCAGCGGGCCGGCGCCCGATGGGCACCAGCACGGCAAGTGCGGCGGCCGCCGTCATGACGGCCATGAGGATCCATTGCAGCATCGGTTCCACTGTCCCGGCCCATGCTTAGCGGGCCGGGCGCGCCGGTGCATATCACATTCCCTCGCGTCCCAAATCGGGCGGAGAGTCGCGGCCCGCGATCAGCTGACCGGGCGCCAGGTACCGTCGGGCTGGCGGCAGGCCGTGCCGCGCGCCGTCTGCGGCTGGCCGTCGATCCAGATCTGGTGCGTGTAGTCGCGGCACTCGTAGTTGTTGACGCGGTAGGCCGGGCCGGGAACGACCTCGCCGCGGGCATTGCCCTGCGACCAGCCGACCGGGGTGCCGGGACGGCCGGTCTCGAGCGCCTGCACCTGCGCCGCGGCGGCGCGCTGCTGCTGCTGCGCGTCGAGGCTGACGCCGATGGCATTGCCGATGAACGCACCGACCAGGCCGCCGGCGATCGTCGCGGCGACCTTGCCGTCGCCCGAGCCGAACTGGTTGCCGACCAGCGCGCCGAGCGCGGCGCCGGAGACGACGCCGACCTGCTGATTGGTGGGGCCGCCCTGGCAGGATGCCAGCGCGAGGCTGGTCAGGCCGACGACGACGATGGGTGCGAACCGCATGCTGCCTCTCTGATTCTGGGGCGCCGGGGGATGCGCCTTGGTTGTCACTGCCGCCCTTCCTACACCGAGATGGCGGAAATTTGGTTACCGTTCGATGATGACGGCACGACTTATGCGTCTGCTTATGCGTCTGCGGCCGGCAGCGTGACGACCGCCCGGAGACCGCCGAGCGGCGCCCGGTCCATCGCGAAGTCGCCGCCATAGAGCCCGGCGAGGTCGGTGACGATGGAAAGCCCGAGGCCGGAGCCCGGCTTGCTCTCGTCGAGCCGCCGTCCTCGCCGTGTCGCTTCGGCCATCTCGCCTTCCGTCAGTCCGGTGCCGTCGTCGTCGACGCGGACGACGATGACCGCATCCTCGCCCTCCCCGATCCGCTCGACCGTGACCGCGACCCGCGACGCGGCCCATTTGCAGGCATTGTCGACGAGATTGCCGGTGATCTCCTCGAGGTCCTGCTGCTCGCCGCGGAAGCGGGCGCCCGGCGCCACCGTCAGCGCGACCGCGATGCCTCTGTCGCCATGGATGCGACCCATGGCGCGCACCAGCCGCTCCAGCACCGGCTGCACCTCGGTCACCGCGCCGATCACCTTCGACCGCGCCGCGATGCGCGCGCGGTCGAGATGGTGGTTGATCTGCATGCGCATGATCTCGGCCTGCTCGATCACCTTCGCCGCGAGCGGACCGCCGGCGGAGCGCGCCTCGTTGGTGATGACGGAGAGCGGCGTCTTCAGCGCATGGGCGAGATTGCCGACATGCGTGCGCGCCCGCTCGATGATCTCCTGGTTGGAGGCGATGAGCGCGTTGAGTTCGCGCGCCAAGGGCTCCAGCTCGGCCGGGAATGGTCCTTCCAGCTTCTGCTCGCGGCCGGAGCGCATTTCGGAGAGGCTGCGCCGCACGCGGTCGAGCGGCCGGAGGCCGAGGCGGATGAGGACGCCCGTCGCGGCGATGAGCCCGGCGCCGAACACGGCCAGCGTCAGCATCACGCTGGTGCGGAAGGAGCGGATCTCCTCTTCCAGTTCGCTGGCATTGCCGGCGATCAGCACGTCATAGCGGTGGTCGGCATCGAAGATGATCGTGCGGCTGAGGACACGCAGTTCCTGCCCGTCGGGGCCGGTCATCACCGCCGATTCGACGCCGTCGACCGTCTTCGCGTCGCGGGCCTTGGCGAGGTCGAGCGTGTCGGTCGCCAGCGAGCGCGAGGCGAGCACGACCGGCCCGCCTTCCTGCCGCACCTGCCAGTACCAGCCGGAATAGATGAGCTCGAAGCGCTGTTCGCCGAGATTGCCGGGATCGCCGAGCTGGCCGGGCGTCTGGTTGGCGAGATTGCCGACCAGCGTCTTCAGATAGACCGCGAGCCGTTCGTCGAAGCCGCGCTCGACGGTCTCGCGGTAGAGCGCGGTGAGGATCAGCGCCGCGGCGACGAGCGCGATCGCCGCCCAGACGGCGGCGCCTGCGACGAGGCGGAAGGCGAGCGAATCGAGCCGCCGCCGCCAGCCCCGCGCGCCGCCCGGCTTCACGGGCTTGGGCGCCTTGGTCGCCTTGGCGGGCTTGGCCGCTTCGCTCATGCGCTTTTCGGCGTGACGATCCGGTAGCCGAGCCCGCGCACCGTGTCGATGAGATCGGGCGCCACCTTCTTGCGCAGCCGGCCGACAAAGACCTCGATCGTGTTCGAATCGCGGTCGAAGTCCTGGTCGTAGAGATGCTCGATCAGCTCCGTCCGCGACACGACGCGGTCGCGGTGATGCATCAGATATTCGAGCACCTTGTATTCATGCGAGGTGAGCTTGACCGGATTGCCGTCGACGGTGACGCGGCTCGCCTTGGTGTCGATCCGGACCGGGCCGCATTCGATCTCGTTGGTGGCGTGACCGGCGGCGCGGCGCACCAGCGCGCGGATGCGCGCCAGCACCTCCTCGATATGGAAGGGCTTGGCGACATAGTCGTCGGCGCCGGCGTCGATGCCCTGCACCTTGTCGCTCCAGCGGTCGCGCGCGGTGAGGATCAGAACGGGCATGTTGCGCCCCTCGCGGCGCCAGGCCTCGAGCACGCTGATGCCGTCCATGCGCGGCAGGCCGATGTCGAGCACCACCGCGTCATAGGGCTCGGTCTCGCCGAGATAATGCCCCTCCTCGCCGTCACGCGCGGTGTCGACGGTGTAGCCGGCATTGCGGAAGGCCTCGCCGAGCTGGCGGTTCAAATCGGGATCGTCCTCGACGACGAGAATGCGCATGAAACCTTCCGCTCAGTTGCCGGCGACGGCGCCGCTTTGGGCGTCGATCGTGATCCGCTGCACCTTGCCGCCGGCGCCCAGCACATTGACCACATAGACGAGGCCGCCGCCGCCACGGCAGAGCTGCGCCGAGACGACGTCGCCGGGAAGGCTGCCCCGCACCTGGCTGAGCGAGATCGCCTCGCCGTTCTGCACCGCCTGCCGCGCCTCGGATTGCGAGAGGCACCCCTGCGCAAGCGCCGTCCCGGGCAGGAAGAGCCCGATGACGACAAGAAGAAGCGAGAGGCGCGGCGAGATCATGGCCGTTCTTCTAGCAGACCCGAATGAACGCCGGCTGAACGCCTGTCATCAGCGCCCGCCGATCGGCACCTTCGCCGCCCAGCGGCCGTAGAGCGCGAGCGCCGCGCCGGCCATGGTACCTGCTGCCGTGGCGAGGTCCACCAGCATCGAGCGCTCGTCCGGCCCCAATTCGTGGCCGACGAGGAGGCCGATCAGCGGCGCAAGGCCCGCGACCAGCGCGCCCCAGGTGACGCGCGAGCGATACCAGGGCTCGGCATTCAGCGCGTGAGCAAGGGCCGGATCGGCGGCGATGGCGCTTTGCAGCGACCCGGCAAGCGCGGGGAGCTGTTCTCCGCCAAGCGGTGCGCCGGCGCGCCCGGCCGCCGCCGCGACGGCCGGCAGGAGGGCCTCGGCGAGGCGGCCGGCGGCATGATCGTCGTTTCTCATCGTGAGGCTCCGTCTTCGGGGATGAGGCCGCCACAGCTTCGCCGGGATCGTGGCCGATCCGTTGCGATGCTGGGGGTCGGGGAAGGTGAATGCATCATGCTGAAGGCGATCCTCGTCTCGGCTCTCGGCGGCATCCTGTCGGGACACTATGTTCGGAACGGCTGGCGGGCGCTGTTCCTGGTCATCGCGCTGATCGGCGCCGAGACCGCCTATGAGGCGATCCATCACCACTGGTCGGGCCGCCACGACATCGGCGCCTTCGGCGTCCTCGACACCGTCGGATCGGGCGCCGTGCTGGTCGGCGAACTGCTGTCGGGCTGAGGCCGAAAAAACTTCGAGAAAAATCGCGAAGGCCGTGGAACCGGGTTCTTCGGCGCGTGTTGTACGGGTGGATCGCACACCGATCCAAACCCGGCCCCACGCCGGTGAGCCCGCCGATCCCCCGACGGCGGGCTCTTTCTTTGTGTGCGGTGCGATCCGCCCTTCCCCTTCATCGATCCGTAACGAATATTGATTCTGCTTCGCGCGGGAACCGCCGACGGCTGCCGCCGGAGCGCGGTTCGTCACTTCGCTAGCGAGGCCATCGATGATGAAGACGACGTTCTGGTGCGCCGCTGTGATCAGCGGCTTCCTGGGCCTTGCGCCCTTCGCGGCGCCGGCCTTCGCAGCCGACGAGGCGCCGAAGCCCATTGTCGAGCAGAGCGCGCTGCAGCTGCTGAAGAAGATGAGCGACACGCTCGCTTCGGCGCAGGTGATCCAGCTCGGCGCCATCGATTTCCGCGAGCTGCCGACCTCGCAGGGCCAGATGATCACGGCGATCACGACCTCGGAAGTGATCGCCGAGCGGCCCAACAAGTTCCGCGCCGATGCCGTGGTCAACGGCTCCGACACGACCTTCGTCTATGACGGCAAGACCTTCACCGCCTACGACCAGACGAAGAACCTCTATGTGACGGCGCCGCTCGCCAGCGGCCAGATCGAGGAATTTTTCAAGAAGCTCGGCGAGGAGCGCGGCATCGAGTTCGCGATCGCCGATTTCCTGTCCGCCGATCCCTATGCGGTGCTGACCAAGAACCTCGTCAACGCCTATGACGCCGGCCCGACGACGATCGACGGCCAGAACGCCAACCACCTCGTCTTCTCGGCGCCCGGCCTCGAATGGCAACTCTGGCTGGATGCCGGCAACAATCTGCCGATCTTCTACGCCGCCACCTATACCGACGCGCCGCGCGAGCCACGCTTCATGGTCAATTTCCGCGGCTGGAACCTGAAGGCGACGCCGTCGCCGGCGGCCTTCGCCTTCACGCCGCCCGCCGGCGCGTCGTCGATCGACTTCCTGCCGGCCGGCCAGAACTGATCCGAACCGCGACGCTGAAGGAAACAGCCATGTCGAAGATGTCCGTCTCGAAGCCGGTTCTCGCTCTTCTCGCCGCCGGCTCCCTCCTCGCCTCGTCGATGCCCGCCTCCGCCTGGGTCGCCGCGCACAGCGCCGGAGTCTGGCGCGGCCCGGCCGGCGGTGTCCATGCCTATAGCGACGGCTTCGCTGCCGGCGGACCGCGCTATGGCTATGCGCCGCGCTACGGCTATGGCTGGGGCGCCCCGGCGGCCGGCGCCGTCGCGGGCGCGGCCGTCGCCGGCGCGGTGGTCGGCGCCGCCGTGGGCGCGACCGTCGCCTCGCTGCCGCGCAGCTGCGTGACGATCGCCGGCCCGTCCGTGATCTACAATTGCGGCGGGGTCTATTATAGCCCCTATTACGGCCCGTCGGGCGTCGTCTACCAGGTCGTCCCGGCGCCGTAGACCGCAGCATTTTCGAGCGAAGCGGGTACCGGCTCGCGTGAAGAAAATGCGTCAAGTCAAAGAGATGGAGCATCTCCGGTGAACCGGAGTTCATCGGAGATAGCCTAGATCGCGACCCAGCCCGACGCCTTCCTGACGAGGACGGCGTCGGCCGCCTTGTCATAGGCGAGCCAGCCGATCGACGGCGCCGCGAACAGCCAGGCGCCGTCGACGAATGTCGCGAGCATCCCGCCCTTGCCGGCCCAGGCCCCTGAGGGGCTTGCGCCCAGCAGATAGCGTTCCCCGTCGGCGGGCGCCGATGGCGGCGTCGTCGCGGCGGAGGCCTCGACGGCGAGATGCATCATCGCGTCAATCAGCCGGAGCGCCTCATTGTGGGTCACATGCTTCTGCGCCTGCGCGGCCGCGAGATAGGGCAGCGCCAGATGCGCCGTCGTGAGCGGATCAGCCATGAACGAGGATCTCCGTGGTGAGGCCGGCGCCGGAGGTAGCGCCGAGCTGTGCGACGCGCGCCGTGAAGGCGGCGCTAGGCGATGACAGGACGGCGGCGAGCTCCGCGGCCGTGAAGAGCGCCGCCGGCTCGGCCACCGTGCGGCTGGCGCGAAGCACCGACCCTTCCAGCAAGTCGACGCGATAGGCCTCGCGCTCCTCGCCGAGCGGCACCTCGGCCTGGTCCCAGCGGTCGCCGTCGCGGCGCGTCTGGCGGATCCATGTCAGCGTCACGGCGCCGGCACCGTCGCGGCTGCCACGAAGATGCACCGGGGCGAGACAGACGAGCCCCCTGCCCGCAACGGCGAAGGCGCGGTCGGTGAAGCGGTCGGCATCATAGGTTGCGCCGAGCGGACCGACGCGCATCCACCGCGAAAGGCCGATTTCAGCGGCGTCGAGTTCGAGCAGCGGAACGGCGGCGTCGAGCTTGATGAACCGCGCGCCCGCCACATGGCCCGCCGCCGCGCGGTCGCCGGTGCCGCCCTGGCCGCGCAGGAGCCCTCTCAGGCGGTAGCGCCGCGGGCCGATCAGCGTCGCGCTGCGATACTGGACGAGTTCGAAGCCGGCCGCCTCGCTGCCGATCGCCGCGAGATTGCCGCCATTCAGCACCGCCTCCGTCGGCAGCGAGGACAGCGCGCCGCTGGCGAGCGTCACCTCGATCGCCGCCGCCTCGTCGAAGCGGGCCACGGGACCGGGAGGAACGGCGGCGTCGATGGTGCCCGTCGTCGCGCGCTGGTCGACCCGCTGGCGAAACCGGAAGCCGGCCTCCGCGCTGCCGATCGCGACCGACATCGGCCCCGGCCAGGGATCGGCGAACACCGCGATGCGCGGCGCCGCGCCGGCCTCGGCGCCGGTCAGCGATGGCAGGTCGAGCACCGTGACGGCGGGCGGGCCCGCCTCGGCGCGCCGGACCGGGGGCGCACTGGCGCCGCTGCCGATCGGCTGCGCCGAGGCGGTCGGATCGAGGGCGCGCGCCTCGATGCGCCGGGCTGCGCCGTCCTCGATCCGTGTCACATGCAGCATCCGCGCGCCGCCACTGTGCTCCAGCGTCACGACATCGCCCGCCTCGAGCGCCAGCGCGCCCGGCGGCAGCGCAAAGGCGAGCGTCTCGCGCCCGTCCCAGGCGTCCTGGAGCCGCGCATCGGCGAGCGTGGTGGCGACGCCGTCATCGGTGACGATCGCGGCGGAGAGCGCCGCCTGCCGCCGGCTCGCCGTTTCCAGCCGCCGCGAGGCGACCGACCGGCTGCGATAATCGGAGCGGCCGTCGCGGAAGGAGAGCGCCAGCTCGGCCGGCAGCTCCGTCTCCTGCGCGCGGCGGATCTGCAGCAGCGGCCCATCCTCTTCCTCGACGAGATCGCCCGCCGTGATCGCCAGCCTCGGCAAACCCCTCCGCAGGAAGGCGAGGCCTGCGCCCCGCTCGCCGACCGTGAAGCCGAAGATGTCGGCAAGCGGCTTCAGCGCGTCGCGCGCCGCGCCGGCCCGCTCGACGACATAGCCCTCGACCATGCCGTCGAGATCTCCGATCGAAGCGCCGGCGATGCCGTAGTCGGCGAGGATGCGCGCAATCAGTCGCGCCAGCGACAGGGCACCGAGCCGCCCGTTGAGCCAATGGCCAGTCTCCCAGTTGCCGCCGTCGGACCAGACATCGGTCATCAGCGGAAAGGCGGGAAACGGCCGCGCATCCCAGGCCCAGACATGGCTCCAGGCGACATCGATCATCCGCCCGCCATAGACGGCCGAGACGGGATTGCGCGTGGCCATGAAGCCCGGCGCCGCCGGATCACGGTAGGCGAGCAGCGCCGAGAGCGCGCGCTCCTGCATCAGCGCGTCGCGACCGCCGCTGGAAAAATGCGGCAGCCGCGCGCCGCCGACCTTCGGGTCGGGGAAGACATTCGGCTCGTTGGCACCCTTGTCGACCGCCGGGCAGCCGAGTTCGGTCAGCCAGATCGGCTTCATGCCGGCGAGCCAGGCGGTCGGCGTCGCCGCCTCGACGCCGCCCGGCCGGTCGACATGGCGGTTGCCCCA
>Ga0209930_1004091_pt1 | contig 13482 bp, 12 predicted proteins | sample ThiBiot_500_biof_2_FD_183948 | JGI IMG/M metagenome (GOLD analysis project Ga0209930, IMG submission 183948) | Wastewater bioreactor microbial communities from Cape Town, South Africa - Thiocy_cont_500_biof (SPAdes) | ecosystem: Engineered > Bioreactor > Thiocyanate-remediating >... | reverse complement strand
GGATGCAGTTGCCGGCGCCAAGAAGAAGCTGCTCGACCTCATCAAGCACCACCTCGAGTACCAGGAGTTTGTTGCTCCTCGCACTGACTCGCTTTGGGCCTATCGAAAGGTGCTCGAGCACCTCGTACAATCGCTCATCCGATCGACGGCACCGGTCGAGAGCGAGGAAGGTGACTCGGAAGACGACGCTGCCGACAACAGCGACGCCGAGTCGCAGGCCGGAAGTGACGGCGACGGTGGTGATGACGACGACAGCGACACCACCGACAAGACCGCAGCCAAGCGCCGAACTCGAACGTGCTTCATTCACTTGCCGCACTTGCCCAAGGCTGGAGACACGGGAGCTCGTGGCAAGGCGGGCCGTGGTGGCGCTCAGGCAGCGTACAAGCACCACGGTCGCGGCAAGGTCGAACTCGACCCGGTGCAGTGCACGGCCACCATCATCTGGCTCTCGAACGTCGCCAACCCTGCAGTCGACGCTGCCGTCAAGCAGCTCACCGAGCTCTCGTCGACCTTCTGCACCGACAAGGTGAAGGCGCCCGAGTCGTTCGACAGCAGCTCCATGAACCTCACGGAGCTTGGCAAGGAGCACCACGTTCTCATCAAGGCCACGAGTACCGATGAGCAGCCGCACCAAGCAGCCGCATCGTACCGCGGAGCTCATGCCGGCCGAGGAGCACGAGGCGGAGCTCGAGGCGGCAAGGTGGGCAGCGCTCGCGGCTCGACGTCGCAGCTCACGCTCGTCCTCCACGGGGCGCAGCGTAACGTCGAGGCACTGCGAGAGAGCCTTCGAATCCGGTTCGAGGGCTATCAGCCACAGAAGCGAACGATCGTCGCACCGACGGCCGAGTCAGCGTCGCTCATTCGCCAGTGCGGCATCCTCGATCAGTGGACCGAGCACATTCTCGCTCTCGGAGTGCAGGTTCGCAAGATGAACGGTCGAGGAGCGAATCCCACGGTGATCATGGAGGTCTCGGCCTCGCCGATCAATCTCACGCCGGCTGTCGCTCGTGCCGAGGAGCTCGTCAGCCAGTGGAGCGCCGGCCTTGTAGAGCACGTGCTTCCTCTGCCGGTGCACGAGGAGAAGCACTCGTGCACCAAGCTGCGCCACGAGTTCACGAACGCCTTGCTGCGGCCGTTGAGTCTCGGTGGTGACGATAGTGCTGCCGGGGCGCCGATTGTCACTGGACGCATTGGACATGTCGCGTACAGCGTGCGGCGTATCGACTGGAAGCGTGCTGGTGCCGAGGCACTCGTCAATCCTGCCAACTCTGAGGTGCTGAACGCTGGAGGCCTTGCGGAGTCGATCGAGAAGCAAGCCGGAGCGACGTTTGCCAGCAGGTGCCAAGCTCTCGGCGGCGTAGCGGTCGGTAGCGCCAAGCTCATGAAGAGCCTGCCGACCGAGGGCCTCAGCAAGCTCGGCGTTCGTGCCGTGGTACACACGGTGGTACCGAGCTACTCGGATGATCACAACGCGGCGATCCTCGGCGTCAGCTACCGCAGTGCCATCACGACTGCGTTGAGCCTCGTGGACCAGCAAGGCTACTCGTCGATCGCCATTCCGCTGGTCGGCAGCGGCATCTTCCGGTGGCCGTTCGACACGTGCGCCAGGGAGCTCGTGAGCGCAGTACGAGAGTGGTGCTCGACTCGATCGACCTCGGCACTCACGACCATCGAGCTGTTCGACTTGCGACCCGAGGCCACGCAGGCTATCGAGCGCGCCCTCCGGAGGGCAGCGACCGCCGCTCCGGCTGGCCTGCCGGAAGTGAAGCCGCCAGCGTATCTGTGGTCGTGGCAGAACAACCTGGGCAGCTTCCAGTTGTACGATGCCGAGCAGCAGCTGCAGATCGAGGCGGCGTTCGCAGCCGGTCGACAATCAGTCATCGTGACTGGAGACATGAACGGCACCTTCTCGGACTCGAAGCACAAGCCCGAAGGAGCAGCGGCGGCCGTGTACGAGATCAAGTTCAGCGAGATGAAGCAGTACAACATCACCTCGCGATACGGCCGTGTGGTCCAGCGCACGCCGCGAGGCAGCCAGCTGCCACCGATGTGGGAGCGACTGGTTCGTGACAGCAAGACCGCTCGAGTGTCGACGGCCGATTCAGTGGCAGTGACGGTGGTTGCTCGGACGCCAGCTCCGAGTTCGAGTTCGAGTTCGAGTTCGAGTTCGAGTTCGAGTTCGAGTTCGAGTTCGAGTACGAGTACGAGCTCGAGTGCCACTGTGAGCCAGCCATCAGTCGAGAGCGGCGTCAAGATCCTCGTGCAAGGCTCCGAGTTGCTGGGCGTGCTCGACAAGCTGCGAGCCAAGTTGCAAGAGAGCTACAAGGACTGTGCTCCGGTTCCTATCCCGTCGGGCTCGTTTGCACGATTGCAGCCGGTGATCGAGGAGCGCCTCACAGCAGCCGGGATCTCTGGAGCCACGGTGGTCGCTCGTTCGTCCGGCAACCAGGTGGTGGTGCGTGCACTGCGCCAGCAGCTGGCAGCGGCGCATTGTGTGTTGGTGGAGGTCGTGAGTCGTGCACTCGAGGCCGAGAACGACCCGTGCTTCCCCAAGGAGTGGGAGCTCCCGATGCGGGGCAACGGCTGCCAGTTGTTCGACGTGCCGCAAGGCTCGAGCGAGTGGCAGTTCGTCACGCGTGAGATGGCGAGCGACGGCGTGTTCAACAAGCGCATCACTCGCATCCAACGAGTGCAGAGTCCGACGATCTGGGAGCGCTTCCGTCGTGAGCAAGTGCAGTTGCAACGTCGAGTCGGTGGCGACGGCAACGTGCTTTGGATGAAGCACGGCACGTCGAGCACGCCACCGAGCGACATCTACGACTCGGACGGTGGCTTCGACTTTCGATACGCGAACGCCGGTCTCTTTGGTCGAGGCGCCTACTTTGCTTTCAACGCATCGTACTCGGCATCGTATCGCTATCGCGTGCCGGACTCCTCGCCGCCGCAAGCACAGATGTTCCTGGCGCGAGTGCTGTGCGGTAAGGTCGAGCCGCGTCAGAGCGACCGCAACATCAAGGTGCCGAGTCGAGGGTTCGACTCGATTCGAGGCACGGTCGCGACAGGCCACGAAGCGATCATCACATACGATCTGGCGCGAGCCTATCCCGATTATCTCGTGACGTATCTCGAGTAGAGAGAGATACGAGTCGTATCACGAGCAAACCTACACACATACGCTTGTTGTAGTGAAGCAGCAATGACATTGTCGATAATGTCGTTACAACGTATACCGCACGCTGTGTGGTACTTGGATGTGTTGGTGGTACTCTCCAAACCTCACACACATCGAAACCTCTCACTCTCATCTATCAATCTATCAATCTATCAATCTATCAATCTGTCAATCTGTCAATCGTACATACTCTCTCTGCATTCGCTCTCTCACAATCTCTCATTCTCTCTGCATTCTCTCTCTCTGCATTATAAAGATCCCTCTCAACCGAATAATATCTCATGACCGACTCTCTCTCTCTCTCTCTCTCTCTCTCTCACTCTCTCTGACTGATAGACTCGTGGGTTTGAGCGGGGGTTTGTCAGGTGAGAGGCACGAAGAAGCAAAGAAGCTCGGTGAGCGAGCTACGATGATGAGGGACGATGAGTCACGCACTGTTCTTAGAAGAAAGGGCAATGTGTCCTCTCGTGCGCTTGCTGTTCTTCCCTTCGTTCATTTCGTTGCTGCCTCGCTCGCCTTCACACCTCGGCTCATCCACTCCTCGAATCAAGAGCCAAGGCTGCTGATGTGGCTCTCGCATATTCGAGTACTACCCCGTCTCTCACTCACAGGTGCTCGTCATCAACTCTCGATCACTCGTTCGTCTCGTTGCTGCGTCGTCGTCGTCGGCTCAACGACATCCACCACCTCCACGATGCAAGCGTTGTTGAGCTCGGTCTCGAGCATCCTTTGGCCCACCTCTCGAGATCTCGCGCTCGATTCAGAGCGGCGGCTTTTGAACAACGTACGCGCACAACACCGTATCTACGACGTTGATATCGGCGCCACCGAGCAAGGGGAGGCGCAACTGGTTCACACGATCGAGATTGCACCAACGAGCGGCTCGACTACCTCGGTCACGACCGACGACAACACTGGCGCCATCGTCGCAGCGACAACCGTCTCGACCTCGGACGACAGCACGACGATCGTGACTACTCGGCGTCACTCCGTCACTACCACCACGGTGCCACACCACCATGAGCCAACAACATCGACCGAGAGCTCGTCTTCCTCCGCTGCCACTGATGCCAGCGCCACCACTACCACCACCAGCACCAGCACCAGCAACTCTACTGCAACTTCGATCAAGGGCCCGACTCCAGTACTCCTCTTGCACGGGTTTGCGAGTGGTTCAGCCGTGTGGCATGGCTGCTTCGATGCGCTGTCGGCGCTACGACGTCGCGTGTATGCGATCGACTTTATCGGCGCTGGCTTGTCGTCTCGTCCGTCGTACTCGGCGTTTGGCGTCGAGGCGGCCGAGAACCACCACATCTCGTGCATCGAGAAATGGCGCGTGCAGCAAGGACTCGATCGCGTGATTCTCGTGGGTCATTCGTTCGGCGGATACATGGCAGCTGCGTATGCGATCAAGCATCCCGAGCGCGTCGAGAAGCTGGTGCTCGTGTCGCCGGTTGGCGTGCCACGCCGGCCGCCGGAAGCCGACGAGATCCTCAACCATCCCGACTGGAAGGTGCGATCGATGGTGCGCTTCATGCGGCACATGTTCTCGTCGGGCTTCACGCCACAAGGGCTGATCCGCGGCGCCGGACCGTTGGGCCCGCGATTGATTCGCTCGTACGTCGTGCGGCGCTTTCAAGAGGGCACGGTCGACAAGGAGACGCTCGCCGAGTACATGTACCACGTGTGCGCGAGCTCGGGCAGCAGCGAGTACGCGCTCTCGCAGGTGCTCGATGCCTCGATCTATGCGCGAGCGCCGTTGGTCGATCGCATGAACCAAGTGCGCTGCCCGACGACCTTCATGTACGGCGACCACGACTGGATGGACTACCGCGCCGCGATCGAGGCCGCCACGACCATGGAGGCCGTGGTGCCAGCCGACGTGCGCATCGTGCGCCACGCCGGCCACTATCTCTTTGTCGACAATGCCGCCGAGTTCAACGAGGCCTTGGTCGAGATGATCGAGGAGGAGCCCGACATGAATGCACGAACCTCATGGCCGCAGTTTGCCGCTGACTTTACCACCGAGCGACTATCGTCCGAAGGACGACCGAGATTTGGTCGCTAGTAGATCGATAGATCGATAGATCGATAGATTGTATTCGATGCCCAACGAGTTCTTCTGGATTTTAGTTATTTACATTGCACAACACACTGCCGATGGATGATTAAACGAGAACAACGCGAGTGACATGTGTCGTTGATTGGTTTAGGTTGGTTGGGTAAGGGAGGGTTGAACGAACGAGTGAACGCATGGATGAATGAACGAACGGTTGGAGGAGTGATAGCAAAGGGTTGTAGATGGTGGGAGTGGGAGTGGGAGTGGAGATGGTGTTGGGGTGGGCGGAATAATTATAACTGGCTGCTGCTGTGCGTGTGCATATTGTTGTACGTGTGCGCGTTAACGCGAGAGCGAGAGAACACACGCACGCTCGAGGAGATTAGGCCGCAAAGTGAGAGAGGCGTACGCACGATCGACTGATTGATTGATCGATCGACCGAGCGAACGGAGGGGCGAAGGACACAACGGGAGAGGGGCAGCGGGATGGGCTTAAGCACCAAGCACCTCGAGAGCCCACTCGGCACCCTTCTTGACCTGCGGGTTGTCGGAAAGCTTGCACACTCGCAGCGGCTCGATGGCGTTGGCATCGGTGAAGATACGCTTGCGAGAGGCTACAATGACAGAGAAGCAAGCGAGACACGTGGTAAGCGGCAGTGGTTTACAAGACGACCATTGAATGCGCGCACACTACACCACGTACCACTCTTCCTTGCAAGAGCCCAGATGCAGCCCTCGGACAAGTACTGCAAGACCTTGTTCTCAGTCTCGAGCGCTGCGACGAGCGGGAACGCAGCACCCGCCTTGCAGATGATCTCGCAGTTCTTGGCTGTGTGTGCGTGTGCGCGCAATCACGGTCGTCAGTCACCCGAATGTGCCAGGCGGCGTGAGTGAGCGAGACGCGTACTGTTATCACGAGCAAGCTCCATCAGAGCACCCGTGACGTGGATACGCAAGCCGACCGAAGTGGCGGACAGCAGATGCACGAGCACGGGGATTCCGTTGGCGCATGGTCCCTCGCGGAAGTCCTGCTGGATCTTGGTGTTGCCCTTGGCCATCGAGCGCACGGCCGCAGCGGCCTGCTCCTTGACGTCCTCGCGCGAATCGCTCGACAAGATGTCGACGAGCGTCTTCACGGCGTCGTACTTGCGTATCAGCACCTGGTTGGCATCTGGAGATTGGAGCAGCGTGCGTGCGAGAGAGTAAGCAAAGGCGCCTCTGCAGATGCGACACCAAAAAGATAGCGTACAGTCATTCTCAGCCAAGGCGGCAGCGGCGCCAGCGGCAGCCTTCTTGACCTCCTCGTTCGGGTCGCGCATCATGTCGACCACACGCTTGACGACGTCCTTGGCCTTGCGCACCTCCTGCTGGATCTTGCCTGTTTCCCCGTAGAGCGGCCAATGCGAACGAGTGAGTGAGATCGAGATCGAGCGCACGGTTGGTTGCACACGACGTACGGTTGTTCTGGGCCACGGCACCAAGCGTTCGGGCGGCACGACGACGGATCTCAACCTCGGGATCATCGAGCAGCTTCATGATCGGCGGCAAGCCACGAGCGTCACGCACGGTAACCTGGCTCTTGACGTCGTTCATCGACATGATGCACAACAGATCGAGCACCAGCTCCTGGATGGGCTGGTTGGGCGGCAAGATCATCGGCACAACCATCTCGATCAAGCGGCCCTCGCGCAACACGACCTTGTTCTTGTCTGCTCACACGTATTGGGCGCAGGAAGCTGATGTGAGTCGAAGAAGCGACAGTGGTGGTGGTGGCACCATGCACGCTACACGTACCGTTCTTGGCGAGCTCCTTGAGGGCCTTGAGATCCTCGATGAGGTCTCGCTCCTCCTTGACCTTGACGATGCGGAGGCAGTGGCGCAAGCCATCGCACTTGCGGACCTCCTCACGGTTGCGCACGTTACGGCACAAGAGCGCCAACACTTGCAAGGCGAGACTCTGGTCGGGAGTGAGACCGACCGATGGATCGGCGTTGCGCAAAAAGTCGCACAGAATAGGAATGGCGCCGGCGATACGAATCAGCTTTCGGTTGCGCTCCTTCATGGCGAGCGCGCCGAGCTTGCGAAGCGCCGCCTCGGTGACCGAGATGTCCTCGTTGGTCTCCCAGAGGTCGACCATCGCAAGAGCGATCTTGGCCTTCTCTGTGGTTGGTGCGGTGCGCGAACGTGGTGGCGGCAAACGAGTCAGTGCGAGTTCAGTGAGAGAGACGAGAGCGACGAGTAGAGTACGTACCACGACGATCGTCATCGGTCATCTCATCGTCTTCCTCCTCGTAATCCTCGTCGACATCCTTGTCCTCCTCGATCTCGATGACCTCGGTCATCTTGACCATCTTGAGGGCCGACGACGAGCCACCCATGGCGCGGGCGGCGGCCTCGCGCTCAGCAGCCTCGCGGGCGGCGCGCTCCATGTCGTCCTTCTCGCGGCGCAGACGATCGAGCTCCTCCTGGGCGCGGCGGGCCTCGGCCTCCATGGCCTCGATCTGGCGGCGACGCTGTGCCTCGAGCTCGGCCTCCTGCTCGCGCTTGAGACGCTCGAGCTCGGCCTTTTGGCGCTCGAGAGCCTCGCGGTCCTGGCGCTCGCGCTCGAGCATCATGGCGCTCTCGCGCTGGGCACGCTCGCGGTCACGCTCGGCCTGCAGCTGGCGCTCCTGGGCGACACGCTCATCGCGCTCGCGCTCGGCAATCAAGGCCGCACGCTCACGCTCGAGACGCTCGCGCTCGCGGTTGAGTGCCGCCTCGCGCTCCTGCGCCTCACGCATCTGGCGCTCGCGCGCAACCGACTCGGCCTTCTCGCGCTCGGCTCGTTCGCGCTCGAGTGCGATGGCCATGGCGGCGTCGCGCTCCTGCGCCTCGCGCACGCGCATTTGGCGCATCTGTTCCTCTTCGGCACGCTCGCGCGCAATGCGCTCGGTCTCGCGCTTCTCGGTCTCGGCCGCCTCGGCCTCTCCAGCCTTGGCCTTCTTGGCGCTCACGTACGTGATGCCGAGCTCGGCGAGCGCCTCGATGGCCTCGCGCTTGATCTCGGGGTCACGCGAGCGAGCAAGCGACTTGAGCGGCTGCACGGCGCCAGCATCCTTGAGCGGCTGCTTGACATCGGCTGTCTCGGCCAAAAGCACCAAGAGCGTGAGTGCGAGAGGCAAGCAACACACACAACGGCAGGAGGAGACACCACGACGACGACGTACGATTGGCGGCCAAGTTGTTGAGAGCCGAAGTAACGCGGAACTGCACTTCGGGGTTCTTGGACTTTTTGGCGAGCAGTACCAACGGGTCCAACAGGCCAGCCTCGAGCAACATTTGGTGGTACTCCTCTGGAGGTGCAGCAGCAGCAGCAGTACGAGAAACAAGCCGCCCGTTAGATTCACCACTACTCCACTCCACTCGACGCACTCCACGACGAACGTACGGTTGGCGACGAGATTGGCGATGGCCGTAGTGGCGCCCTTTTGGATCATGACGTTGATCGAGTTCATCAACTTGATGATGTTCGGCACACCACCAAGCTCGATGATCTGCTGCTGCACCTCCTCCGAGCTAGCGACGTTGGCGATCGTATGCAACGCTCCAGCAATCAGCTCGTCGTCGCCCGACTCGAGAAAGTCGATGATCATCTTGAGACCTCCCTCTCCGAGAACCACTTGGACGTTTTCCTCTATTGAACACGCCATGATGGTGATGACGACGATGACGACGATGACGACGATGACGAAGACCCATCAATACAAGAACGTTAGTTGAAAAGAGCGTTGGGGTACGTTCGTTCGTCACGCGTACCATCGGCGCAGAGATTGGCAAAGGCGTTGCAGACCGCACGCTTGAGCTTCAGGTCATCGGTACCCGAGAGGCCCTTGAGAAGCTCGAGGCCTCCTTCGTTGATGATCATGTCGTGGTTCTCCTCTGCAGGTGCGAGCAGCGAGGAGGTCAGGGCAGGTTGCAAACCAAAAGCCGCAAGCCAAACCTCTCTCCTTTCCTCCTCTCTCCTTTCCTCTCGTCTCCATACCGTTCATCGACAGGTTAGCGATCAAGGTAACAGCCGGACGTTGAAGGTCGGGCAGCTTGGAGCTGGCGCGCGACAAAATCGTATTCCATCCGACATCGATGATGATGCCCTCGTGGTTCATCTCGGTATTTCCGGCCAGCGTAGCGAGCGCCCAGAGCGTGTCACGCTGCGCAGCGTGGTTCTTGTAGCGCAGCAGCTCGGCACACGGCTTGAAGCCGCCCTCGGCCACCACAATCTCGCCCTCTACGCGTACGCACGCACGCACGCACACATAGAGAGAGAGAGGCACCGCACATGATGAAGAAGCAAAGGACCGTTAGGAGCGCGTCATGGCGCGTGGTGCAACCAGAAACCGCAGCCGCACGTACCTTCGCTGCGCAGGCTCGAGATGACCTCCTCGGCCAGCACGCGGATCTTGGGATGCTCGTGGTCCAGCAACGCAAGCATGGTCTCGAGACCGGCCTCGTCGGCAAAGCCGAGCTTCTCATCATCTACGAGCGAAGCGCGCAAGTGAGTACGAGCGAGCAACCTCTTCGTTCGCGTGGTGCAGTCGTGCGGCTGCGTGCGTACCGAGAGAGCCGGCCTTGTTGAAGAAGGTCGAGATCTCCTTCACGCCAGGCTTGCGCAGGGTCTTGAGCTTGATGGTGCCCTTACGCGTCGCTTGTCGACGGAATCCATCTCCAGCAGGCGGCATGATGACGACAACGACAACAACGGCAGTGATTCAATGCAATCAATCAACGCTGAGACACGGGCAGGAGACAGACAGATACTGCTGCTTCCTTGACGACAAGTGGGATTCTCTGTCGACTGCCGACTGGGTTGCGCAATCAATCAATCAACAAGAACAAGAACAACGAGTTAGAGGCAGTCTGGTTGGTTGGTACGAGAGCCTATCAATACAAAGCCTCGCGCTCTCTCGCTCCGCTACTGCCGCTGATACCACGCCCGCCATCCGCGAATCGACGGCACTCGCACGACAAAGACACGAGGCAGGCACGAGAGAGGGAGAGGGGGAGATAGATAGACAGTGATGTGGTGGTGCGAAGCAGAACGAAGGAGCGAGGCTCGACGAGTGCCACGTACTCACTCAAGAGGATTCGATCGATATCCAACCAACCAACGCTCTCTCGCCTGGACGCACACGGGTCAGTCAGCCACTCGCTCGTGAGCTGCACACGAGCAGCACCACGTACCAAAGAATAAAACCTCAACAACAGCAACAACAACAACACAACAGCGATGCTTGACTTGGCTCTGCTGCTGTTGTTCGCGTGTGCGTGTGCGTGTGTTTTTTCGGGTTTGATAGGAGGAGCGATGTAGCACAGACGAGAGAGAGACACGAATACCACCACTGAGCCGCCTGTGTGCCTGTGCTCGGCCTCAGTCGCGGAACGCCTGCACTCGAATATTGCACTGCTGAACTCGACCATAAGCCTCCACTGTATTTATCGGTATTTTTCTCGCGGTGTTTTTCGGCTCGTCACTCGTCACTCGTCTCTTTCGCTACACACACCCGCCGCGCACAGCTCGCTCTCTCGTCAACAGCACTCACTCTCTCTCTCGTCTCGATAGCTGCTCCCTCGCCTTCGTCCTATTGATCGTAACCTTACACTAACTCACTGCGAGAGGGGTTGTGTGCGCGTGGTTCGTGGTGTTGAGCAACGCGGGGGATCATCACACGAACGAGCACGAGCACGAGCACGATACAAACGCGATCGGTTACATCTCTCCAAAGAGCCTCGCGCGCGCGCGTACGCACTGGAGCGAGTAAAGCGAGTATTTGGAGGTGTCTCGCTCGCTCGTGTGTTGGTCGTTGGAGCGCGTCTCGGCGCTATCGATCTCGTTACGCGCCAAGCATACACGCGCGCGCTCGCGCTCGACGACTGTGTGTGTGTGACACCATCACGTCGTCGCTGTCGTAGCACTCGTCGTACTCGAGGTAGGTCTCATTGCCCGCGCGATACGACCAGCGAGCAGACGCGCGCGCTTGCCTGTTTGCTCGATCGGTCGAGCTCGGCAGTCGTTGACGCTATGAGTTGCTTGATGCATGCATGTAGTTCGCACATCGCGCGGCCACCAACAATGACAACCGAATCGCCCAGCGGCGGCAACCACCATCAACATCAAGCAGCACAGCAGCCCAAGCACTCGATCGATGATGCCTCAACCATGCCATCAACGATATCATCGGCATCACTGGTATCTGGATCGTCGACAATAGCAGCGGGCTCTTTTCGAACCAACGATGCAGCTACTGCTGCTCCTGATGGCTCGAGCATGATGTCGACAACGCACAACGACCCATCCCATCATCATAGCACCAACAGCAACAATACTAGTGGTAGTAGTGGTATTGATGCGACGATACCATCCAATTCCAAGCCTGACGTACCGACCGATCGAACCAATGGGCCTTCATCAGCAGCAGTGACTGCATCATCGAGCTCCAATGGTCCCGTCACTTCGACATCGAGTTCGACATCGCAGCAACCTCGCTCAACCTCGCGCGAACCTTCCTCAACTCGCAAAGATGCCTCGAAACCCACTGATACTACTGCCACCAACGACGACGACAGCAACGGCGATGATGACCGTGAACCAGGCGAGATCAGCGACGACCACGATAGCCGTCGTCCCTCGTCGTCGTACTCGCACCATCAGCACCACCAGTACCACCACCAGCACCACCATGCTCAGCATCATCAACCTCACAACGACATGCGATATCGCCCATACGCCGGTGGGCCCTATCAGCCACCGCCTCCACCTCCACCGTTCGCGCCATACGGCGGCTCCAGAAAGGTGCTGATGCCACCTCATGCACTGCCGCCGTCGGCGCCGCTCTATCATCCCTACAGCGACGCCAATCGCTACGAAGGCGACACGCGGTACCACTACCACTATCGACCGGACGCTGCCAGCAATGGCGGTCAGCCCATGCATTCTCGACCTCATACATCAACTGCCATTGCAATGGCAACACACCAACCACCGTCAGCCTCTTCGTTCGATGCTGATGCCACACGCAAATCAGCATCCATCTCCACTTCTTCTGCTTCTGCTTCTTCAGCAGCGGCATCATCATCATCATCATCATCAACCACTCTTGCATCGTCAACATCTTCATCGTCGTCATCCTCATCGTCTACGCGAGGCCGATCTCGCTCTCCGTCTCGCTCTTCCTCGACATCTCCGCCGAAGCGCTCTCACCAGCATAACCATCACCAGCAGCAGCAGCAGCACCATCATCACCATCACCATTATCCGTCGTACTCTGACTCGCGCTCGAGATCGCCACTGTCTCGCTCAAGATCTCGATCGCGCTCACCTCCCGAACGAAGCTCTTCATCACCCTCGCGAAGACACCGAACCTCTCGTGACTACTACGAGCCGCGAGAGTTGCGCGATAGCTCCGGCAGTAGCAGTAGCAGCAGCAGCAATCGCAACTACGACTCCTATCGACCAAAGTATGCCAACACCACCGACAGCACCTCCTCGGCGAACAACGCCAATACGCGCTCCCATCCATACAATCGAAGCTCTTCGACCTCGACCACCTCATCGACATCTTCTACTCGCGAACGCGACGCTTCATCAAGTCGCGAGCGAGAACGCGACAAGTCTCAACCTCGCAGTGATGCCTCTACTACCGCTACCCCGCCTACCGCTGCAGCCGATACACAGTACGTATCTCAGCCATGCATTCGATCAGCGTGCTTTTGTTAGGTAGTTACTTACTCACCCGTGCGCCGTAGAGCAAGCAGCAAGCCGCCCGTTTCGATCTTCAACAATACCGACCCTGCATCGAAGCCCAAGCTCCAAAATGAACCGCTGCCCAAGGACGCTCACCCATGGAGCACCACGACTCCGTGGCGAGAGCTTGGACGCCTTGCGTCTCCAAGCATCCGAACGCCCAACTCTGCTCATCCGCGCGTCGTCTCCAAGGTATCTTCGCCGTCAAACCAGCAATGCACTGCACTTTACGACCCGTGCACTCACCAAACGCACGCGTGCGCGCTTCATCTAGATTCTGTGCCAATCGTGGCGCATCATTCATCCAGACCCTTCCGCCGCGCTCTCGCAAGAACCAATCGACATCGCCGCTGAACCCTCCAAAGGCAAGCCATACCTTCGCGGCAATGCCAGCTTCCCTGATGTACGTCTCGCAAAGTCAACACGCCCACCAGCACACGGTCGCATCTTGTGAGTCACTCACTGTCGCGT
>Ga0209930_1004074_pt1 | contig 13543 bp, 12 predicted proteins | sample ThiBiot_500_biof_2_FD_183948 | JGI IMG/M metagenome (GOLD analysis project Ga0209930, IMG submission 183948) | Wastewater bioreactor microbial communities from Cape Town, South Africa - Thiocy_cont_500_biof (SPAdes) | ecosystem: Engineered > Bioreactor > Thiocyanate-remediating >... | reverse complement strand
GATGATGATTCGCTTAGATTCGAATAGGACCGTTGTCTCGGATGTTCATGTGCATCTGGTTGAACAAGTATCGACTAAAACAAAGAAATCATTAGTTAAATATTTTGCATGAATTCATTTCAGTTTTCCACTCGAATAAATCGAAAAATATCGTTGCGCTTATTAAACAAAGTAGAACACATCCGGTATATGATCGGTTTCATTCTATTCTATTTAGATGTTCTAAAAATAAAACTCAAAATCTACTGACGAATGATTTCAATTCGCCGGTTTTTTTTCTGTCTGAGAAAGAGAGAGAAAGCTGTGTGTGTGTGTGTGTTTCAATAAGAACAAATTGCCAGAGTATTTATTAAATTTATATATATCAAATGTTACTGTTAGTAGATGACGAATGGTACAACTACTTTTTCGAATGCTGATGATTATCAATGGAAATATTTACTTTTGTTTTACGCGTTGATGTTAGCGAATCATCGGTTGGCGAAGGCGACCGTTGAGCTGTAGATGGTGACTCTTCTTGAATGCAGAATTGACTGTAAGGCGATGGATTTCGATGAGGATGTTTGTGTGGTGATGATGATGATGAATTATTGGGATAACAAGGACGTTTTGACGATTCGAAATGGACATATTTATTTGAAGAATGAATGATCGATGGCGTGGAATTGTTGGTTGTCGATGATGATGTTTGAAGTTCGAATGGATCATGAAGAGCAAACGGAGGAACATTCGAAGGCGTTTTTGGAATTTGCCTTTTTCGCTTTAATTTCAAAGTGTTTAATGTTTGAGCGAGCGGATTCGTCGATTGATTGAGAGTTGAATAGATTCTCGGTACCGAATCTAGAATAGAATCGATGCTTTTCGATTGACAATTATTCGACGTGAATCTACTAGTTCGTGGGTTAACTGACGATCCATGGTCTTGATCAATTTCACCGTGTATTAAATATTCGAAATCTTTTGCATACGAGGGTCCTGATGAAGTTTTCACAGGCGGCAATGGCGGCGGTAATTTCTTTGTCATACTATTCGTTCGATCTAAAAAACGAATATCGAAAAATAAACAATTCGATTCATATTCGCAAAATTAACCAGAATTCATTAATAAAGTTCGTGTGATTGAACTACGTGTACGTTGAATTGCACTATCATTTCCACTGTCATGATTGTTACTCGAATTCTGTGCGGTTTGATCATCGATAATTTGTTGATTGATTTCTAGTTTATTAAATTTAATATTTTTCGAGAGAAATTTTGCGAGAGAAATACCTTCGTATTGCTGATTGTGTAAAGGTTGACCACCGAGAAGTTTAGCAATCGAAGAATTTCGACGACGTTGCTGTTCAATGACATGATTAATACTGTCTGAAAATAACATGAAGATTTAGTTTCTCAATTGAAAAATAAGTTGATAACGATTACTCTGTCTTGGTGTTAGATGAATATGTGATGTTTGTGAATTAGTTGTCGGTGCAGGTTTCGTCGGAATGTTGTTTACTTCTTTAGTAATCGTTATTTCTTCGGAATCAGATGAATCGTCAATCACTAATAGAGTTGAACGTGATGGAGATGATGATTGAGATTTCTAAAACAAAAATTGACGTTAAGCTGGACAAAAAACGCAAAACCATCGACACACATACATTCGAATGAGCAGGTGACGCGCTTTTCTGTTGAGTTTCGGCATTATTATTATCCAGATCGTTGGTATCGGACATAATTTGTTATTAGGATAAATGAAGTCTAAAACATAAATAAGAAAAGAAAGTCATATTTAGCTTTTGATCTTTTGTGAACTTCATTCGGAGATGAATATTAGAAAAGCTAATCTCTCGAGTACTGTGTTTTTACATTTGAAAGAATGTTTAATCAACAAGGAATCAGTAATCAATTCACAAAAACACGTCGACCTTCACAGAACACACAAACAAAAAGAAGCCAACTAGAATTGTCAAAAAGAAGAGAAAATTTTTTTTTTCTTGAAGTAGATTTTGCTTTAAATGCTCGAGCAGTAGAAATCTGAATCTTTCTGGTAAATTACTATTTTGTCATCGTTTCTTTTTTCGATTCGTTCCTGTCTGCCTATCAAAACCTATTTTTAAAAGAAAAATGATAGATCGCGTGAATGTGTGCACGACAGAAATGGTTTTTTATCTTGACAAACGTACTTGCTTGCAGACGAGTTACACTCTCAATAGCAGTAAGAACAAAATGCGTGTTATATCACGAGCAAAAAAGGACGAGAAAAAAAGAAGACGACGAAGAAAGAAAGAAAAGAAAAATCCAGAGAATCGAGGCGGACGAAGACGAAAAAAGGAATCGGTTGTAGGCAACTATGCTAACAGTTAACTCAAAAGAAAAGAAATCAAGGAGAAAAAAAGAAGAAGAAGAAGAAAAAAATATTTCGAGTTTTTATAGTCGTCATTCAAGTAAACAAAATAAGTAGAAAGCAACGTATCAGGTCAAGCAAACATTATTCGTTGAAAAAAAACGACATTAGAATAAGAAACAAATAGTTAACGAACTAATTCAATCTGTGCAAATAATATTTTTATATAATAAGTTTCTACAAGCTTCAGTACGCATGACATTACTATTACTGATGATTGAGAAATAATTGTTCTCAAAGTTTAAATTGTTATTATTGTTGGTTTTTAAATAGTACGATTACTATTGAAGTCAAATAGGAAATTAAAGAATGAACATATGAACCATATATCTTTGACGGTTATTTTCAATTAAAAGTCGCGTCTTTCTTATGAAGATGGCATTTTATTTTTATATTTTGCTTTAATATAAACGAGACTAGTCTTTTGTTTGAATTGTGTAACTAAAATAGAATATTGATTAGCATAAAAATGAAAGAAAGACAAAGAAATCGAGAAAATGTTTGCTTACAATCGTCGTCTGACTTGTGAATATCAGGAGACATATCATTCGAAGAGTTAAATTTAGAGAAAAAAAAACACAACATCGTATGCAATTAATCTTGGATGTCAATCATTGATTTTGTCTCTTTGATAAGCCTTAAATATTTCCATTATATATCCATGCATATATTTCACGATGACAAACAACTAATATTCCCATCAAAGAAACCGAAGCCCTTCGAGCAACTCAGTGAACTTTTACTTTAAAACGAGTAGTTACGTTTCCGTTTTCTGTTTCCTCAAGGGATTATTATTTTTAATTAAGTTGATTGTGCAACATTTAAATGAGATAAATAAAACACTTGATATTTTAAAAAAAGAATGCATTTACGCAAGACAGTTCAATTAAGAAAATTGAAGTTCGTTGTTAACTTTTAGAAGAAATAGAGACGTGCAACATTCATTTGAGAAATAGTTGCATCCGTCGAGTGTGAAGATTTATTTATTAAAATTATATTTCAATCGAAAATTCTCTTTTTTTTTTCTTCTATCAATTTGATAATTATAGGCGATCAAATATTGTTGATCTTAAATAGAAATAATTGACATTGAAACAAGTTCATAGTCGAGTAAAAGGGCATTTGTATTTTGCAAAAAAATTTTGAAAATCCGCTGAAAGAACATAAATTAAGAAGATCTACTTATCCTGACTTTTTTATTTTATAAAAAAAAACAAAGATTTTAAGATAATTAATCAGACACATAATCTTCATTATGTTACTGATACTGACTTATTTAAAACAAGAAGAAGAAAAATAATAGATAAATTTTGATTGTTTACTACACGAACCAATCATTGAATATATTTGAAACAACAAAAACAGAAATCGATTGCAAAGAATACCATATGCATTTTTTAAATATATCGAGGTTTTCAATATTGATCTTTGTTTAGTGACAAATTTTATTAGTGTTTTTCGATGTCGTACGATAGATAAGAACGAAAAAAAAACAGCAGCCTATAAAAACAAGTGAAATCAAAAGAAAAATAACGTTTTTTTGCGTTTAGATTTATCGTCCTTAAAATATGACCAGTGACGCTAAAAATCCTAAAGATCTTATGGAATATCGACATTTAGGCCGAACAGGTCTTCGAGTCAGTGTACTCTCATTTGGAGCTTGGGTAAATAAACTAAAATCCTTCGATAACAGGAAACATAAGTGTTTATACTTTTGTTTAGGTTACATTCGGCAATCAAATGGGTGTCGATGAAGCATACAAGTGCATGAAAGTTGCTTATGATAATGGTTGTAATTTCTTCGACAATGCTGAAGTTTATGCAGCTGGCAAAGCTGAAACAGTGATGGGACAAGTTCTAAAACGAATGTTCGAACAAGATGGTATTCAACGTACGGATCTTGTGATTTCAACGAAACTCTTCTGGGGAACGCCGTACTATCATTCTCAAGCTAATAAAGCGAATCTTAAAGGTCTATCACGAAAACATATCATCGAAGGAATGAAAGGAAGTTTGAAACGACTCGATCTCGAATATGTCGATGTTGTTTTTGCTCATCGTCCTGATGTTCATACACCAATGGATGAAATTGTTCGAGCTTTCAACTGGGTTATCGATCAAGGTTATGCTTTCTATTGGGGAACATCAGAATGGACATCCGAACAAATTCGTCATGCATGTGAAGTCGCAGAAAAACTCAATCTTATCGGTCCATGTGCTGAACAACCGCAATGTAAATTCACAAATCAATGAATAGAACTGACTTTCTTTCGTTTTTACAGATAGTATGTTGCATCGTACTCGATTCGAAATCGAATATGCTCCGCTCTACAAACCACCAATTAGTTATGGTACGACGATTTGGTCGCCATTAGCGTCTGGCATTCTAACTGGCAAATATAGTAGTAAAATCGAAGGTGAAGAAGGTCGTTTAGGCACTAATGAAGGCACATCGACATGGTTAAGAACTTCGCTTCAATCAGGCGAAGGTATGAATGGTCTTGAAGAGAAAAACGTCGATCGTATTTTCGATATTATCGAAAAATTGAAACCAATTGCCAAGAAATTAAACGTAACTTTAGCTCAATTAGCACTTGCTTGGGCAGCTAAAAATCCGAATGTAAGCACAGTTATCACCGGTGCAAGTCGATCGAGTCAAGTGGCTGAAAACTTTCAAGCTTTAGCTCTTCTTCCGAAATTAACGCCTCAAATTTTAGAAGAAATCGAACAAGCTTTGAATAACAAACCTCAAACACCATACGATTGGACAACAATGAATTAGACTTTTAATCTCTCTGAAAAGAATTTTTATTTGTTATCGAATAAATCTTAACATTCTAGAAGTCCTGTTCGATTTCAATTGTTGATTGATGATAAATTCGATTGGGCTTAATTGATATATCTCTTACAGCACGAAATTGTCCGCAATTATTCAAATGTTCATTTTCTAATCGAAAAAAATTCCACAAAAAACGTCGTACCGATTCTAATAGAGCAAAAATAAAGATCAACAATTCAGAATATTCAGCTGATTCAATTCGAATTTGTAGATAAATTCGAATGATCCATAAATATCGAAGAAGAAAATCAATCATAATAATTGAATAATAATAAAACTTTCGTGAATAAACAAGTTCATCACGTAGAAACCAATTGTCTCCGGGATTTTGATCGAAAAAACCCCAATCCATTTTCAAATCCCACGCAAATTTAAATCCACTATTACAAATTTGACTCAGAATCCAAAGAGAAAAATACGGATTCGAAATATCGTTCGTATAGATCGACGCAAATTGCCGTTGTAAACCTGCACAAATCGCAACAAACAATCCGCAAGCATATTTCAATGCGTTTAGTAAATGTGGAAAATTCAAACGAGTATCATAATAACGACGAAAACATTGAATCATACGAAACCATGATGGAGAACAGCTCATGATCGTTTGAAAAACGACGTTACTTGTACGATGACAAATCGATGTCTTGTCGATGAATCGACTCGATGGATTTTGTCTCCATTGAACATCGAAAATGAAATAACAGATCAAATACTCGAAATCATAGAAAATCAAATCTAAACTTGTTAATTGATCGGCTATCCAAAAATCGGCAAATGTTACTCGATGAAAAGGCGAAGAAAATATGCGAAATAATCGTCGACAAAACCAATAACGTGATGAACGATGCATTATATTCAATGGATTGATGAGAAGAAAGAGAATTAAGAAAATAAACAGCAACGGTTGCCAATGAGCATCGATTTGATGATATTCACAGAGAATAAAAACAATAAACGAGATCATCCAAATGAGTAATAAGAAAGACGAACCTTCGAGAATCTCTTCGTAGGTTATGTGCGAACGTGGATCGAGTTCGAAGATGAGAACATGATTGATACCGTTTGTCGACCAACCGATGAGATTAATGCCGATTAAAATTAAATGAACAATCAAGATTAATGATGAACGATAGATGATAATACTGATTTGCCAATCGATTGGCCTTCGCCTGTCAGTTAACTGAGATGATAAATGTGTCAATCCATAGATTAGAAATAAAATAATAAATAAAACAACAACAAATCCATTGAATAAACCTACGAAATCATTGCAAATATTCTCGTTGATAGGAATTAGAACGAAATCTATTACCAAGCCTGTATGCAACTATACTTTTATGTATTTGTGTGAGAGGTGGTACGCGTAGTTTTTGCATTGCTTTTTTTCTATTTCCATTTTCAAGATAATCTGTAACTAAATTTTCGACTTCATCGATTAAATTCGATACTTGTTGATTGGCAACAAACGGTGATTTATCGACATTTGTTGTTAACCAACGAATACCAGTTGACTCACGGAATAATTTATCATGTTTACTGAGAATCTTTCTGAAGCCCATTTGATTCAATGTTTGATAGTTTCGTAATAAAACTAAGAGTAAATATAATTCGCTGAATGCTAATTTGAAATCTTGGATACGAAGAAATTTTTCTTGTCGATCTCGTTGTCGAATTCGAGATTGATGAAAGTAATTTAATTCCCTACGAAGTTCTTCGAAACGACGAATACTTTCGGATAGTTTTTCACCGAAAAAAACATTGATCTTAAGAAGTTCCTTATGACAATACGCAAAAAAACGTTCGTTTATTCGAGAAAAATAACGATTTCGAACGAATTCTGAATCGTGTGGAGCACGATCAATAGCAGCATAGAGAATAGCCACCATGGCATCGTACTCAAGATACTGTGAACGCCATTCCGGTGTTAAATGAGCCGATAAATGAGCTCCAAATTTTATACCGAATAAATCACGACCCATTCGATGTTAATTAGATTTTTTTTGCGCTTTCCTCGTTCGTTTTTTTTTCCTATTATTTGTTAGATAGTTTTCAAACATAATGATTCTATTGACTATTTTAGTACAACGAAAACAAAAAGCAAATTTTTATGTTAGTTTTGTTGTTGAAAAAGAAATAGTCCAAAGAGAAAGAAGTCTTATCATTTGATAAGATGTATGTACACAATATCGTTCTTAGAAGAGAAAATATCCAAATGCTTTGTCAGCATGAAAAATATTTCACTTTGATTGCGAACAAAAGCTTATCAGCAAAAAGACTAGATGTTGATGTTAAAATAATAATAATAATTATCATAGAACGAGTTATTGTTGTCGTTTTAAAAGGGATTTTTTTGTAGACAAATAAGGACAGTCTCTTATCAGTAAAAGATTCTTGTTGTGAAATAGGTGAGAAATTCATTTTCATTGGTCATTGATGACGAGATATATTACCTGTCGAAATCTGTAGAAAGTTCGAATAAATTTTCAAAGAGTACTAATTTTTTATTTGATGTTAACTTTATTCGATTTATTGACCATTGAAAACAATATAATTTTTTTTTTTGAAAATTACCGTCTTTCTCTATTTTTACACACGTAAAAATGCCAAAACAATAGCAAAGATGATGAAATGTGAAAATCCAAAGACAGATTTCATTGTGTTAGCACCTGAAGGTGGTGCGCCTGTTGTGTTTGTTGATCCACCTGTGGTTGTTGGTTCAGGTGTGGTTGTTGGTTCAGGTGTGGTTGTTGGTCCAGCTGTAGTTGTTGGTCCAGCTGTAGTTGTTGGTCCAACTGTAGTTGTTGGCCCAGCTGTAGTTGTTGGTTCAGCTGTGGTTGTTGGTCCAGCTGTGGTTGTTGGTCCAGCTGTGGTTGTTGGTTCAGCTGTAGTTGTTGGTTCAGCTGTAGTTGTTGGTCCAGCTGTAGTTGTTGGTTCAGCTGTAGTTGTTGGAGCTGCTGTGGTTGTTGGTCCAGCTGTAGTTGTTGGTTCAGCTGTAGTTGTTGGTCCAGCTGTAGTTGTTGGAGCTGCTGTGGTTGTTGGTCCAGCTGTAGTTGTTTGTCCAGTTGTTGCTGGTGTCGTGGATTCAGCAACATCAATTGAACTAAATTATAAATTAATATGTATAACATATGTCAGATAAATCCAATGTTTAATATTTGTTTTCACTTACGCGACTTTGCACACAGCTGCCATGATAGCCTTGCCTGATTCACAGAATGGATATTGTTCGTTGCAGATAGCAAGACATTTGCGATTGTCACATACTGCATCTTCTAATACGATTGTGTTGATATAGCTCGGTCTGAATGAATGTTTTTTCGATGGAATGTTGCATGTACATTCACAGGTAGCACGAGCGGAATCAGCAGAGATAGTGTTAACACAAAAGAGTGCAACAAGAACAGCTGAGAAAATCGCAATTTTATTCATAATGGAGTTTGTGTGTGTGTTTAACTTTAGACGATCTAAAACGAACTTAAAATAAGAATAAATTCGTTTACATCCAAACGAAAAGACGTAGAAGAACACTTTTTTTTATAAAGCTTTTTCTTCAACTAAAATTTCACTGATATAACAGTGGCTTTTATACATCTTTACTTTTGAATCATCAAGGTAAATAAACATCTTTATTATCTAGAACTTTTGAAACAAGCATGCATCTTACCGTTGGTTGCGATGCACAAATAAATAAGGTGAGATAACAACATCTTAGTTTGGACTTTGTACACAAAAAGCATTCTTATGAATAATAGTGATATCAATTTTCGGTTTGATAGTGTATTTCCAAGTTGACTTTTGATATTTCAGAAGAATGACATTTATTTATCTTCAATATTTACAAAAATATTAATAGATTCTCTTAAAAACACATTGTAAAATAAAAAGATTGAAATATAAACTAAATAGGTTATTATTGAAATTCTTTTCGACTTTTATTCAATCGGAAAATATACAGTATAGGTTTGATTAATAATCTCATACAATGGTACAAATTGAAAGGTAGTTCCATCTCGAGTAATTGTTTCAAAAAGCAATGGTTTATCTAACGTTTGATTTATTTTTCGAATTGATCGGATATTATTTGATAATAATTTAGCTTGATTAATCAAACCACCTAGAACAATAGGTCCATACAAAATTGAAACCAATTTCGAATTATCATTGATTGATTTCATATGTAAATCCATTCCAAAATTATAAACAATCTGATCGTTCGATTTCCATGTTGTTTTTGGAAGATGAACGTAGGATGAAGATATAAATTGAATATCCTGTCGAATATGATTGATTTCAATCCAAGTTTGATTCGAAACAATCCAAGATGGTACTCGAATGTAAATATCGAGATGAATTTCAATTTGATCGGTTTCAATGATGAATCTACTCGTTGTTTCTCGTGGAAAAGAAGTTAATTGTCGAATAGAAACGTTGTTTGCCGACCAATTTAATTGAGATGAAACAAATAAATTAATATAAACCGATGACGAACGATCTTGATTTAAATAGAAATAAATCGAATCACTCATTTTTGTCCATTGATCAATAGCTGTTGTATAACAACACCAAAAACTATCGAATTGTGATCCATAACCAACTGATCCACCGCCGACTGATGTCGGTTTACTGACACCTTCACCCAATGGATAACTATATAGCATATGACCAGGTTCAGTTGGATCTTGTGTACCCCAAATACTATTGACAAATATTCGTTCGTACGCATCAACATATTCGACTTGACCAGTCCATTGAATAAGCATACGAATTAATTTCAACATATTATATTGAACACAAAATTCTTGATTATTATTCCACAATGTTTGTGATAGAAGATTTGCATCACTATATCGTTCTTGTTGATAGAAACCAACCGAACCATTACCACCATTCGATCCACCTGTTGAATACGTATGATTATTCCAAACAATTGAATAGAAATTCTCTAAAATCAATCGATATTGTTCTTCACCTGTTATTGTATAACGTCGGCCACTTCCAATAACTGGTGGTACATGTGAATTCGCATGTACACCCGTTAAAAAGTCCATATTCAACGCAAGTGCACCTAAAAATTGTCCATCATCAAATTGTTTCGCCATCCAAAAGAACCGTTCATCCTGCGTCAAACCATATTGTTCATAAAGAAAATCACTTATGCCACCATATTCATAATCAAGTGTACTAAAAATCATTGCTTGCCAATGAGATATTGAATACGTTCTCGCACAATCAATCATCCATGTGTACAGATATTCGAGCATATCATTCATCATTCGACCAGCCAATGTTAAACCCGTTAGAGTATACATATCGGACAGACCTCGAAGAAGTTTTTCATAACAGTAAATCGGTGCCCAAACATGTTCTAAACGTTCTAATTTACGTAGATGTTCAGACGGCCATGCAGCAAGAAAACCTGATTCATTTAAAATCTTTTGAACACGATCAAGTTGTTCAACTAAATACTGTGCTTTCGCGAGCTGATAAGTGTTATTATATGCAAGATAAGCTTTAGCCGATGCTTGTAAATAAAACGCAAGAAATACACCACGAATATCAGATGTCGGAGATTCCCATCCGCCTAATGGTTCAATACCTTCGACACTGATATTAGCATTGACATAATACGTGTAGAGTAGACGATCGACGGGTAGAAGGTCTAAATAGGCTTGATTCAATTGTTGACCAGATAAACTAGGCGAATGAGTTGAATTTACTAAATGAACTTGTTGAAGAAAAAACGGGAGAATTTTATTTGTATCATTTGAATTGAATTTGATTTCAATGGGTAGTGAATTTATTTGAGAGATAATAAAAAGTAAAACAAAGACTCTCTGCATTTTCATGACAAATTAAATGAAAGATTATTACTACCACCACGACATGAAAAAAAACGAACTAAACTTCTTATCTATCATTTGACGAACTATCGACTTGTTTGATTCACCTTTGTATTCAAATGTAAGATTTTATTTTCTAGAATTTTATCTCGAACGACATCGTTCATGTAAAAGATATCGTTTTTCTCGATACAATTTCCAAATCAATTCACTGAATAAACTATTCGCCCACGAAAATCTCGCTCGAGTAAATCGCGATGAACTATTTACAAAAACGGATTCTTGCATAAAACCTATTCGAGAATGAGATTGCTGTAACATTTGTAAAACAAAACAAATTTCTCTGTCATCATTTGTTGTCAAACCACGCATGATAATCGCCAACGGACAGACCATTTGTTTCCCAACAGATGGTCCGCCAATACCTTCGAGAATTGATCCAGAAAAAAACCAAGGATTATTTTTACTGAGAATAAATTTTCGAGTATTCTGATAGATTTTATCATCGATCGAAATCTCATCGGAACATAAATATGGTAACGAAAGTAACGATGGTATACTAGCATCGTCCATTATTTGTTGATTTCCCATTCCATTGATTTCATACGCGTAAATCGAACCATACTGATCACCAGCATTATGTGTAATCATTGTGTTTTTTTTATCGAATAGAATTCGACTTAAATATGATTTTAGTAATGAAATATCAGCAAGAAATTGATCAGTCCAATTTAAACTTTTTGTAAGTAGAAATAGATTTTTCAATGATTGATAAACGAAGAATTGAGATGGAATTAGATAAGGATATGCTTGTGGATGATCATTCGGACGAAAAAAAGAATGAATTAAACCAATGGGTTTAGCTCGACCGCCACGAGGATCTGGCGGTTGACCTTCTCTTTGAAATGTATAATTTCCTAGAATAATCTCATTGAGATTGATTCAATGTGCTACTTATTTATCCTACCTGGACCTTGAAATCGTGTTTGTTCTTTGAAAGTTTGCAGAATAATTTTAATCGTTCGTTTGAATTCATTTTCATTCTCAAGAAAAAATGTTAAATCTCGATTAATTTCAATCCAATACGAGTACATCAATCTCAACACATAACAAAGTGAATCTAATTCCCATTTTCTTTCATGAATACCATCTAACATCTCAGTCTGATCAATATCTAACCATTCACTAGCTCGATTTGATTCTTTATAAAAAGCATTTGCATATGGATCACGTTGAACACATTGAATTTGTCGTAAAAGAACACCTTCAACTAATTGTTTTAACTTGGGATCTGTTTTTATTAAAGGTAAATACGGATGCATTTGTACACTTGAATCACGTAATGATATCGCATCGATATCATCGAGAAAAACGAATGTGTCAGATCTGTTGTTGTTGTTGTTAGATTGAATATTGAAATCAACATTTCTATCGAGTGTATTCGAAAAACAATTCTCAAATAACCAAGCAAGTTCGATATTTCGAATGTTCGTTTTGATTTCTTCGATTAATGAATCAACTGATGAACTTCTAAATCGACGTTGATCAATATGTGGACGTCCGGATAAATAATTTTGTTGAATATTAAAACGAAAAAGTACATCTGATAATGAAAAAATCCATATTATGATCGTTAAAATAACTAAAATAAATCCGATGGTGAGTGAAGATTTTCGATGCCGACGGTAACGAAGCATAAAACGTTTAAACTATTAAAGAGCAAAAGAAACATTCGCATGTAAATCCACTTTCATCTATTTTGTCATTTCTTTTTCTTTCTGTTTTTTTTTAATATTTCGATTCGATCACTTAAAACCTATGATTAATGCAATTCTTTCTTTGCAACAGACAGATTTAATTCGTTAATACGAACCCAGATTTAATATGAAAGAAATTATTTAGTTGGATATACCCACTATTTCCTTTATTCACACAAACACAATAAAAGAAAATTTCATATTTATATTATTGATCTCTTCGCCGTTTAATTTCTCGTTTACTTTAATAATGAAGGGTCATACGAAGAATCTAGAACAATATTTGTTCTTAGTTTGATAAATTGCGCTTTTACTTATTTTTTTAGATTAGAATATAATGAAATATGGATTTTGTTAATCTTATCAAAAGCTTTTAGCTTAACCTAATTTCATCGCCGGCAAATCTTGTTATCAGACTTTTAATTAATTTTGTTTTACTTAAGAGTATTGCCTTCGAAAGTAGATAACATTTATTTTTAATATTTTAATTTCTATTACAGAACTGAACTGACAATCTAAAAGCACTTAAGATTTGCAAGAACATTGCACTTTGAACTGCCTAGCATTCAAACAATGTCGTTCGATTACGAAAATATTAATCTCATTACTAGAACAAAACATGATTTCAATTTATGCCGGTGAACTACTGTTTATACTTTGTATGTCAATTCTTATTGTTGTTTAATATATTACTGGTCAAATTCATCTTCTGCTCGAC
>Ga0209930_1004069_pt1 | contig 13551 bp, 10 predicted proteins | sample ThiBiot_500_biof_2_FD_183948 | JGI IMG/M metagenome (GOLD analysis project Ga0209930, IMG submission 183948) | Wastewater bioreactor microbial communities from Cape Town, South Africa - Thiocy_cont_500_biof (SPAdes) | ecosystem: Engineered > Bioreactor > Thiocyanate-remediating >... | reverse complement strand
TCGACTAAGATGTTGTCGGGCTTGATGTCTCGATGAGCCAACCGGTGACGATCAAGGTGTAAGAGACCTGTTCCCACCTGAGAGATTATCGTTGCCACCATTCGATGAGGTACGATGGATGGTGGTGCGAACCTCGATGCCAAAAATCGATCGAGGCTCAGCTCGACAAACTCCACGACGAAGAACTGAGTCTTTCTTTTGGTTTCAGAGCCGTCCCTTTGTCTAACGATGGCACTATCGCGAGCAGCATCAGGAAGGTGCTGGAGAATGTGATCTTGGATCTCGTCGACGAACTCGCACAAGAACCGAATGATGTTTGGATGCGATGGAAGCTTCACGAGCTCGATGAACTCGTTTACGTAGGCGTTGCGAGCTTGCGACGAGTCGAGATCAAAGTTGAAGCACACTTTGAGAGCGTACTGCTTGTCGAGCCACATGAAGCCTGGTGTCGTGCAAGTCACGAGAGCAACCATGCCAAAGTCTCCTTGGCCAAGCACCCGAGACACTTGGAACTCGCTGGATCGTCTACAAGCAGCAGACATGAATCGTTGCTCATGGATCTCATCTCTTGCTCGTGTCAAGCATTGATTGAGTCGAGCGAGTATGCGATCGCCTGCGTGGTTCAGCAGACATGATGTGGCGACAATTGGGTCATTTTCAGGAATCAAATCGCTCGAACAATGCCTGCGCTGGAGGGAGGGTACCTGTAGCCGAATTCCATTCAATACTAGAACATCCCGGCTGGTGCGCTCGATTCTCCGCTTGAACGGCACGTGATTCAGCCTGGAACACTCGCTGTTGTGCGCTGCGAATTATTTCTGTACTCGCCGACATGAAAGACAATCCAGTTAGTGGGACTACTCCTCTCGTTCGCTCGACTCGCCAAGTACGGGGTGTGTGTTAAAATCGACCGAACCTCGAGTTTGTATCAAGTCCCTAATCGACTGATCTCGGGTGACTTGAATTGCTGATTGGCCGTTAATCCCTCGAAATCCTTTCTATTTGATACAAACCAGTCATTCGACAAAGTGAATCAGAACAACGAAGGGTTCGAGAATAACTTGGTGCGTACTCGAGACCGAATGTCCTTCGATGCTCCAAAGTCGAGCAAGATTGCAACAATCTCCTGATTACCGTTCTGTGCCGCAACGATCAGTGGAGTTTGATACTCCTCGTCCACCGCAACAAAGTCAACCGGCGCTCGACCCATCAGAAGCTCTCGAACTTTCGGGGCGTCCCCTTGCTTGCTTGCGCGGTACAGCGCGGCTCCTTCATCGCGGTGCTCTTGGTGTAGCTGATGAGCCTCAAGGGCATCCACTGCAGTGCCAAAGGTTGATCGAACAGCCGTGACGATGAGGAAGAGTGAAATGGCGTACCTTGCAGTGTGGCGAATACGGAGGAACGATGCACGATGCCAACGGTACTAAGGAGAAGCTGGTCCTGGTTGAGGGGATCAAACTTGTGGTTGTGCAGCTGTAGTGTGCCGCTCGGAGCGATGTTGCATTCGCGACGGATTGCGAGCTTCAGGTCGGCGATAGTTCCTCCCCGCTCCACACCAACTCGAGTTCTGCCTCCTCCAAGGGAGATTGATCGATCTACCAGTACGACAATCATTGACTCTAGTGGTTTGGTTGTCAGTGTGAGCTACGTTGTGGCGACTCGGGGATAACAACCACGCTACCTATTAAGTGCCTCAGCTCCTCTGATTCGGCAATCTGTGCAGCAGTCCCCCCAGCCCAAACCACCGTCTTTCAAGGGGTCAGAAGGACCATTGATCCTCGAACCAGCAGATGAAACTACATACCGATACAGCAGACGTGTCGGCTCCTCTCTCAAGAAGCAAACGAACGACTAATTCATGTCCATGTCGAGCAGCGATTTGAAGAGAAGTAGAATTATTGTTGGTTGTGGCGTCAATGTCGGCTCCACGGTCGAGAAGATAACGAACGACCGCTGCATGACCGTAACGAGCAGCAATGTGCAACGGCATACGGCCATTTTCTCTTGGGTTGCGCCAATGGATGTTGGCGCCGTGATCGAGGGCAAGACTAACGTTCTCTTGACTCCCGGCAGCTGCTTCTGCATACAGGCTCTGGTCATGAGAACGGGCCATGCTGCCCGTAGAGGAGGGAAGGAGCAAAGAGAGGAACGCGCGATCGGTGGGCAGCAAGGCATAAGAACCCTCGCGCTGTGCGGTGCTCGCACGGTGACTTTGCAGCCGCGATGGTGGCTTTGCGTGTTGCAAGCGACCATGCCCTCTCGCCCTGCCGCATGCACCCAGGCCGCCGCATTCGCTTGTATCAGCATTGTTATCACGACTAATACACGAGCGCTGCAACCTTTATCTTCTCGCTTACTCACTGCACTGAAACAAATGGGACGAAACAATCGTTGCTGTAATCACCTCACCGCCTATGGATGCGTACGCGTTCAAGAAGGGACTTTATTGTTCGGCGGTGTTATCCGTCAATCCAGAAAGCGAACAGCAACAAGCGAAACAACCATGAGTAACATCAACGACAACGACAACGACAACGACAACGACAACGACAACGACAACGACAACGACAACGACAACGACAACGACAACATCATCATCAACGACAACGACAACGACAACGACAACGACAACGACAACGACAACGACAAGGAGCGAACTACCGCTCAAAGAACATCAAACTCGACTGGAGGGACTGGGTAATTCACTTGGAAGTCCTTGAGACGCACTCCATTCGGGCATGTAACCTGTGTGTGTGCGCGCGCGAGTAAGCAGGTAGAGAACCGTGTGAGATGTCGATTGGCATGTACCACCAAGTGGCGAGGACACCGATGAGACACGTACGTTAAAGCCCCAGTTCGCCAGCATTGGTTGGTACAACGCCGGAGGGAACGGAGCGAAGCCGTTGAAGCTGGCCAAGTATTGGCCAGCATACGAGGTTTGCGCCCAAGTGAACATGTCGTACGCGATTCTGAGTGGCGTGCAGTCGATGGTTGAGTTCTTGCGAACAATCACGTAGGAAAAGCCCGCAATTGGCCAAGCATTCTATCACGTCGATGAAACCAACCCGTTAGCGTCGCTGTGGTGCCACACATCGTAACGATGCTGAGGATAATGGAGAAGGAGACACGTACAGGCCGAGGAGAGTCGGTGATGGTGGCGGCATAGAACTGGTTGAAGGATGCATTGACGGTGGCATCAGTGACGGCAGCAGGTGTTGCTCTCACCGGGTTACCAGACTTGTTGATGATTGTTGCATAGGCATTCTAGTATTCGTCATCGATTAAAAGTGGCAATCTCGCGACATCACAGAGAGAGAGAGAGAGAGAGAGAGAGAGAGAGAGAGACGCACCCGCAAAAAGGCAGCATTGATGATGAAGGAGTACGATACGTAACCAATACTGTTGTCGGTCGATTGTACAATCGAGTAGACACCGGGATTACCGTCTCCGCCCACTTGAATACCGGGGAGGTTTTTGGGCCACAAGCTCACTGTGCCATACTTCCATTCACTCGAGAAGCTGCTCAGTGCACTGTTACGGAAGCCGAGGTGAGAAACGCGTTTGTAGTGTAAGGAGCAGAAAGTGCGTGCGCGCCTGTGCACCCGTTGTTGTGAATACCTCGTAAAGATGTTGGTAGTGCCAGAGCTGTCTGTACGATGCACCACCGTGATTGCTATATTGATAGCAGAGGTTCGAGTGAGTACCAAGTCTCTACCAGCTCTCTCACACTCTCTCGTTGGTACTCAGTGGCTTCACGTACGAGCGTCCGGCAGAGTGAGAAAGTTACCAGCCTGAAGACGTGGATCGTTCCAACGAGTGATGTTTCCCGTAAAGATACTCACCAGTAGCTCTCGAGTCAAGACGAGGTTCACCTCGGTGAACTGGGACGGCAAGTGATAGAATGGTACCACTGCTCCAATAGTCATAGGATAGAGCTACCACACCACAGAGAGTACTCTTGCGTTAACTCCCCAGATCTCCTCTCTCTCTCTCTCACTCTCAGTCACTCACCGTGTGAGAGGAGCATAAACTGCGTACGTACCTGGGCATCAGGCACAGCAGCATACTGCGCAGACGAGAGAGGCGAATCGGAGCATGCGTATTCGACCGAGTGGTTCACAAGGAGGTATTGCTGGCCGACACCCGAGCCCGTTCCTGCGTACGTGAACGTGACGCGCGGGTCGATCGTATTCATGTACGCGTCTTGCCAGTCGCCATACTCGAGCTCGACGAACGTCGAACCAGCCGTGGCCGAGACTAGACACAAGATGGTGGACAGCAGATTGTATGAGTGAGAACAACAGAGAGTAGTGTCGAGTTGGGAGATAGCGCGCGTACGAATAGGCATGGGGGACGACTGGCAACGCCCCAGAGTGATAACACACGCGAGAGCAACGAGAAGCGCGAGAAGCGCCGTGTGAGTGAGGCGCATCATCAGAGAGGGCGTGTGTGTGTGTGTGCTATGTAGAGGAGAGGAGCCACTGAACAAAAACCATCGCACGCGCGTGCTAAAGAGGAGGAAGAGGCAGGCACTCGTGTTTGTGTTTGGTTTTTAGGTGCGTGCGGACTTTGAGCTCGTAGCAAACTCGCTCTGATCCAGCGCGATATTTATAGATGTTGCGTGTGCGTGTACCTCGGTAACTCGCATAGTGTATTCAATGCCGGCTAGCCTTCATGACTACGAGACCTTTGTACTTGTCCTAGTAGTTGCTTGAAGACTATACTAGGGTTGTAGTGCGCCAGCGATCCACTCATTCACCTGCTCCAGTGATGAATCTTTTCGATGGCCATTATTTACGAGAGAGTTGCTCATTGAGCCATCATCACGCATACAACCCTTCGTACTGAAAGTCACCACCAAACGACTGAAGCTCGTGCTTGGTCAAGTAAATGATCCTGTCCTTGTGCTTCTTGTGAATCATCTTTCGATGCGCTGGGTTGTCGTCGTCGTCGTCGTCGGCCTTGTTGCACAAGTAAACAAAGAAGCATGTGTCGGGCAGTGATGATGCGTTGGATCTCGGTCTCGGTGTGAGGTTCGTGCGTTCGGCAAAGAACTGAAACGTGCTCTTGCCACCGAGATACGCTTGCTTCTTGAACAGCAAGTCAATCTTGCATGTATACTGCGAGTAAGTAGATGGCCACAACTGGATGAAGAATCGCAAGCCGTTGGTCGAGTGCGCAAAGAAATCGATGCTCGCAAAGTCGGGACTCTGAGTGTCGAGCACCACGAGTGTTCCTGGCTCGATCGGCGACCGGTCGTCGGTGGGGACCGGCATTCTCTGAAAGGTGGTGGTGTGCAAGTCAACCAGTGCTTGGCTGCGCTTCACGCGAGTGATGCCTTGATTCGGAAGCCGCAACAGTGTGGCGCGAAGGAACTGCGCTGTGAAGAACAACTCGAATGCGCGCCACTTGGTGAGTGCATCAGACGCAAGAAGCTTGATCGAGCTCATGAGGCTCCTTTGGCAATACCGAATGACGGCATCAAGAGCTGATGGGCAAACGAACTGCCACGCATCGTATTCGCGAGTGGCAATGATCATGCCACTGCTGCTCCACCGAGCAGGAAGGAGAAGGCCTTGAGAGAACCGATCATGAAGGATGAGCTGCAACAAGAATGCATGGTGCTGACGGGCATGGTGTCGAGACTCGCCGGTCGAACCACGATCCTCGAAACGCAACACTGACAACACTTGTTGATCATAGTAATAGTTGGCTCGCTTCTCGAACCAATATATCGCAATGGCCTTGGTGTACACACGATCGGGATACAGATTGGTAACATTGCGGCGGTCAAAGAATGAGAGCATTCGAGGTACGTGTGCTGCTCGCTCGCAGATCTCGTCGTCGTCCAGGTCAGCCGGCAGCAAGTCTCGCTCTCGATGCCATGCGAGCCAGTGGAGGCGCTCCTCGTCCGAGAACACTTCAACTGTCCTCGTCAGTTCACCTCGCAACTCGCCGGTGAAGGCCTCGGTGCCGAGAGGCGAGAGCGATGGTGACACTGCAGCAACGAACACACCGCCCGAGTGGACGATGCTTTGCGCGGTGCGCGAGAATCGTCTCATCTGCCTGATGAAGCGTTTCGAGGTCCGATTTCGGGAGATCGCATCATCGTAGTCGAGCTCGTAGAACTCGTTGTATCGATCAATTAACACTGCGACTCGAGCGTTCGACTTGAGCCAATCAAGTACTTCAAGAGCAAGCTCTGCGCGGTGTTCGTCGAGCGTGCACTCGGTGTCGTGGAGAGCCGCATCGATCTCCGTGCGTAAGCCAGAGTCGGGCGCAAAGTGCGGTTCAGCGAGTGCGCACGCAAGCCATGTTCGAGGATCTGTGGCGTCGTTCTCAATGTGAATGACCACAAAGCCTTCCTGTTGGCGAAAGTGCTCGGCCACGAGTCGAACGAGCGTGGTCTTGCCAGTTCCGCCTGCTCCTTCCAACATGACGACTCGAGCAGTGTCCGGAGCATTAAGCTCGGTGAAGAGCCTGCGAGTCAGTTGTCGACACACGAGCGAGACACTGCCGTCGTGGTTATACTCTGCCCTATCGAAGTCGGTGCCTCCCGTTGGAACGAACGTCATGTAGCTGCCTGGAGCCGTTGAGGCAACCAGCTCTGCAAGGCTGCTATAATTGATTGTGGCTACGACATTCGAATCGAATCAATAGATCAATCATGCTCTTTGGAGCGTATTAATAGAGGTGCGCTCATTCGCCGACGTACCAGTCATGTTGGTGTCTGCTACGCCCACGGTCTCGGTTACGGCGGCGGCGACAGGAGCAGGAGCTACATCAAGCAAACCGACACGACGATGTGAGACACACCAGGGCCGTCGTCGCCTTGTGTGGTGGGTGTAACCTGACGTACCAGCAGCGGCTGTTGGTGCAGTGGCAGTGGATAGGGAGCACGCAGGACCGGCATTCGCAAGCCTCCGTCGCTTGTTGCAGTGCTCGTCAGCAAGTGCTACCGTGTCTTCTACGCCACTGCGCTCCGTCTGCCTGCTGGTACGCTTGGGACGCGAAGAAGAGCTTTGGTGGTGGTGGCGTGTTTGCTCCATACTCTACTTCAGTGTCACCAAGTGGGTCGTCCAAGTCGTGGAGATGGACCACTCGACGTGTGCTGGCACCGAGGGAGATACTGCTGAGAGAGGGAGAGAAACGAATGCGCCCGCCGCTGGAAGCCCCTTGCTCTCTTGTTGCTCTGTTCTCTTGCATCGTGCGGTCACCACTGGCGGGTAATTGTTCCTGTGCTAAAACACCCACATCCACTTGGTACTGTACTTGTGGGTGCTCCAAATGAATGTGTGTTGAAGGTAGTGGTCTTGGTGCTGAGTCCGAGAATCTGGCCAAGTTGTTCATCAAGATTAATATCTTGATTGTACCCAACGCTAACATCCTTTGTCTCCTCTCGCAGCTGCAGTACGTTAGCAATCTCTATCTATCGTGATCTACGGTGATCTATGGTGATCAATGGTGATCTATGGTGATCTATGGTGATCTATGGTGATCTATCTTTCGCTAACTCGTATCAGACTCGTTCAGTCTGTTACTCACCTTCTGTGGAGAGATCACCAACATTGATTGCTACCGCACCTCAAGGTTGTTAATGTGGATGGCAGCTTCCGCTACACTGGGTATCGATGCCCTCTTACCTACCACCGACAACGATCCTCATCAGTGGGATTGGGATATTGCTGAGCTTTCCCCCTGCTTTATGGCGGAGCTCCTCATTCCAAATACTCTGGATGGGAGCTCTCCGCATGAGTCATTGCGCGCTCTGCTTTCTCGGCTGCTGGGAAGAAACGCCATTCGGTGTAGCGTTGAACACGCGTACATGCTGTATCAACACCTCTCCAAAGACGCTATCTCTCTCGAGAAAATCGATCAGTCACAATGCGAGTACTTGTTTCAGTGGCTTCAAGTGCAACTTGGAGACGCCACGATCGGACGCAGTGCCGAGCTCGCCTGGTGCGCCATGTCGCTGGCTCACATGTGTCACCGATCACATGACTTTGCATCGAGAGTGCCAAATGAGCTTCTTCAACGTCTCAAGGACCTCCTTGTCGATATTGAATCATGCACCCCTGTTTGCTACCACTTTGCGAATGCACTCGGGTGGCTTTGTTGGGAGCGCCAATGCTCGGGACCTCCATTACCCGCAGAGATCCTGGTTAGCTTGGTCAAATTTGCAGCTCACCACTCCAGTTCGCTGTGCAGTGATGCGGCGTCACACCCTGTGGTAGCCATGACGATGCAGCTTGCAAGCCGTTGGTCTATTCAGCAGGCCGCCGATATCGACGTGTCGGAATTGGTCTTGATTCTCGCCAACGCCCTTGAGCGGCAGCAGCAGCAACAGCACGACTTTGGTTCGTTGGGATCTTGGATCTTCAAGGCTCTGGCGGCGTCGATCTCTCGCCGAGCAGATAGGCTCACGAAAACGACGCGGCAGTCGACCCTGCATCTCGCGATTCAATCCATCAAGCAGCCACGACCATCGATCGAGCACCTTTGGGCACTTCGCCTGATCGATGCAGCTACGATGACCACCGATCGATCATTGCGCACCAGGCTATGCATGGTTGCTCTCCCGGCAATGATCACGCTTGCAATTCCGAAAGACCGCTCATTGGACAGTCGGCGTTGCATTGTTGCAGCAATCAAGGCGATTCGAGCCCTTTGCGATGGCAGTAATTCGGCCCTCGATACCCTCAATCAGTGTGGAGGATCGGTGATTGTCGCCTCATTACAACTGTTGGCACAAGTCGATCCTAGGTTCTTTGTGAGTCACTCGACCCATCGGCAGCTCATCACGCTCTCAGAGTGGTGCTGTTGCAAGGCGACAGATCTTCAATTGGTTGGATATCGCAGTTGGCCTGCGAGTGACATCCGTTCCTCGTTCCCTCACGCAACCGAGACACTTGGCCGCGGTGAGTGTCTCCTCCGGGCTCCAGCGCAGCAGGCTCTGACTTGCACTGCATCAGTGCTGGGACTCAGTTCCAACGAATCAGTCACGGCACTCTCGTTGGCGATTCTCAATGCAGTGTTTGATCGCTCTCGAGATGGTCCCAAGTTCTTCGATTGGATGCTTCGCTCGGACCTTCTCGCTACTGCAATGCAGCATCGAGACCACTTCTCGTTCCTCATGAGATTCATTCTCCATCACGCCAATATCATAGAGCTCGCTGGTGGGGCCAGTAATATCATTCGAGTGTATGGCGCATTGGATCGCATATCAGGACAGTACTCGATCATGGTATTCGTGCATGAGCACGTGCATCGGGAAGTCTTTCCGACCATGCTGAGCGGCTGTGTGGTTCACTTGCTGTCACGATCAGGCCTCGGCCATCCGGACCGTGCTGGGCTTTCGATTCAGCACCTTGACCAAGCATGGCCCGAGGCGATACCTTGCTCTCGTGGTGAATGTACCGACGCAGCAGCAGCTCTCGCGCATGCTCTCGTACCTCATCACACGAACCTCATGGCTACTTCTTGTGGCCTCCGCTGGACCGGAGGAGTTCCTTGCGAGCACGATGAAACCGAGGCTCTCATTGTGTGGGTGTTGCTCAAAGGCTTCATTCCCATCGGAGAGTCCTTGTTTCCATCGACTTTTGACTTTCATGAGAGAACCTATCGTGTTGATGTTCGAGATGGATACTGGGAGCCTCTTGGAGATCGACAATTCAACAAGAGACCAACTGGTTCATCAAGCAGCTCATCGCCATCTTCCTTGTCGACTTTGAGCTTTGGAATCTTGGTTAACAATGCTCCCTTTAGTCGAAACACACACGAACCGCTCGAATCAGTGATCAACATGTTCTATCGTGACACCACAGAGAATCCATGCAGAGTTCCGTTGGGTCTCTGTGGGGTTCCAGTTGCCTGTGTCCCCACTCCGCCAGAATCATGGCACCGAGGTACAGTGGGGGCGTACGTGACCTTCGGGCCGCCGGACGCACGCAAGTACGGCCTCGTCACCAATGCCCACGTCCTCCAACCCCGAATGTCGCTGGTGCTCGATGACTTTGGTTCCGGCTCCGAGCAGTTTGCCGAATTTCCATATCACCGAGAGTCTCTGATCGAGTTTTCTCATTCCCATGGTAGTACTCGGCTTATCCGCACCCTCGTGATCGGCTCCAGCTCCACCGAACTTTCAAGATCATCAATGAGTGTTGTTGGGGGCAAGTTGCAAACTTTCTGTACCAGTGGCACTGTTTGTGTTTGCTACCGGCTCGACTTTCCTCGCATTGAAGCTGTTGGAGTCGAGGTCCGCGTCAGTAGCAAGACTCACATGGTCGTTGAGATGTCTGTTCGCCTGGGTGGATCGCTTCTTGCTACTTCAGAGCTTGCAATCTCTGGATCAGGAACTGAGATTCAACAAATTGTGTGGTTCTCCAGCAAAGCTACCAAGCATGCTTGTCAGCAAGCAGACTCGTTGCACTTTTCACGAATCGAACTTGAGTGGAATATGAGCGCCAACCAAGAAGTGGAACTCCACCGAGTCGTACTGCAATTGCAACCAATGGGTTGGCCTCGTCAAGTACAACTGCTACCAGCCTCAGTATTGGAGCCTCTCAAACAAGAGATGGAGGAGCAAGTCTCGGAACTGGAAGATGCTCTCGAGGACTATGCTCCTGGAGGCCGAAGATCGAAGTCCCAGCTTGAGAAACGGTTGAACGAGGTCAAGAGAACTCGAGAGATGTTGAAACAAATTCAACCATGGACAGTTGGCACGGGTACGAGATGCAGCAGCACGACGAGTTGGTGTGGTACTCATCAAAATCTGGAGACACACACACAGTATGTGAGTAGATACCATCAAGTAAATGTTGGTGCAGATTTAGGGCTAACAAAGGAGAGATTGCCGAATGCCATACAGACTGTTCCGGCATGGTCGTGTCGTGATTCAGTCGCAATCGAAGAACACTCGAGTGTTTCGCATGGAATCAATGTCGGCATGGTACCGATCGACTCGCTGCCGCCCAACGAAACTCTCGAGCAGTGCAACATTCGCGAGTGGGCATCAGATACGTTTGTCGAACGGTGTGGCTCGCTGTTCGATGCCTCGCACCACCAATTGCAACCTGGAGTCCACAACGTTTGGAAGTTTGGTTCAGCCACCAAGCGCACTGATGGGACAGTGGTCGAGCACTTGATGCACTTGGCTGTGTCGGACGCCGTTTTGGCCTCCGAAGATACGCCACTCGATCGATTCTTGCTGGTCGCTACTGAGCCGGCACAATTCACAATCACAACTCTGAGCGAGAGATTTGTATTGTATCGCCAGATTGTTGTGGCCCGCAAAGATCCGCACAACCAGTTCGCATGTCCTGGTGACGCTGGTGCTCTGGTGGTTCGAGATTTGAGCAGTACTCCAGATAGATTGGTCGAAGCTGTTGGTTTGTTGCACGGAGGCTTCGAACCATCAGTGCCACAAGCAAGGCGATACGGTCTTGTGAGCGACTTGAATGCGAGTTTGGCGTTCCTCTCAGCTGCGACGAATTCGCAAGTGTCGATTGTCGGCACACGACTCGACTAGTCGGCATACAGCATTGGATTCGAGAAAGGAGTGGTTTCCAACATTTGAAGCTCCTCTCGTGTCACGTAGATAATCCGGTCCTTGTCCGTGCGGTTGAGCTCCTGGTACTTGGACGTAGCTTGGTTATTGCACACATACACGTAATAGTAGTTTGGAGGCAAGGATTTCTTTGCATCCAGTCGCTTCCTTGAATCACCAGTTCTCTTGGCAAAGTACGAGAACACCGACTTCCCACCGAGGTCGTCTTGCGGATTGAACAGCTGCTCGATGCTCGTGCTGTGCCTCTTGACTTTCGATCGTGAAAGTTGAATGAACATTCGAAGGCCCTCGTTCGTGTACGCAAACGCGTCGATGACTGGAAAGTTGTGGGCCGCATTGTCGGGCACTACGAATGTACCTTGAGCAATCGCCGAGTGGTCCTCCGTGGGAAAGTGTATCGTCTTGTACTCTTGAGTCGAAAGTGCGATGGGTTGGTCGTCGGGTCGCTTGCGAGTGGCTCGTTGCTTTGGCAGATTGAGATTCCTTGGTCCAAGAAACAGTCCAAGAAAGCACAACTCGAACGCTCGCCATCTCGTTACACTCTCGACAGCAAGAACCGCCACCGATTCGGCAAGGTTCTCCTGTACGTGTTGTAAGATCGCGGATCGCGCTGAAGGACACACCAGCTGCCGTGCACGAGAATCTGGCGTTGTGGTGATCATGCCACTGCTGTCCCAGCAAGGGGGAAGCGAGGCGTTGATGTCGAGTTGCTGTTGGCGAATGAGCGAGCAGAGAAGCTGATGGTGTTCTGCGCGTCGAGCAGACGGGTGTTCGCAGCCTTGGCCCTTGAGCACCGACCATACGCGTTCTTTGTAGTACTCGCTCGCTCGCTGCTTAAAGTGCCTGATAGCGAGGTTCTTGCTATAGGGTAGGCCGGGATTCGCCCCCATCACGGCGTTCTTCTCGAATAACGACAACATTCGAGGCACGTAAGCGGAGCGAGAGTAAATTTCCTCGTCGAGCAAGTCGTTCGGAAGCAGCTGATGCCTCCGATGCCAAGCCACCCAGTTACTACGCTCTGTGTCAGAGAATACGTGGATGGTTACGGATAGCTCGGCGCGGAGTCCATCGGTAAATGCACTGGCTCCAAGAGGCGAGTAGGATGAAGAGACAGCAGCGACAAAGACACTGCCGGTTTTGACGAGGCCGAGAGCAGTGTGAGCAAACGATCGCATCTTGCTAACATACGAGCAAGTGTTGTTGCCTTCGCTGGCAGGCCCGGGATCGGCGTGATTTGCGTAAAAGTCATTGTAACGATCTATCAACAAGGCAACTCGCGGGTTGGAGGCGAGCCACTCGAGAACCTTGAGAGCCACCTCAGACCGTTGTTGTTCGGCCGACATCGTCGGAGACAGTGCGTTACTGCATGCTTCTCGAAGGGGTGTACCGGGTGCAAAGTTGGGTTCTGAAACAGCAGCGGCGAGCAGCGAAAGCGGGCTGGCAGTGTTGTGTTCAATGTGGATGACGGTGTATCCCTCTTGCAGGCGATAGTACTCGGCAAGGAGCCGAAGTAGAGTGGTCTTGCCAGCACCTCCAGCGCCTTCGAGCATCACTACACGACTGGCGTATTGTGGCTGAGCCAAACGTTTGATGACGGTAGCGATATCGTGTCGACGCAAGATTGAAACGTTGCCATCGTCGTTCGCGGGGAACTGGCACCCTCCCGATGGGCGAAATTGCATGTAGCTACCAGGTTCGGTACTGTCGATTGCCTCTGAAACACTACGATCTGATCAGAGAGCCACTATACTGTAAGTCTCTCTCTTCTCAGGGCACTCGATTGAAATACGCCAACGTACAGGCTCTGACCTGAGAATCGCAATCTACCGATAATGTAGACGAGTTACGCAGGAGCGATGAGGTCGACGGGGTCGCTGAGGTCGATGAGGTCGATAAGGTCGATGCGGTCGATGCGCTTGGCGTGATCGATGAGGTCGATGAGGTCGATGCGGTCGATGAGGTCGATGCGCTTGGCGTGGTCGATG
>Ga0209930_1004067_pt1 | contig 13556 bp, 12 predicted proteins | sample ThiBiot_500_biof_2_FD_183948 | JGI IMG/M metagenome (GOLD analysis project Ga0209930, IMG submission 183948) | Wastewater bioreactor microbial communities from Cape Town, South Africa - Thiocy_cont_500_biof (SPAdes) | ecosystem: Engineered > Bioreactor > Thiocyanate-remediating >... | reverse complement strand
AATGAAAAAAGTTTACGCAAAACATCGAACGCACGTTTTTCCATTCGACTATCTCCGCAATCGAGTAAATCCACTGCATAATCAGCAGCCAATCGCGTCTCATGAACAGTATGACCTCGATAATTCGTGTTCGGCATTCCTTCATGATAAGTATAATTTCGTTTGATCATCGAAACATTGGCATCATATTCCGATTCATACTGTGCAAGTGATTGCAGAATAACATTTTTTTGTTCCTGTGTTAAGTTTTGACGAGGAATAACATTGTGCCATACCGGTGGTGTAGCTTGACCAAGTAATGAATAAATAAAAATTGCATTAAATAGTACGGTAATGAAATAGATTTTTTGTGTGCCCATTACTGTTGTTGTTGTTTTTAGAATGAAAAAATGATAAGAAAGTGCATGCACCTTCGGATTTTATATACGAAAAAAATATCATCGTGCTGCAACAATATTTTGTTTATGTAGTAATCGAAATGATAACCATGCTTTTGAATGATTGTAGATTTTTTTCCAAAGTTCAGGAAAAGATGCTAGACAAACATAGGGCAAAGTCAAATTGATTAAATAAGCAAAGAAATATAAATAAAGTTCAACATCGACACCAATATCTGCTGGTAAACCGCATAGATAAGCAATAACAAGAATTAATATCGGTAAACTTAGAACAAGTTGTAATGTTGACATTGAAAGTATTTGAATGATCATTCTTCGATATTTACGTATTTGTAATACTTGTATTCTTCGTTTCTGACGAACATATCGTAGGATAAGTCCAATATCGAGAATTATATTGAATAATACGGGAATAATTGCATTTACAATTATATCGTATAAACCAACTATTGGATCGGACATGTAACAAGCATATGCACACCATACTTGAGTATAATCAAATATAGTTTCACACGGTGGAAAAAAGATAGCATATACATAGAATCCTAAACCATAGATAATCACAAGAAAAAATGGAATATAATGAAAAATCCATCGTTTTTTTCGAGTTGAAACGAGATTACTATGAAAAATGAGAATATGTCTTTCAAATGATCCATACAGCATAAATATTCCTAATGCATTGTATAGACCTACATCGATAAATAACCATAAATAACAGAAGCCTGGTGTTGGCCACCAAACATAACCCAAATGAACAAAAGCAATGTATGAAGGTATGTCAATTAGTTGTGTTAGAAATGTATCAAGAAGAAATACAATTATAATATGATTGTTGATTGCTGCTCTTAGCTTTCGTTTGAAAAGTAAATGATAGAGTAAAAATGCCGAACATAATGTTGCTGGTATATCCAAAATAGTCAATAACCAAAAACGAACGATTCTTGGAATAGGAACTTCGATGTTGGTACATAGTACCTCTTCGTTAAAAGAACTTTCATTGGCCATGATAATTATGATAATGAGCGCATATAAGAATGTCCGACGTCAATATATCTTCAACTTTTTATATTGTTCGACGTTATGACATTTTGAAGGACTCTTATTTTTATGCTTGAATAAGTCTACTTAAGAAATAATTTATTTTATTTTTTTTTGCGCTTCAAAGAATCATAGAACAAGAAGAATAGCAAGCGTATTTATCTCCAAAACATCCACAACAATTCAGTGGATAATCATCTTCATAGATTGCTTGCTCATTTTCACCGATCGTATATTGACAAAATCGAAAAGCATTACCATTACCTAATTGACCATGTTTTTTATTAGTATATTTTTCATCGAGATTATAGTGAACTTCTTCGAAATTCAATCGATCGATGGTGACAGCTAATCGACGTAGTTTACCGTTTTCTGGAACACTAGATAGTCGGTTATAATCGTCGATAAGATTTTGTTTTAAGGAAATATTTTCTTTGACTTCATCGTGTTGTAATGAACTGAAAAATTTATCAATAGACGAGTTGTCTGACCATGATTCATCTGTTTCCGACCAATAATAAACTCGTTTTCCTTTTTCAATTCGTTTCTGTGATAAAAAATGAATTTTGTAAATATTGTATGCATGTACGAGTACACCATTCTACTTGCAAAATAGGTGTACGACGAAATCCACCGTACCCATCACATTTTTCACAATGAAGTTTACCAGCGCCATTGCAATGTGAACAGTTGACTTTGCCACGATCACAATTACATTCATAATTTATACCATCTCTATATACTCTATGCCGTCCATTGCATTCAGGACATTTTATTTGACCAGTTCCTTTGCATTCGCTAATCGGACATTTCTCAATACCCTTTCCTCTGCATTGAGTACATCGAAACATATATCACCAATTGGCTTACCACTGCGTACAGTGTCTTCGAACTGTCGGCCTACAATGGATAAATGGTTATTTGAGGAGTCCTATCTTCAGTATATAAAAATAAAAACTTGCCTATTGTTTCACTGAAAAGTATCTGTTCATGGCGCCATGTTGCTGTTTCTTTTTTCATACGAATACTTCGAGTTTCTATAACTAATTTCATTTGATACTTATAAGCAACTTTCGGTTGAACATTAACTAATGTAGCCGTTTCAACTGCTGATGAATGATAACAAAACTTCGCATCCACGTATGATTTGAAATCAGCTAATGGCTTTGGCAACTCACGAGGTTCTGGCGCATTTGTTTCAGATAATTTACTAGGATCAAGCACAATTTCTGGATGTACTTTTGTCATTATGTGAAATTTTACTTATTTTTAACGTTTTTTTTTTATAGATTACAAGTCTTGAAAATTTCCAACTCTTTTATTTTTCTTTCCCATCGGAATTGTTGCATTCATTTGGTTTCTCTCTCCATCTTACTACCATATGTACATTGTACAAGCAAGAGAACGAAACGAAAGTATACTTTATTTGTCGTGCCTGTATAGTAAATTTTGACTGATATGGAGAAATTGCCAACTATTTTTAAAAGGTAATTTCCAATTGGAATTATAACATGATGAATAGAATCAACTGAATTCAGGCAAAACACAATTGTAATAAGTTTCTCCTATCGTATAATACCAATGTTCTTCTCTGTATTCAATCAGCAAGACCATCTTCAATAACTATACTTAACTACAACATCTCGATTAAATAATTTATTTGATAACGGTATCAGTCATAGTTCCCATGTAAGTACCAAACGCAGTTTTTTCGCGTGAAAACACGATTCCGCAATTAGTTGTGCTTGAACGCATCCTACACTATATTGTTTTCGATGTTCTATTTGGATATCGGATAAAATATGCAATTATTTCTTGTTTCTAATTAAATGTAAATGAGTCTCAATTTCAAAGAAAGATAATATTATCTTACACAATCTCAATTTTCGTTGAATGATATATGATATACATAAGATAAATACAATTCAAATATACTTGATCTACAAGCTGGTAATGAATATGTTTATATTTGGCTAAATGGTGTGTATACAAGTTTCTTAACTACAAGTTCACAGGTTCAAATTTATTTTTTATCATTTCAGATGTATCAACATCTAAACATGAAAACAATTCGTTGACATAAGCAAAATAAATACTAATGCTAAAAGACACCATTGACAACTCAAATCGAAGCTGACATGAATTGAAATAATATTTTAGTTACTTTTTTAATAAATTGATCCTAACGCGTTGTAGGTGAAACACAGCAGCTTTCTAGAGTTTCTAACGCAAGTCAGACGCGCGCCTGTCATATTGATATCAAAGAGATATTTATATAGATTAAATTTAATACTATATATATATATATATATATATCACTCAAATACCATATTGTTTTCGTAAATATTTGTTCGATATTTATTTAAGAACGAAATCATGTATAGTGGAAGTAGATGTATACAGATTTTATTAATCCAATTCAGTTAATCTATTTTATCAGCTTTCTTCTGATATATAAAGAATGAAAAATCTATATTGCTTCAAACGTTTCTGGATCTAAACTAAATCTTCATGAATACGATCATGCTACTTTTATATGCATGGCATATGTGCATACTTTATGCTGTTAGTAGTTTACCACATAACAATGAAAGTAAAATTATAGATTTGCTAATTCCTCAACCGAATACTGTTGATGAAACCATTGATTCACCATTGATCAGTGCAACAGCTTCAGCAAGTCGTAGTCTTGCCAGCAGTGTCGCTAATACCAATATTCTAACGTTGTTTAAATACAATGGTAGTCAAATCTATGTGTATAGTTCAGCATCGAATGAAGGTGAAAAGCCGGAAAAATGGATCTTCTATTACGTACCGGTCATGGCTCCTTTGCAAAGTTCACTGAATAATCCGTGGGTTTGGGCAAGTAAAAATGAAGTACGTGTTAAACTGCTATTAGGTGATGATGCAATTGAAGAAATGGCGCGAAAAGCAATTGTTAAAAAGTATGATATAGAAACTGGTAAGTATGCACAATTTTGGGATATTGCACCGTTGATGATCGACTCACTCACGGCATATATCGTCGAAGGAAGTAGTTCGCCAGTCGCTGGTGTTGAACCATATCGTGCTATCCACCCGAATTCGCTTTCTATGATTTTTCGATTCAAGTGTTCGACAGAAGAAAATGCACAATCTATTGCTGAAATGATCCAGGATGGCGAATATGAAATTGAGATATCTTTTTACTTCGCTGGCTTCTATGGGGCATCAACCAATTTTATATCGATTACTGGGGATCAATTAAAAGCAGCAGCAAGTAAAACAACAGCTGATGGAGAAAATACAAATGCACAATACATACACCGTGACCAAGCATCAAGTTTCATCGCAAAGTATACGATGAACGTAAAGAAAATAGCTTATTCCGAAAATTCAGCTGCTGATACAAAACCCTTGGCAGATGGTCTTGAGGCACAATTTCTATCATTACTACAACAAGGTAATTTTCATTATCCAACCAACTCATATAACTTAAATTTCATGAGTTTTCCTTTAAGCTATGCAAGATTCAACTATGCAGACGATTAAGGCTGATGCACTTCAACAAGTTTGGTCACCTTCGGATTTGGATCCTGATGTTTTAGAAACTGAAATAAATAAAATGTTTTCGTTTAATCAATCAGAAACAGAACGTTATAATGATAGTAGAATGTATTTTAATGGCAATACAGAAGAAATAAAAAAACTAACGGAAAAAGGCAGTGGCAGTATCGCGGGTAGTATTGGTAAAGGTTTCTTAAAAGTGTTTAGTCTTGGTTTGAGTGGTAGTGGTGAAAAATCAAGTACAACATCATCCAAAAATCATACAATTACAGATCAAGTTATGTCAGAAGCTGATATACAAAAGCATATATCACAGCACGCAATGGAAACCGAATGGAAAGGAAAGAAGTTGAAACCAAAAGAATTCAAAGTCTACAAATTAAGTGATATTACAGATCATTTACAAATAGCTATTATTACCAAACAAATATCAGTTGATAAGGAACAAAAAGCCATTGTTCGAGTAATTAGTACGATGAATACACCGTATTCAATAGCCGCCAATCACACTCCTTCTAATTTGGTTATTACGGGTGAAGTTCGACTCTATTCTGGTATGGGCAATCCTCCTCATCCGTGGCTTTTATGTGATGGTTCAGCTTTATCACGCGTTGAATATCGACGCTTGTTCAGTGTCATTGGTACACAATATGGATCCGGTGACCGTATAACAACTTTCAATTTACCAGATTTTCGTGGACGAGTGGCATTAGGTGTTGATACTAACGAAATTCGTGTGAGTTCCGCTAAAGATGTAGGACACTCAGGTGGTAATGCAACTCATCAAATGAAATTGTCACAATTACCAGAACACAAACACACTCAAGGGTCCTTGTATTTATCATCAGCAGGAGCCCATCAACATAGTATTTCAGATCCTGGACATAATCATGGAGGAAGCACGGGCAGTACTGGACCCATGGGAAGTGGTCCCTGGGGAATGCGAGGTGGTGGACACGGTAGTGATCAATCCAGTCATACGCACTCCATTCGCACAGATTATACTAAAATACAAATTCAAACAGCAGGTAGTCACACACATACCATTTATGGTGAAACTGGATTGTCAGGAAATGGTGAAGCATTCAGTATCGTACAACCTTATCAGGCAGTACACTATATAATCTATGCCGCTTAATTCAGTGAAAAACAGACAAATGTTGCTAAATCTTAATAGATCATAGGGTTGCTTATTACATTTAATCCGTATGCTATTCACTCTCCTTTTTTGATCAAGAAAAACTTCGAATTGTGCTAAATATTTATCTTTAAATTCACTCTCATCACATAGGAAAAGATAGTTCAACAAAGTATTTTCTTTGAAGTGTAACAACATTGGACACGATTGCCAATGTTATATCACCAATAATTTATATTCATAGTAATATTCGACGTAAGATTATCTTTACTCAGGTTCAATATAAATTGATTCAACATCTATAAAATATGAGCATTCAACATTTTCAGTGAAAGTTTTAGCTAAATGAAAATAATTAACGATATCACGATATTTTGTTAATATTGTTTTATTTTTATCATTCCAATGCAAAACATTACGATTCCAAGGAAATTTATTATCTCTTCCATTTCGATTCCAATATCCATAAGTCCAAATATCATAACTATTATGAGGAAATTTATAAAGTAAATTAAATTCTATTGCAAGATCATATCGAAGAAAAATAACATTATTCCAATCATAATTTCCAAGAAGAACATAACCTAATTCATAAGATAATAAATGTGTCCAAGCTGTTATACTAGTTCCATATAAATGATCACTTTTATAATTATAAGTAGGTCGATATCTTGTATGGAAAATAATTGGTGGAGGTATTTTTTCATTGATTTCAAGGTAAACTATTGCTGGTTGAAATTGTGTTCGAGAATTATTTGAATTATGAATAAATATTGACCTAACAACTGTATAGTCATATCCATCAATATCTACTTTTAATATAAATGGTCGAAATGGAACTTTATTATCAACAAACAATCGATAAACTGTATGAGGTTCTAAGGCTATATTTAATTTTTTAATGTTATTTGAAGGTAAATTTTTTTGTAAACGCACAAAAAATTCATTTGATAGTTCGATAGCTATTCCAGGATAACCAGATCGGTTAAATAATGGATAGAGTGAATCTAACGTAATGCCATCATTTGCACCACCATTTATTATATATCGATTTTCTATTTTATTGTATTCTTTATTTGAATCAAATAGATTAACTAAATCGTATAGTGTATAATCTATATAATCATTGTTTGAATTATTTTTACATTGATTTTTTATCCATTGACCAAATGATAGACAAGGTGGTCTTTTTGATTGAGCATAATATGGTGTTCGTTTAAAATTTAGAGGATAATCAAATTGATATGGAAGTTTCTCAAAATTTTTTTGAATAAATATTGGATCAGATATTTCATTGTGATGTTTTTTAAAATGAAATATTAAAATAAAAATTGACATGTTGATAAAGATAAAGAGATAGGTTCGATTCCATAGAAATTTCTTGGATTTTTTCAGAGTTGACATTTTATAAAACATACTTTTCATTTTAAATCTAAACATAAATGAGAAAATTTTTCTAATTATTTAAATATTGTTATAATTTGTTTGATTTTGCTTTTGTCACTGAAAATAGGTCGTTTTCGTAATAAATTGTGAGCGCGTATCAAACGTGTATGCGAACACACTGTGGCTCGCAATTGTGCACAGTTACAACGTAACCAGAGACTGGGCAACCTTATGCCGTCATCGATCGACTTTCTATTTGTTCTCTCCTATTCTCTCAGTATAGTGCCTGATTCATTTGACTATTCATGATGTGATATCGTTTGTTTTCGTTTTACGCGCCTTTTCAGTTTAATCTAGTCTTGTTGATTGATTCTTATCTCGATTTGAATAAAGTAACAATAAGTGTTACAATGGGTGTGTATATACGAACAAAGAAGAGTGCAAAGGAATGGATGCTGGAGCGTCTAAGTGAATCATCTTAAGTACTAACAAGATTGAACATGATTATTAGTGTAAGATAGGTCCGCAAGAATTTCATTCGAAGTTGACACGCTTGTAGAGTCAATGTTTCAATAGGCCAATTATATCAGTACAATGAGATCTGATCAGATTCCTTGTGACAGAACTTTAATTGGTGATAGAACAAATGGACTTTTTTCAATCTCACACTGAAACTAGAAACTTCTTAAGCTTCCCTAATCTTTTTTTGAAAAGATCACTTTTGTCTGTCTCATTTCCTCTCCGTTTGGTATTTGAAACTGCTTATAGTGACAAATTATATTGCAAAATATAAATATCGGATCGGGTTTTCTCAGTGTCTTTCTCTTCCACTAGTAGCTAACTAATATATCCAATAGGTGAAATAACGTGAATGTAAAATCATCCTCGATAAAATAAAACGACCTACGAGTAAACGTAGTGACGATTTATTTCGTTTTGAAAGTATACGACGTGACACATTCGCGCTATATCTTAAGTAGTTGCTCTATCTACCTGTTACAAAGTCAACCACGCGTTTATTCTCACGCAAATGAAACGAAAACGATACAAGAGAATATCCAATGAAACAGAACCATTCGATAACACAAAACTATGTGCATATATATGTGCACACTTTATCTATTTTCTTTTTCCTTTTGTCTGTATATTATCTATATCAGATTTTAAAAACAAAATTCGAAATATTTTCGATTTACAATGACACTGTTCTCGTACATCCTGTATTACCTAAAACAAATACTAACATTTAAATCTGACTCGAATTTGACGTTTAACTGTTCTATAGTGATATATAAAGGTGAGATATGTTGTTATCTCTTCGTTTGAATTTAATGAAGGTTTTTTCAAATAAAATGCAATTCATCGTTTGTCTCTTTTTGTTAACTTTTAATATCATTCAAGAAGTTGATTCTCATCAAGAAAATTCAGTGAATAAACGCGGTGTTAACTATTTACGTTTAATAAATAATGTAACCCACGTTCTATTCGAACCTGATTATTATTCTCGATGGGATCTTGATACAGCGTTTAAGCAAATGAATGCCTACGAATATAGTTATGTTCGTGTTTTTCTTGATTGTCCATATTTATTCACTGGATTTAATCGTTCATCGCCGGGTGTACCGATGAATTTTACCAAGAATATTGTCGATTTTATAAATCGAGCAAGAAATTATAATTTATCTGTAATGTTAACAGCAAGTTTCAATCCGAGAAATTATCAATCAATTATCGATTCATATCCTAAACCAGCGAATGTAACTGGAAAAAATTTAGTTATTTTTCATCGTGGACAAATTGCAGCAAAAATTGCATTTTTAAAAGATCTCTTACAACAAATTCAAACGACTAGTCTATCAGCTTTACAAAATATATTTGCTTTTGATGTTTTCAATGAAATTTGTGTACTCGTTGATGAACAGCCATTTTCTTTAACATCTGGATTCGTTCTATTTGAAAATCAGACGTTCGATATGTCAAATGGTATTGATCGTCAACGATTACTTGACTTAGCAACAAATATTTGGTTTAATTCAATTATAAAATCAATTAAATCATATCTACCAAATTTATTAGTTTCAGCTAGTTTATTTTCTCCGAATGCTGTTGGTCATCAAGGTTTCGATGGTGTACAAATTCGTCCTTCGAATAAAGATCAACGATATCCATTACGGCCGGCTAGTTTAATAAATGCTTCTGCTGATTATGTTGATTTACATGTTTATGCAACTAATAATTCGATTAATGAAATGAAAGGAGCTGAACTGAGTCGAGACAAACCAATCCTAATGGGTGAAGTTGGAGCTGCTAGAGCAAGATTTGTAAATGCAACATTTGCAGCATTAGCTATTCAATCGGTTATCAATGCAAGCATAGATTTTGGATTTGTCGGTTGGGGCATTTGGAATTTCGATACAATTGAACAACATACACGATGGACATTAACTGAACAAAACAATACTATGAACAATATTCTCGCACCTAGTGTTTGGCCAATTCCAAATGTTTAGATAAATTTTATTTTTCTAAAACTTTTTTTGGACAAAAAAACAAAGAGAATCACTTTTATGGCGTCATGCTCGTGATAATAAACATGCTTTACTGTAGATGAGAACGATAGCCTTATGTCTCACTGATATATCGATGAGTAATAACTTTTGATAACAGTCATTAAACTACCGAATTCAATGAGAATAAATATACGCTTTTTTTTCTTTTATGACAACAATATTCATTTATTACAATGCATTCATTATTCTATATCTTCATTCTCGTGGTGGTTAATTTTCATTCGAGTACCGCTCAAAATCAAGGAAAAGCAAGTTACATAGATGCCGGACAATTGCATGTGATTGATGGTTCAGTTACGGATCAATCGAAACAAGATACATCCTATTCACTTTTACTTGCACAATTAGCTGCCGATAACAAAGAACCACGTAGTTCAATTGCAAATTGGTATCGAAACTATGATGACGTTTTATCAAATATTGCTTGGATAACAAGTTCATCAGAAGGTTTTCAACCATTCAATCCAAGTACTGATACAGTTTCACTTAAATCTGTAATTCAAACATCATTGAACGGTCGAATTACACCTGACTTACAAGATATTTTAAATCGTGCTTTTGACAAGATCGAACAACTTGGGTCGACGAATCCAATTATCAATCAATTCACTAGTGAAGTTCATAGTAATAATGTTTACAATATGCAAATACAGTTAGTCAATGAAAACAATGGCAATTTAGTGGTATTTCAATTGTATGTTACTCTAACTACATCGGAAAGTATTGGTAGTGATGTATTCTTATTTCATCAGTACGCTAAAAGTGCAGCAAGTATTCAAGTAGCATATCACACTATTGAACTCAATAAAAGTGTTTATGCACGAATTCGACAAAGTATTATCGATAAACTAGGACCCGAACGAATTGCAAAATATATTCAAGTACTCTTCGATGATGTATCCATGTTATGAACTGTTGAGAATAAAAAATAATAAGCACGTGCTCGACAAAAGGAAAAAAAGAAAAGAATATAGTTATTGCGACACAGTTTTGACATTGATAAAAAAAGAAAAGAGAAAGAAAAAAATGTAACTCTTTTTAAACATTTGTGGAATTGTAAAAAGTTATTTAAAATGGGAAGTTGCTCATCAACAAAACAAACAACTGTTGTACAAGATAACAAAAATGAGAATTCGCCTCCAGTAAGTACTGCTGTTAGTCCTGAACAAACAAGAGAAGAATTTGAAAGAAAATATACTCAACTATCGAGTAAAACGATTAAAATAGAAGATTTTCAATTACAAAGAACGATTGCTATGACAACGTTCGGTCGTATAATGCTTGTTAAACGTAACAATCAATTAATGTCACTGAAAATAATGCCAAAAGCAAATATAATTGAGCTCGGACAAGTCAAACATATTTTATCAGAGAAATCAATTTTACAAGCAGTAAGCTTTCCGTTCATCGTTAATTTTATCTGCGCATTTAAAGACAATACAAATCTTTATTATGCATTCGAATACGTACCTGGTGGTGATATGTATACACAACTTCAGTTGGTTCATTTTGGATTTCTTTCTTCTTAAATTTCAATACCAATTATTTCTGTTCTTTAGTATTTTGAGAAAATATCCGGAAAGTCAAGCTAGTTTCTATGCTGCTCAACTTGTACTTGCTCTTGACTATCTACATAATCTCGGTAAATCGATAAAGTTATTTATACGTATATTTTGTTTTGTGTACGTTTTGTTTACTTGAAGATATTATCTATAGAACTCTGAAAAAAGAAAATATTTTATTTGCATCGGACGGTTATATAAAATTATTTGATTTTGAATTTGCAAAATTTACAAAAGAAAGAACATATACCCTATGTGGTACACCTGATGTAATGTATTTCTCTTTTCGATGTTTTTATTATTTAACTGTCTGCACATCATTGTCAATTTAGTATTTGGCACCAGAGATTATCACCGGAATAGGTCAAAATAAAGGCGTTGATTACTGGACATTAGGCATTTTAATTTATGAAATGGTTACTGTAAGTTCGAAATCTATCTCGATCTTTCCATAAATTATTCTATTCTAAAAGAGTACAACTCCATTTGAAGCTGAAGATCCAGAGAACATGTACAAGAAAATAATGACTGGTAAATTTGATACTCCGGACTATTTTTCGTCGGATCTTACAGATCTTGTCAATAAATTACTTCAACAACGTGCACAACAACGTATTGGTTGCTTAGAAAACGGAGTAGATGATGTTAAGAAACACAATTGGTTCTCATCAATCAATTGGAATGCTCTCGGACAAAAACGTGTTCAAGCACCGTTCGTACCTGAGCCAGATAAAGATTATTATGAGAAATATGATGAAGAACCATTAAAAACAGCAGAAACTGAATTATATTCAAATGAATTCGAAGAATTTTGACTTTTCTTTAACATATTTTATTCTTGTTTAATAAAAAAAAGTATTTAATAAATAATTGGTTGGCATTATAGTACAATATTGTGATCGAATCTTAGAACGTATATGTGCTACTGGGTTCACGCGTAATTAGGTTTTGACACATCGTATTTTTGCTCGTTTTATTTGAGTCATGGTTTCTATAATTAGCCTGTGATGTCATGTAAAACATGATATAGGTGAGTAATGAAATCAATTAATTACATCTGTATTATCATCAAAAAGAATTTAATCCCAGCACAGTTTGAGAAACATATGGTACCATGAAGATATTCAGATATTTTTTTTCAACCGAAAACCTCTCATGATTAAACTCCTGATTTCGTCGCAACAGTCATGTTCAAATCAGACTCATCTAGATACCTGCAACTTTTATGACGACGTAGAAATCAACGCTGGTATCGGTTTTCTATTAAAACTATGAAAAGTGTATTTTATGCAGATTAATATAGAACTTTTATTCTTGTTTAATGAAAAAAATAAAAATATAGATGAAAAAGAAAGAGTAAGTGAGTTAAATGTGTTTAATAAATGATTTGTCGACATGTGGTTTTTCCTGAACTACCATTAAGATAATCACAATAGTGTTTTCGACAACATCCAATACCATTAGTACCAGGAACAACTTTACAACCTGTTGCACCATTCGTTCCACAACATCGTGATGGAAGATATTCATAACCATATGGATTACCACATTCATTATTGTTGCAGCAAATAGTTGTGTTGCTACATTCACCACCCATTGAAGTGCATAATTTTGGAATAGTCAAGACAGGTGAAATGACAATCTGTGCATTGTCTCTTTCAATAGCTGCTCCATTTGTAAGACTAGCAGTACAAGCAATAAGAACGATTGTAGCAATGATAAGTTTGGTTTGCATTGTATTATGAGTTTGATTTGAATATATTGATGAAATATCGAATATTTGGAAGCATATATATATATAGGTTAGATCCGTGTGTAACACGGCCTTGACACATCATATTTTTGTTTACTTTATTTGAGTCATTATACGTATAATTAGTCTATGATGTCATGCAAAACATGATATAGGTATAGA
>Ga0209930_1004061_pt1 | contig 13575 bp, 9 predicted proteins | sample ThiBiot_500_biof_2_FD_183948 | JGI IMG/M metagenome (GOLD analysis project Ga0209930, IMG submission 183948) | Wastewater bioreactor microbial communities from Cape Town, South Africa - Thiocy_cont_500_biof (SPAdes) | ecosystem: Engineered > Bioreactor > Thiocyanate-remediating >... | reverse complement strand
GATCAGAACCTTGCCGCCCAGATGGCCGCACTTCTTTTCCGATGCGAGCTGGTCTTCGAAGTGAACGCCGGCAACGCCCGCCTCGATGAAGGCCTTCATGATCTCGAAGGCATTGAGCGGACCGCCGAAGCCGGCTTCCGCGTCCGCGACGATCGGCGCGAACCAGGTATCGACGGAAAGGCCGTTGCCCTCGGCGGTCTCGATCTGGTCGGCGCGCTGCAGCGTGCGGTTGATGCGCTTGGCCAGTTCCGGTGCGGCGTTTGCCGGGTAGAGCGACTGGTCGGGATACATGGCGGAGGCTGTGTTGGCGTCTGCGGCAACTTGCCAGCCGGAGAGATAGATCGCCTTCAGGCCGGCGCGGACCATCTGCATGGCCTGGTTGCCCGAGAGCGCGCCGAGCGCGTTGACGAAGTCTTCCTCATGAACGAGCTTCCAGAGACGGTTCGCGCCGTTTTCCGCCAGCGTGTAGCGGATCTGGACCGAGCCGCGCAGCTTCTCGACCGTCTCGGCCGTATAGGGGCGCTGGATGCCGTCGAACCGGCCTTTCGGCGCGCTGGGGACGAGGTTGTAAAAATCGGTCATAATACTGTTTCCTTCTGGCGGTGAGAGCGTTTGCGGTCATTGCTGCGTCGGCTCTTGATGTGACTGAATTTACATTGCGTCGCAAAATACACCAGAAAAATAACGGAAATCGCCGATGGAAACGGGTTATCTTGTCTTGCCTGTGACAGGTGGGTGGTGTAAATTTGTAAAAACTGTAAATCCACATCTCGGACCGTTCCTGTCGAGACTGTGACAAAGGGCTGAAAAGACCCATGGCTGAAAACAAGATCTTCGCCGGCCCGCGCGTGCGCCGCATCCGCAACAGCCTTGCTTTGACGCAGACGGCGATGGCCGAGGCGATCGGCATCTCGCCCTCCTATCTCAATCTCATCGAGCGCAACCAGCGGCCGCTGACCGTGCAGCTGCTGCTCAAGCTCGCCTCCGTCTACAAGGTCGATCTCGACGCGCTGCAGGGCGAGGCCGGCGGCGGCATGGCGGCGCTGAAGGAAGTGTTTTCCGATCCGCTGCTCTCAGGCGAGGTGCCGGGCGAGCAGGAGCTTCTCGAACTTTCCGAGGCCGCCCCCAATGCCGCCGGGGCCGTGGTCAAGCTCTACCGCGCCTATCGCGAGCAGGCGGCGCGGCTGACCGATCTCTCCGAGCTCCTCGCCCGCGAGGGCCATGTGACGGCGTTGTCGGCGGCGCGCCTACCGGCGGACGAGGTGCGCGACCTGCTGGAGCGCCGGCCGCATTATTTCGGCCTGATCGAGGAGGCCGCCGAAACCTTCTATGCCGGCCTGCCCGCCGGCGAAGAGCGTGGTGCTGCGCTCAAAACCTGGCTGCGCAGCCAGCACGGCATTGCCGTGCGCAGCCTGCCGGCGCACGCCATGCCGACGCTGCGGCGGCGCTACGACCGCCATTCCATGCGGCTCTTCCTGTCCGAGCGCCTGTCGCCGGCCGACCAGTTGCGCGAGATCGCCGCCGAAACCTGCCTGCTCGCCTTCCCGGAGGCGATCAATGCCGAACTGGAGGCGCTGTCGCCCTCGACCTCGGAGACGCGGCGCATCGCCCGTTTCGCGCTGGCGCGCTATGCCGCCCATGCGCTGATCATGCCCTATGACGCGTATCTCTCGGCGGCGCAGCGCCTGCGCTACGATGTCGAGGCGCTCGCCGCCCGCTTCCAGGTATCCTATGAGCAGGCGGCGACGCGGATGACGACGCTGGCGCGGCCGGGGGCCGCCGGCATTCCCTTCTTCCTGATGGAGATCGACACCGCCGGCAACCGGTTGCGCCGCGCCGGCGCGCAAGGCTTTCCGCAGGCGCGTTTCGGCGGACAATGTCCGCGGCTTTCCGTCCATGCCGCCTTCGCGCAAGCCGGCCAGGTGCTGGCCGAGGCGGTGGAACTGCCCGATGGCGCCGTTTTCCTGACGGTGTCGCGGACGCTGGAAGGCCCGATGGCCGGTTTCGGCGAGCGCCTGCGCCGCACGGCGCTGCTTCTGGGATGCGATCTGAGCCATCGCGACGAGGTGGTCTACGGACAGGTCGCCCCTGCCGGAATCCGGCCGGTGCCGGTCGGCAGCGCCTGCCGCTTCTGTGAGCGTCAGGGTTGTCTGTCGCGCGCCGAGCCCCCCGTCACCCGTCCGCTCGGCCTCGACGAGATGGTCGCGGGCCTCAGCGTCTTCGATTTTCAGTAGAGGCCCGTGTGACGCGCGCCCAGACCGGTTTCCGTTCCATGCATGCTGCGAACGGGTTATGGTCTTTCCATGTTCCGAAGAAAAACGAAACACGTTCGCGTTAACTCTTGCAGAAAATTAGCAATTTCCGCTTGTCGAGCTGCCGGTTCCTTGTTTAGTCTGCCGCAAAAACAAGAGACGGGAACGGGGCAGGTGCTCGCCCGATTGTCCGAACAGGAGATTTTCATGAAGTCCACATTGCTTCGCATGACCGCTGCGGCCTGCTGCTCGGTTATCCTTTCCGGCCCTGTTCTGGCCCAGGAAAAGGTCGTGCATGTCTACAACTGGTCCGATTATATCGATTCCTCGATCCTTGAAGATTTCACCAAGGAAACCGGCATCAAGGTCGTCTACGACGTCTTCGACAGCAACGAACTGCTGGAGACCAAGCTGCTGGCCGGCGGCTCGGGGTATGACGTGGTCGTGCCGACCGCGCCCTTCCTCGCCCGCCAGATCCAGGCCGGCGTCTTCCAGAAGCTCGACAAGTCGAAACTGCCGAACCTCTCCAACATGTGGCCCGAGGTGATGGAGCGGCTGGCGAAATACGATCCCGGTAACGAATATGCCGTCAACTATATGTGGGGCACGACCGGCATCGGCTACAATGTCGAGAAGGTCAAGGCAGCCCTCGGCGACGTGCCCGTCGACAGCTGGGACATCCTGTTCAAGCCGGAGAATGCCGAGAAGCTGAAGGCCTGCGGCATCAATATTCTCGATGCCTCCGACGAGACCTTCGCCATCGCGATGAACTACATCGGCAAGAACCCCGACAGCAAGGAAACGGCCGATCTGGAGGCCGGCGGCGAGGTTTATGCCAAGATCCGCCCCAATGTGAAGACCTTCAACTCGTCCGCCTATATCGACGAACTGGCCAATGGCGACAGCTGCATCAGCATCGGCTGGTCGGGTGACGTGCTGCAGGCCAAGAACCGCGCCGTCGAAGCCAAGAACGGGGTGAACGTCAATTTCGTCATCCCCAAGGAAGGCACCTATATGTGGTTCGACAATCTGGCGATCCCGGCCGATGCCAAGAATGTCGAGGAGGCGCACGCCTTCATCAACTATTTGATGAAGCCAGAGGTCATCGCCAAAGCGTCCAACTATGTCCAGTATGCCAACGGCAACCTGGCCTCGCAGAAATTCATCGACGAATCGGTCCTCAAGAATCCGTCCGTCTATCCGAGCGAGGAGATGATGAAGAAACTCTTCACCATCTCCCCCTACGGCCCGCGCGAGCAGCGCGTGCTGAACCGGATCTGGACGCAGATCAAGACGGGAAGCTGAGACAGCAAACGAAAACGGGGCGTTATCGCCCCGTTTTTTTCATGTCCGCCCGCTTGCCGGGCCAATCCCAAAAAACTCGACAACGACAAAGCAGACACGACTGGAGCGGGGAATGGCGAAATCTCTTGGACCTGTGAAACGAAAATTCACGCCCTGGACCGACCCCGGAGCCCAGCCTTTCATCCGCTTCGAGAACATCACCAAGCGTTTCGGCAATTTCGTCGCTGTCGACAACCTGACCCTCGATATCTACGAGAAGGAATTCTTCTCGCTTCTCGGCCCCTCCGGCTGCGGCAAGACCACGCTGATGCGCATGCTCGCCGGCTTCGAGGAGCCGACCGAAGGCCGCATCCTGCTGCAGGGCAAGGATATTTCCGGCGTGCCGCCCTATCGCCGCCCCACCAACATGATGTTCCAGTCCTATGCGCTCTTCCCGCATATGTCGGTGGAGAAGAACATCGCTTTCGGCCTGGAGCAGGACAAGCTGCCCAAGGGCGAGATCGAGACCCGCGTGCAGGAAATGCTGAAGCTGGTGAAGCTGGAGCAGTTCGCCAGGCGCAAGCCGAGCCAGCTTTCCGGCGGCCAGCGCCAGCGCGTGGCGCTCGCCCGCTCGCTCGCCAAGCGCCCCAAGGTGCTGCTGCTCGACGAGCCGCTCGGCGCGCTCGACCGCAAGCTGCGCGAGGAAACCCAGTTCGAGCTGATGGACATACAGCATACGCTCGGCCTCACCTTCCTCATCGTCACCCATGACCAGGAAGAGGCGATGACCGTGTCCGACCGCATCGCGGTGATGGACAAGGGCATTATCGTGCAGGTGGCGACGCCGGCGGAAATCTACGAGGCGCCGAACAGCCGTTACGTCGCCGACTTCATCGGCGACATCAACCTCGTCGAGGGCAAGGTGGTCTCGACCAGCGCCGCCGCCGGCCAGGCCGGCCGGCTGGCGCTCGATTGCGACGGCCTGAAGGTCGCCGTCGAGCAGGAATGCCCGGCACTCGCCGGCAATACGGTCGCCTTCGCCATCCGTCCGGAAAAAGTGCGCATCAGCCTCGACACGCCGGCCCAGACGGATGTCAACGCCGTGCGCGGCGAGGTCTGGGATATCGGCTATCTCGGCGATTTCTCGCTGTTCCTGGTGCGCACCGAGGATGGGCGCGTGCTGCGCGCGGCGCAGGCCAACGTCTCGCGCCTCGTCGACCGGCCGATCACCTTCGGCGACCAGGTCTGGCTGCACTGGTCGGCGGATGCCGGCCTCGTGCTGACGCGATAGGGGGCGGGCCATGTCGCAAGCTTCCGCCACATCGCCCGGAAAGGCCCGCTGGCTCGTCGTCGCCGTGCCCTATGTCTGGCTGATCCTCTTCTTCCTGATGCCCTTCGTCATCATTGTGAAGATCTCGCTGTCGGACACGGCGATTTCCATGCCGCCCTATACGCCCGTCTTCCAGGGCTTTTCGACGCTACGCGATTTTATCTCGCAGCTCGATTTCGACAATTATCTCTTCCTGACCGAAGATCCGCTCTATTCGGAGGCTTATCTGTCGTCGCTGCGCGTCGCCGTGGTCTCGACTCTGCTGCTGCTGCTGGTCGGCTATCCCATGGCGCTGTGCATGGCGCGCGCCAACCATGGTATCCGCCCGACGCTGGTGATGCTGGTCATCCTGCCGTTCTGGACCTCCTTCCTGATCCGCGTCTATGCCTGGATCGGCATTCTCAAGCCCGAGGGGCTGCTGACGCTGCTGCTGCAGAGCCTGCATCTCTACGGTCCCGACGAGCAGGTGCAGATCTTCCGCACCCAGACGGCCGTCTATATCGGTATCGTCTATTCCTACCTGCCCTTCATGGTCCTGCCGCTCTATTCTGCGCTGGAAAAGCTCGACGGGACGCTGCTGGAAGCCGCCAACGATCTCGGCTGCCCGCCATGGAAAGCCTTCTGGAAGATCACCTTCCCGCTGTCGCTGCCGGGCGTCATCGCCGGCTCGATGATCTGCTTCATCCCGATCACGGGTGAATTCGTCATTCCCGACCTGCTCGGCGGCGCGCAGACGCTGATGATCGGCAAGACGCTGTGGACCGAATTCTTCGGCAACCGAGACTGGCCGCTGGCGTCGGCCGTGGCGGTCATCCTGCTGATCGTGCTGGTCATCCCCATCGTCATCTTCCAGAACCAGCAGCGCAAGGCGGAAGGAGGCAAGGCATGAAGCCCGGCCGTTTCGATGCGACCGTTCTGACGATCGGTTTCGCCTTCCTCTATATCCCGATCCTCATCCTGGTGATCTATTCCTTCAACGCCTCGAAGCTGGTGACCGTCTGGGGCGGTTTTTCCACGCAGTGGTATCAACAGATGTGGCACAACGAGGCGCTGATGGATGCAGCCTGGGTGACGATCCGCGTCGCCGTGCTGTCGGCAAGCATCGGCACCGTGCTCGGCACGCTGGCGGCCCTGGCGCTGGTGCGTTTCGTGCGCATCCCGGCGCGCATGCTGTTTTCGGCGATGATCTATGCGCCGCTGGTCATGCCCGAGGTCATCACCGGCCTGTCCCTGCTGCTGCTGTTTGTCGCCGTCGGCGTCGATCGCGGTTTCTGGACGGTGGTGATCGCGCATACGACCTTCACCATGTGTTATGTGGCGATCGTCGTGCAGTCGCGACTCGTCACCTTCGACCGCAGCCTGGAAGAGGCGGCGCTCGATCTCGGCTGCCCGCCGGTGAAGACTTTCTTCGCGATCACCCTGCCGTTGATCATGCCGGCCGTGGTCGCCGGTTGGATGCTGGCCTTCACCCTGTCGCTGGACGATCTCGTCATCGCCAGCTTCACCACGGGGCCGGGGGCCACGACGCTGCCGATCAAGATCTACAGCCAGGTGCGTCTCGGCGTCACGCCGGAGATCAACGCAGCCTGTACGCTGTTGATCGGCATCGTCACCATCGGCGTCATCATCGCCTCGGTCGCCACCAAGCGCCGCGAATACCAGCGCCAGCGCGACGAGCATCTGGCGACGACGGCGGCGTAGGCATGTCGCGCAAAAGTGTGCAGCGGTTTGCGCGACATGCGTAATAAATAAGACTCAAGGTTCGCCGTTGCGAAAGGTCGAGACCGGCGAGATCACCGGATCGGGCCAGGAGCCGCCGGCGAAGAATTGCAGCGCGGCTTGCGATGTATCCGTGGCTGGCGGTTTCCAGGTGCCGGCCAGCGCCATGCCGCTGGTGCCGTAGGGCACCATGCCCGTCAGCGTCAGGATGCCGTGACGGCCGCCGATTCGCGCATTGCGGATCTCGGCCGAGCCCTTGGCAAACTCGGCTTTGATCTCGGCGGTGTCGAAATCGAGATCGCCGCCGCTGGCGTCGGCGATGCGGAAGAAGGGTTTCGTGCCCGCCAGTGTGCGGAAGGCGGCCGCATCGAGCCGCGGAATCGTGCCGGAGGTGACATAGAGTTTGGCCGAGCCGGAGACGTCGGTGGCGGTGGTCTCCCAGAGCGGCCGGCTGGTGCTGAGGTCGACATCGAGCGAGCCGGTGCCCAGGGGAAGCGGTCCGGATATCGCCAGTTTTTCAGCCGTCGCCGCCAGATCGGCGTCGCGAATGGTGACGTCGAGATCGCCGCCGCCGCCGATCCCGCGCGTCGTACCGAAATGGGCGATGAGTTGCCCGCCCTCGAATTCGCTGTCGCCGATGTCGAAACTGGTCTTGCCGCCGCCGGAGAGGATGCTGGCGCCGATGTGGCGCGCCTCCAGTGGCCCGAAGCTGGCGGTCTGCGCCGAAAGCCGGAGGTCGATGTCCACCTGCTCGATCAGGCCGTTGCCCTCGGGGGCGGGATGCGGGCGCGCGCCGTTCGGCAGGGTGATCGACAATGCCGAGAGCGCCGAACGGATGTCCATCTGGTTGAAGGCGAGCGTGCCGGTCAGCTTCGGCGCCTTGCCGGCGTTGACGTTGAATTCCAGCGCCCCGGTGGCGCTGGTCTGGTCTATGGTGAAGCTCAGATTGTTGAGGCGCACGCCGCCACCGCTGGCGAGCACATTGCAGGTCAGCGAGGCCGCTTTCAGATGCGTCGCCGCCGGCAACTGCGCGCCGCGCCAGGCGAGCAGCCCTGGAATATCCGGTGTGCTGAGTTCGACCGCGCCGGCGAGATAGGCTTCCTGCGCCAGGTTGGCCACACCCTCGAAGCGCCCGGAGAGCGTCTGCGATTGCAGCTTGACCATCAGGTTGCCGTTCTGCCCGGCAAGCAGCATCAGCGGCTGCGACGAGGCGAGGTCGAGCTTGACGTCCTGGTTGCCGAGCCGCGCCAGCACATAGGCCTTGGCTGGGTCGCCAAGCCGGGGCCAGTCGATATCGGCGCTGATGCCGCCGAGCGTGACGCGGCCGCCGAAGGCATCGTCTATATCGAGCGTGCCGTCTTCCACCGTCAGGGCGCCGATGCTGGGATTGAAGGTCGCATCAAGGGTCTGGGTGCCGTCAGGCCCCGGCCGGACCGCGGAGAGCGCCGCGCCGAACAGACCGCGCCCGGCCCAGGCAAGCGCGCCCTTTTCATCGCGCCGGAGATAGAGATGTGGCCGCTGGAAGCGAAAATTGTTGAATTTCAGATTGCCGACGAGCGCCTTCACCAGGTTGAAAGAGGCCGACATGCTGTCGATATGCGCCACCCGGCGCGGCGGATCGGCGGTGGGATCCTCGATGGTGACGTCGGCGAGCGTAATGCGCGGGTTCGGCCAGAACACCACCTGCGGCGCGCCGTCGATGACCGCCTGATGGCCCGTCCATTGCGAGATCGCCCGCTCGATGCCGTTGCGCACCAGCCCTGTGGAGATGATGAAGGGGGCGGCGACGCGCGCCAGCACGAATGCGAAGGCCAGCACCCCGATGGCGACGACCGCCGCCGACACCAGCTTGCGCCAGAAGCGGCGAAACCAGTTCAGGAGCTTGCGCGGTCGGCGGATGCGAAATTCGGTCATGGCTCGGCACGCTTGTGATAATCCGTTCCCGGTCGCTTCGTCGCGGACGTAACGGATTTGTGACATCGACGCAAATATGGCGCACCCGGCATTGCCGCCACCCGCCCTTATCATGCGCTGCAACAGGATATAGAGCCACATATCCCCCGGCGGAAGGGAGGAACGCCCGTGAAACCGGCGCAAGCCCCAGAAATCACGGGGGAAATATGGCCTCGCGCGGTAACCTTTCGTTAATTTGCCAGGGTCCAAGGTGGCTTCACTTGGGGCCGCCCGATGACAGGGTGGCAGGGGCCTTTACCGGCTCCCGTGGCATGACGCATATCGGCTCAGGCTCTTGTTTTGAACAGCATTACCTCCACACAGGCGCCTTCGGGCGCCTTCTTTTTTGCCGGGTCGCCGTTTTGCTGCGCCGTCTATTCGGCAAGCACGCGCGGGGGAGGGAAGGTGACTTCCACCAGCGTGCCCTCGTTCGGCGCGGAGTTGATCGAGAACTGCGCCCGATTGGCATCGACCATCGCCTTGGTCAGCGGCAGGCCAAGGCCGGTGCCGTCGCCGCGCTTGCGCGTGCCGGTCGTCACCTGCCGGAAGGGTTTCATCGCCTGTTCCAGCTCCGAGCGCGTCATGCCGACGCCGGTATCGCGGATGCGCAGCACAACGCTGCCATTCGCCTCGTAGGAGGTCGAGACGACGATCTGCCCGCCCGACGGCGTGAAACGGATGGCGTTGGACAGGATGTTGAGCGCGATCTGCTTGATCGAGCGCAGGTCGGCGACCACGTTCGGCACTGTCGTCGCCAAGGCCGTGCGAATGATCACCCGCTGGCCGTTTGCCTGCGGCTGCACCAGCGCCACGGCTTCCGAGACGGTTTCGTTGAGACCGACAGAGGTGAAATCGAGATCCATCTCTCCCGCCTCGATCTTGGAAATGTCGAGCAGGTCGTTGACGATGTCGAGCACATGCCGACCCGAGCGGCCGATATCATTGGCATATTCGATATAGCGGGGATGGCCGATGGAGCCGAAGCGCTCCGTCGCCATCATGTCGGAAAAGCCGATGATGGCATTGAGCGGCGTCCGGATCTCATGGCTGACGCGGGCGAGGAAATCGCTCTTGTGGGCGTTGGCTGTCTCGGCGGCGCGCTTGGCGTTGCGCAGCTCGTCCTCGGTGCGTTTCCATTGGGTGATGTCGCGGATGACGGCGCAGTAACCGTCCGAGGCGCTGAGCCGGCCCATCGTCATGAACAGCGGAATAAAGCCGCCCGAGGCTTCGCGGCCAATCACCTCGCGCCCGTCGTTCAGCACGCTGGCGACGCCATGGCCGGACAGAGCGTTGAGATAATCGAGCACCGACTTCTGGCTCTCATGGGCAAACAGCATGACGAACGGCTTGCCGCCGGTTTCGGCGTTGTCGTAGTTGAACAGGGCGCTGGCCGAGCGGTTCATCGAGCGGATCGTATGGTCGCAATCGAGGATGACCACGCCATCGGTCGCCGTCTCCAGCACGGAGCGCAGTTCCTCGACCTCGCCCTTCAGCTTTGCAAGCTGGTCGCTGGCGGGTTCAGCGTCTTGCGAAGTCGGGAGGATGTCAGCCAGTTCGGCCCCTTCCGGAGCAGGGACGGCCTCGTCCATGTCGACTTCTGTTTCCGCTTCCGCCGGCAATGCGGGTTCGACCGCATCGAGGACTGTTTCCGGCTCGGCGTCCGCCGGTTCCGGCGCGTTGACTGCCGGCTCGGACGGAACGGTCTTCGGCGCCTCCGCCGCGACAGGTGCTTCGGGCATCTCGTCAACGATGTCGGGCTGCGGCGCGGGTTCGAGCGCGCCGGTTTCAGGCAGCGCCGGCATCGGCATATCGATCGGCATCAGCGCCAGCATCAGCGCATGGCCCTGCTGCCAGCGCACCGATTGCAGCTTCGCCGTCACCCGCACCAGTTCGTCATCGGCGCGCAGCAGGGTGAGGCCGCCATTGGCATGGCCGAGATCCTCGCGCTGCAGCAGTGCGTCGAGACCGCCGACCTCGATCAGCTCGGCGAGCGAGGAATAGCCGGTCAGGGCGAGGAAGGCAGGATTGGCATGCATCAGCCGGTCGCCGGCATGGATCAGCATCGGCACCGCCAGGTCGTCGATCTCGGCCGGCGTCAGCCCTTCGTTCATCTGCGAGCGCGGCGGCACCAGGCCGGCGAGCGCGTCAAGGCTGGCGGCCTCGCCGTCGATCTCGGCTTCGGGCTCCACAGTGGTCTCTTCGTCCACGAAAGGGGTCTCGTCCATACTCTCGTCGGGGATGGTTTCGACGGGCTGGATTTCGTCTTCCAGGACCGGGGTTTCCACCTGCGCTTCCGTCGGCGGCTCCGTTCCGCCGTCCTGCGGCGGCTGCGTCAAGGTCTCCAGTCGGCGGGCGATTTCGCGGAAGGCGGCCTGCTCGCCGGCGGTCAGCGGCTCGCCGCGGGCGCGGCGCTCCTCCAGCATCACCACCTTGTCGGACTGGCGGCGATTGGCCGTTTCGCTGATTTTTAGCGCCGGGATCTCGCCCCAGGGCATGCGCATGAAGCTCTGTTCAGTGCCTTCGGTTTCCGGCGTGCCATCGTCCTCCGGCTCCGGGTTCTCCTCGCGCACGGTGTCCACCAGAAGAGCGTCGGGCTGATGGCTCGGGCAGCGGCGTGGCTTCGTCCGTCGCTTGCGGTTCGGCCGGTTCGACGGGTGCGGCGAGATCGGCGAGCCAGTCGGAGGCGGGCGCACTGCCGGCCAGGGTCACGCCGAGTTCGAGCGGATCCGGCACGGCATCGGCGGGGCGCACGATGCCGAAGCCGCGAAACCCGTCGAATTCGCGGTTGCGGGTATATGTCGGCAGGGCAGCGAGATCGACCGGGACACGCAGGCTCGTGCCTTCGACCGGCCAGAGAATGGTCTTGCCCGACCAGGTGTCGCGCTTGCCGAGCAGTTCGGCGATAGTGCCGTCGGGATCGAGCTGGAACAGGTGGGCGATATCGGTGAAGGCAGCGCCGCGCACCGAGGCTGCATGCGGGCCGACCGCTTTGGCGAATTCGCCCGATACGTCGCTGAACCGTCCCTCCGCATCGATCTTCCAGACGAAACGAATGGCGCGTGCAGCAGGATTGAAGACGAAGCCGTTTTCCGATGGGGCAAATGAGCGGAGCGGGGCCGGGGTTTCGACCGGCTCGCGTGCGACCCCGGCGGCAACTTCGGGAACAGCGGCGGCCGGAACTTCCGCCTCGGCGAGCGCCACCGGTTCGTCCATATCTTCGGTGTCTTCCTCGACCTCGACGATGCCGGAGACGGCGTCGAGCGCTGCGTCCAGCGAATCGGCCGCCGGCATTGCCGGTTCCGGCTGAAGCGGAGCAGGCGCCGGCCTGGCGGGCGTCGGGGCAAAATCCTCGGTCGGATCGAGATTGCCGATCACCATCTCGACGACGAAAAGAAGGTTGAGGCCCGGCTCGTCCGAAAGGCGGCCGATGGCGGCGGGCAGGTAGCCGCGCCCGGTGGGAATCGGCCGCTTCATCAGCCGGTCGGGATGGTGGCCGACCATGGTCACCAGCATGTGGGCGGTATGGCTGGTGACGCCGAGCGAGGCGAAGCCCTTGGAAGCGGCGACGATCTCACCGTCGCGGCCGAGCACCGCCATATGGGTATCGTCGTCGTCGAAACCCTCGAGCATTTGCCGGGCGCGTTCGGTAAGCGGCAGTGGTTCGGCGCACAGCGGAACGGAAAACAGCACAGCCGGCTCCCCCGCCGGCGTCGAAATGCGCTCGACATGGGCCTGCACGCCGAGACGGCGGAACCCTTGCGCGATGCGGATGGTCAGAGACCGCCGATCGCCGTCCTCGGTCAATTGACGCGCGCTCGCCTCGACCTGACGGAAGGTAACGTCGTGCCCGTTCGGGCCTTCCTCCAGAAAATCGTAGATCGCAGCATTGCCGAACAGCCGGGCGCCAGCACCGTTCGCCCACAGGACATGGTCCAGGCCGGCGCTGAACAGGACGATGGCTTCGCCGCGCGCGAATCCGTCTCTGACCCGTTCATGGACGGCAATATCGATGAAGGGATACTGGACTGCGGGCATGACGATACCTGTAACGCGCCGGGGTGTCGGAAATATGGTGTTTAACGGATTTTTAATACTCCCGCAGCCGGTGCCCGGTCCAGTCGCCGGCCGTTGTTCCGTTAAACAAGGTTAATGCATTGTGCGTTGCAAAATTATGTTGCAATGCACAATAAAATGATCTATATGATCCTCATAACGACCGATAAGCCCGGCCGAACGGGTATCCCCAGCGAAACAACAAGGAGCGTGCCATGACCAAGACCAACGACGTATTCTCTTTCTCCTCCATCGACCCGTCCAAGTTCACCGACAGCTTCCGCGAATTCGCCGAAAAGGGCGTCTCGCAGTCCAAGGACGCCTTCGCCAAGATGAAGACCGCCGCCGACGAAGCCGCCAAGACTGTCGAAGCCACTGTTCAGACGGCCCAGGCCGGTTCGATCGACCTCGGCCTGAAGGCCATCGACGCCCTGCGCACCAATGCCGAAAACTCGCTTTCGCACATGGAAGCCCTGCTCGGCGTCAAGTCGGTCTCCGAGTTCTTCGAACTGCAGACCGCCTTTTTGCGCAAGCAGGCCGAAGTCGCCGTCGAGCAGACCAAGGCCATGCAGGCCGCCACCCGTAGCCTGGCTGAAACCGTCTCCAAGCCGGCCAAGGACGCTGCCGAAAAGGCGATCAGCGGCTTCAAGGCCAACTGATCCTCCTTTCCCCCACCTTGACGATGCGGCCGGGCTTTTTAGCCCGGCTTTGCATTAAATCTGCATCAGGGACTTGCAAATCCCGAAAACTCGCCGTATGTGACGGTCCAACGGCGCCGGCAGGCGTTCTGTGCGGTTGTAGCTCAGTTGGTTAGAGCGCAGGTTTGTGGCACCTGAGGTCGGAGGTTCGAGACCCCCCAACCGTACCATTTCCCCTTGATGGCGATATTCCCTTTCTCGACACGCTGTTGAGCGGTTTTCCTCGTTTACCGTCTGAGTTTTTCCTTTCCGATCCGGCTTGACTTTGGTTTATTTTGGAACAAAA
>Ga0209930_1004060_pt1 | contig 13576 bp, 12 predicted proteins | sample ThiBiot_500_biof_2_FD_183948 | JGI IMG/M metagenome (GOLD analysis project Ga0209930, IMG submission 183948) | Wastewater bioreactor microbial communities from Cape Town, South Africa - Thiocy_cont_500_biof (SPAdes) | ecosystem: Engineered > Bioreactor > Thiocyanate-remediating >... | reverse complement strand
TATTAAAAATTGTATAAGCAAGAAAATATTGTGCACATGCTGATGTTCGAAACGGTCGAGAACAGAATATCCATATGCTGAACATATTCGCCAAAATTCCAAGAACAAATTGTATCGGTTGAAGATAGCCGCTTATTAAAAACATGTTACTATAGAACGTGCTCATTACGCTTCTGTAGAACAAAATATATCAGACATTCACCTGTTGAAAAACTGTCATCTGTCATTTTCTTCAAGGTATATAAATCAATTTAATTATTTATAAATTCTTCTCTCTTTCATCTACTGTGAATGTATTTGATGTTTTCGACATTTAAAAATTTTCAGAAACGTGGTGAACGAATGTTATAAACAGTTAAACAACCAAAAGCAAGTTTTAAATACTGATTCGATCTGTGCGTGGAACGCAAACTAGACTCGTTTCATTCCAATTATTAAATGGTAAATCATTAAGTCGATGATGATAATAATGTATTTAGAAGAAAAAGTTGATTATACATATTATTTGCCTGATTAATGAGAAAAAAAAGCAACTCAAATTAAAATGTCTACTTTTGTATAAAAATTATAGCAGTGAAAATGAAAACGAAGAAAATCGATGAGAAAAGTTTGTTCGTATGATTACATAAATCAGTTTGACAACACCATTGACCATTGCCAAAGACATTGGTTGGCGTGCATGTATCGGTTATATCTCGACTATCAACAGATAATGCGGTGATTTTCTAAACAAAAACAATGTAATAATTTTAAAAAAATAACTAAATTACTCGACAATATAAACCCGCCGTAGTATTCGTCACTATCGCTGCACTCGAAGCACTGAATGGTTGAGAACAAGATATACAGGAATAACATCGAAGAGCACCCATTCGTTGAATTGAAACTAAAATAGAGAAATGTCTCTCATCAATCGTCTCCATATCAATTACCGAAGAGAAGTAAGCAAATGAAAGTAATTGTAGATAAATTAGCCATTATTTCACAAAAAAAATGAATTTCTTCTCTGCAATCATTTGAGTTTTTATATATCACCCAACGAAACCAACAAAAAATAGTTATTTTTAAATGAAAAGTAAACTTTACTCAATGCCATTGGTTTATTATGAACTGAACGTTTGTTTTTTAATTTTCAAGAAAGAGTACTGGATAACCTCTTATATTTTATTCGTTCTCCATATGAGAAAAAAAACACGTGATTCTTCTCGAACTCGACATGTAAATATAAAAAGAAAGAAAACACAAAAGAAATCGATCATGTTGTCATCGATTCCCTATGAAAACGTTGAATTAAACTGCGATGAAAATGATATTCAAACATTCGTCATTAATTCATTGAAATACAAATCGATTTTAAAAATTCAACAATTAACCGATGGTCTTTCAAATCATTTATTTGCCCTACGTTCATCCGATGATCATGGTATTATCGTTAAAATCTACGGGAAAAATTCTGATCTCATCGTCGATCGTAAAGCCGAAATCGATCTTATGATTCAACTCGCTAAATTTCATATGGCACCAGCTATTGTCGTTACATTCAAAAATGGATTTGTTTACAAATATGTGCCCGGTACGCCGATTCAACATGGCGATACAGAAAAAGCGTAGATTTCGATTACAAACGAAAATAGACTTTTTATTTTGTGTTTTAGCCTATTAATCGCTCGTACATTAGCAGAATTTCATTCAGTTCCATTGGTTATTGCGAATCAACGAAGTCAATTAGTAGAAAAACTTCGTCATTATATTAACTTATTAAGTGGGGTCAACAACGAACTGTATAAACGTATAAAACTTTCGGCATGTCCATTTTTAAATGATATTCCTTGGTCGAAAATTAACGAAGATATTGATCGAATCGAACAAGTTTTAACAAATGAAAACTCTCCATGGCCAAAATTGACAATTGTCAATTGTCATAATGACACTCAAACATTGAATTTCCTAGTCGATGAAAATGAAAATAAACTTTCGTTGATCGATTTCGAACATTGTTCGAGAAACTTTTGGTTATACGATGTATTTAATTATTTTCTTGAATATGCAGGTTTTGAAACTGAACAACCTGATTTTGACAGCGCTTATCCATCGCGTGAACAACAACGAAAATGGCTCGAAGTTTATCTTCGACATGCAATATTTCTCAATGATAAATTCGAACGAACACTTTCGATCGATGAATTGTGCAATCTAGGCGATCGTTTACGTCCAATCTTGCATCTCTATTGGTCATTATGGGCATTTATTGAAGCTTTATTAAATACTGAAGCAATGAAAAAATTCGATTATGTTAAATATGGAAAATGGCGATTGAATGAATATGAAAAAACTAAAGACAAATTTTTCACACAATAATATACGTATACTTGACCTTTTATTTTCTCAAGGAAATAAAAATATGAATAAATAAAATCAAAAACATATTTGCAGATGAATGCATATAAATTCCATGATTACAAACATCTGTTTGACAACACCATTGACCATTACCTGATGAACCACTCTGAGTACAACTTGTCGATGCATCACGCGTCACAACATTCGACGATGATGTTTTCTAATTTTTTCACGAAAGAAAAAAAAATACAACTTCAAATTTTTGTTCGACTTCAACAACAATGTTACTCGACAATAATATCCGGAATTGTCAGGATAATATTGCCCAATTAATGAACCGACTTGAAATGGATCATTACATCCACTACATACATAACAAAATAAACTATTCACATATGAAATTAGACCTAACGAATAAATATAACAACAAAAACGATTCGATTCGAGGTCGTGCAAAAGAAAAATCAATCAATAACCTACAAAATAGAAGCAGGTACATTCGAAGTTTTACCATTGTCAATTGAGTTGATTTACTAGAAAAAAACGTTCGTGTATATATATATATCGACCAACAAACACGCAGTAGGGAATCATGCGATCTAACTGAGAGAAATCGATTAAAACAATACTGAAATTTAATGATGTGTTGTTTTTTTACTCTAACATAGAATATATTTATTTTCAAAAAAAAAGAAAAGAAAAGAAATTGTTTATTCGTTTGCTTGGCCGTTTTATGATTCGAGATCAATTGAATCGAGTGGATGCGTAGGTTCATCATCGAGAATCAATGTATTTTGTCTTTCATGGTGATTTGTATACCGATTTGTCATTGTATTATAATGATCAATTCGACGATAGACCATACTCATTGGCTGTTGTTGTTGTTGTTGATGATGGTAACGAGAGAATTGATCGTTAAATAACCGACTATCTTCATCGTCGTACATCGAACAATTTTCTTCATCTTCTTCGTCTTCTTCATCTTGTTCTTCATCGCCGTAGACAAATGCATGTTGACCAAATCGTTTGATTTGTGCACTTGCTGGTGGTGAGGGTGCCGATGGACGTTTTATCGGCGACACAACACGATCACCAGGTGATGTATATGTTGCTGCACGATGTGCAATAGTTGTACTACATTGTGGAAGATCTTCATCGAGATCCATAACATTTGACATTGTCGGTAGGATGGGACGTTTATTAAGTGCAGGCAAATGTTGCCGTTGTGTCGGAGCAAAATGATTGAAAATTTGTTTTTTGGGTGGATTGATTTGTGAATTTTGTAGAGTAGCTTCGGTACGAAAGAAACGATTCGAGGATGAATTCATCGATGATGGCACGGAAATGTCAGGTAATGGTGGATATTTTTTAATTGGTACTTGATCAGACATTGTCGTTGTTGTTGATGTTGTTGTTGTTGATGACGAGGAATTATTCGGTAGAATAAATGATTGTTCACGAATGATTTCACGAAAATCATCGATTGTCGAACGAATAACAGGAATAGTTGCTGTTGTTGTTGGAATGTAATGATGCTGAGATGTGTTTGCTGCTGCTGCTGCTGTTGTTGAACGTGGCGTCGTATTATTACTAGTTGACATATTTACCATTGGATTATCTAAAAAAAAGAGTCTTTTCAAATATTTTTCTTTTTGAAAGAAGAATAGTCGAAAGTAATCTCGAAAAGAAAATTGTGAATAAACTTACAATTGTTTTTTGTTTGTTTATTCATTATTGTTGACATCATTGTTATTTTTTTATTAATCTGATTAACAATTGATGGTCGAAATAATACAGAAGCGAAAAAGAGAGAAAAAGAAAAGAACAAGAAGACGTTTTATAATTACACAAAGCAAATATCAAATGGTTGAAAAAAAACTGGAGCAAAGTTGTCTCTACATTTGCCAATTTCTTTTCTCTCTCTCTCTCTCTGTATATTCTTGCTTGGCAAATAGCAACCACAGAATGAATTGGAAGCATTATTTAGGTTTCATGACTTTTTTATTCTTTCTTTATCTTACCTTGATTTATCGAAAATTTGACAGAATACACATGGTTTTCATTTTTTACATCACTACGAACGGAAATGTGCAAGGAGTGGATGTCAAGAGTATCTCACACAAAAGTCTATGGGTAACTAAACAAAAAAAAGAGAGAGAGGAAAAAGAAAGAAGATGTATTGAAAGTTTTTTTTCTTTTCTTTTCTGTCTTGTTGAGGCCATTTATTTAAGAATGAAAAAAAAATTGGCTGAAGAACATGAAACATTCAGTTACTAAAATAGCAATAGTTACAATGTTACAACATGAGAACGAGAAAGAAACAAAGGAGAAGAAGAAGAGGAATATCCTCGATCTAGAAATGGTATATATATATATATATATCATTTGACTGACTTATTTTGTTTTTTTTTTGTCTTTATTGAAACACAAAAAAAAGAAGAAGTTTACTTTAAATTTTAATGAACAAAAAAAAAAAGAAATTGCAACATCTCTGACGTCAAACGGCATGACGAGATCGTTTTTCTTTATGTTTACCGATTGTTGAACAAATATTGTTTTATAATATTAGAAAATCCGTGATAAAGTTAAAATTTTTATACTAAACTAGTTAACTATTGACGACATTCATTGATTTTGTATCACAAGGTTAGTTAGACAAACAAGTGGCACTGTCATCAAGCGCCATCTCGTTATAACTATCAACAACTATCGAAACTTGCTATTCATTGGACGAAATGACAGTAATAAGGCTTAGTCAACATAAACGAAGCGAAAAAAAGAAGAGAAAGAAGTTCATCGGTAGTATGTGTTTTTTTCTAATTTATATAAGAAAAAAATTGATATATTTTCGTCGATCTCGTTGAGGACTACATGTTTTTTTTCTTTTCTTATTCTACAAAATAACAACAGAAAAATTAAACGCACATTTTCTTGTTTTTCTTCTGTTTTTTTTCCGAGCAAGTAAACAAAACCTCAAAAGACGACGACGAAGAAGAAGAAGAAGAAAAAAGCGAGCGAAGCATTTCATTGATTAGATCTGTCTTGTATGTTTTAGAACGAATGATACAAAAGTACCTTCCTTTTGTTAATTTTCTTATTGCAACAACAGCCTTAGGTTTTCAAATAACCGTTCTATATCCATGGCATTATGAATTACAACAAGAATTCAATGATTTGCAAAAGCAACAGGAAGAAAAATTACGTCAATATCATGAACTGAAAATGCAGACAATTAAAAATATCGAAAGCAATTTATTGAAACTTCGTCGAGAGAAAACAAATGAGAAAGCTAACGCTCAACGAATTACTCATTGATTTGTAGCTGTAACACATTCATTTTTTTTCTCTCTCTTTTTCTTTCTTTTCTAGTTTTATTACAAAAAAAAGACAGTTATTCCAATAAATAGAAAAACTAAGAACGACCAACTAAACTGTGCTTCTTCGTATTTCTATTTCTGAGCAAATGCACTCGAACTATAAGTTATTTTTTGTTTGTTTTCTCTTGTCATCTCTCTATCTACAATAAATCTACTTGAAATGTGTGACAAATACGTTCGACTCGAAAAATGAATAGATGTCCTGCATTGTTGTTGACAGTTTTGTAAAGTGACACATATCGAGAACAGAACAAAAAAAAATAACAACAACAACAACGAAGACGACAGAGTATTCAGATACGCGAATTTGAGATGCCGATTACATTTGATTTAGTTGTTTGCATAACATCAACTGCACTTTTTGATTGCAGTGAATCGCATAAAATTTGGCAAACCGAAGGACTCGATGCGTATAAAGCTCATCAACGTGAACGTATCGATGTACCGTTACAACCAGGTGTTGGATTTCGGTTGGTTCATTCGTTGATGCAATTAAATCAATGTAGTCCTAATCGACAATTAGTTGATGTTGTACTCATGTCACGCAATGACAGTGGATCAGGCGAACGTATTCGAAATTCATTGAAACATCACAAACTTGGCATTACACGTATGTCGTTTACAAGTGGTTCGGATGTGACGAATTATTTAGTTGCATTTGGATGCGATCTTTTTCTTACGACAGAACCTGAACAAGTTCATAAGATTCTATCGACTCAAACTTGTGATAGTTTCAAAGGTATTGCTGCTGGTCTAGTGTGTAACATATCAATAGAAAATACGATTTCATCATCATGGCCTCGAGATCAAGTACGAATTGTATTCGATGGTGATGGCGTACTGTTTTCTGATGAAGCAGAACGGGTCTTTCGATCTCATGGTTTAGAAGCTTTTCGACAATTCGAACAGGAAAAAGAACATATTGCTCTACCCGAGGGGCCAATTCATGCTCTCGCGTTAAAATTACAAAAATTACGACAAGCTTTGGGACAAGATAATAGTTGGAGAATACGTACGTTTCTCGTCACTGCTCGAGATAGTACGACGAATGAACGAGCATTCAAAACGTTGAAGAAATGGGGCTTAGAAATTGATGAAACACATTTTTTGGGCGGACTTGATAAGACACCTTTCTTGATTTCTATTGATCCGGCAATATTTTTCGATGATTCAGGCGAACATATCACTCGAGCTCAACGATTCGTTCCAGCAGCTCATATACTCTATGGTGTTTTAAATACTCAATCTTCTTGAGACGAAAAAAAAAGACAAAACTTTTGTTTTTATTTAGCAATATGAAATGAGATATAGCTTCAAGCAATGGGTACAATTTGATTCATTGTAACAACACGTAGAGGATTCCGATTGCGATTGAAATGAACTGTGAAAAGTACGTGGACCAATTGTCGGCGAAATCTTTCCGATACACAAAGATATATATAAAATGAGCTCTAATTAATTAAAAATTTCAAAACGAATGATTCTATTCGATTCATTTAACTTACTGAAAATGAGAAATAAAAAGACATAATAGAAATTGTATTGAAAAAAACCATTTGAGAATAAAGAACAGGATTTAATTTTAAAGCATCATTAACAAGTATAATTGAAGATATAATATTAGGCATAATTGTAATTGAATAGATAAGAGCATGAATCAATACCATAACTGTCAATTGTTTATCTAATTCACGTCGAACTAATGGATTCACTCGATGAGCTATACTTTGAACATTGCGATAGGCTAAACTTGCAAAAAGAATTGTAGTTATTAACGGACATGCATACCATAGAGTGAAAACAGTAAAATAACGATCGAATAAGAAAAAATCATGATTATTCAATTGACATGTTGTTTGATTTGTTGTTGATGAAGTAACATGTTGATAGAAGAATAGTGATGGAATCTGTTCGAGAACAAGAATAATTACACAAATCAGAACACATCGATGTGCATTTTTTGTATTACACCATTGTTGCCAACGAATACGTGTACTCGTAGCTAAATATTGATCGATTGTTGCCAATGAAAGACAATATGACGAGAGAAGTGCGGCTAAATAGAGAAAAACCGGTCGTAATTTACAGAGAATAATCGAATCTTTTGTTCGATCAATATTTAAACCGGTGATAAACAAACGAGAAATTAAACCAACACATAATTCCATCAGATTTGCAAACGATAAAATTGTCAAATAGAATGCACATGAACTTTTTTGAAATGTTCGTAAACTTGAAAAAACAATGATATTCAAACATGTACCGAGAATACCCCAGATTAATAGAGGAAATCCAATATAAACAGTGATTTGTTGAGCAATGGATGTTAATGATGACGACATGACTGATAATTATTCTTTTTTTTTGTTGAAAACTTCTATTCTCGAGATAAACTTAATTTTATTATAAAAAAATAAAAAGATTAACCACGCATGAATTAAATACACCGACATTGAGTTAAATCATATTCCGTGTCTAATTGATATTCTGGTATTTTCTTGTCGAAATATTCTTCAATAATAACTAACCAATTTCGAATTTGTTTTCGTGAATTTTTTATACAAATTTCATCGTTTTGAGAGTCCGAATGAATGACATAACATGTATCGTGTTGCCGTTGCCATTGACTATATTCGGATTGTTTTTTACCTGATTGTCCGTAGATTTCTTTAGCATCGACGACATGAACTTTTCTCATATCGATTTCAAGAACAAAGTACGCACCGAATGTATTCGTCGAGTCAATCGATCGACGAAGATAAACACCTGTTCCCAATTGTCCCATTGTATCAAACCAAGCACGACCTTGTACAATTTCCATGGCTAATTCCGGAGATGTTTGATAGAATCCAATGTAAGATGATAAACCTTTGTGTTTCTTCGTCATTTCATTCCAACGGACTTGCAAATGTTGAAAATTATTCGAATGATATTCAGCAATATGTTTCAGTTTTCGATTTAAACAAGGATTTTTCTTGCAAAATTCATTCTTATTCTTTCGAATACGAATGTACGGCAAATAACCACGATGTTTTCTCGTTCGATAACAACAATTCGTCGTATCTTGATACGGAATATAATCATACGAAACACAACAATGATAAAAATCAAGTAAAAGTATTACAACCAAAAATACCAATGTGACTGCAGTTAAAATCATAAGATCTTTCGCACGATTCGTATTCGAAATTGTTTTTATATAGAGAAATAACGCAGCTATTCGTAGACATAATTCAATGAAAATGAATAGAAATCGTACGAAAAAACGTGTATTTGACCATGGTCGATAGCAGGGACAATTGCACTGTAAGAGTAAACAACGACGCATAGCTCGATTACAACAAAGTTCTTGCATTCGATTGAATGTATTGACACGATGAACATGCGTATGTGATCGTGGCTTTTTCGAACGATTGATTGTCCAATGGAAAATTAATTTTATAAAAAATATCAAAACAGAAACTATTACAACGAAACTCATGATTATCGAAATGATTGAACTCATCCAATCGAGAACGAATGCGATTCGATATTCGGAAGTATAATTTTGAGATTTACCAAATAATGACGAATCAAGTGATGTTATTGGTGAAAAATAGATAACAAAACGAAAGATTCCACAAATCAATTCAAAGAAATAGACCAATCCATGAATATATGGTAAAGATTTGTAAAACAACGGTAAATAACAGCAATCATATGCCATCAGTGACGAAGCAAAACAAAACAAAATGCTTTTATTTTAATTTCTTTTATGTATATATATATTTTTTTTTAAAAACAATCTAATCCAATAGTACTTGAGTTCAGCCAATATAATGACCTTTACGTTTTTTTTTCTCGCGATCAACATACGTATGATGATTTAGCCATATCCATTTTATCGAGAAATGAATTTAGAAGCATTGCCAAACGAACTTTTACTTCTCGTATTTTCCTATCTTGATGGTTGTGATCTTCTTCAAGGATTTTACAATCTTAATTCACATTTCAATCAACTTCTTTATCAACAATTTCGTAATTATCAATTTAAATTTGATTCTATATCCAAAGCTCAATTTGATTGGATATGTCAACAACATCTACCAAATATTGTTGATCGTACAATATATTTAGCTCTGAATGAATGGGCTGGATCTCCTGGATTAATTCAATTATTTTTCTCTTACTTTCCATCGATCAATCATTTTATTCGATTAGAATATTTAAAAATTTCTTTAATAAATTCATCTCAAATATTAATAATAATTACTCATGCACTACCTTATTTATCTCGTCTCATTTATTTGAATCTGTCTGCTAATCCATCTTGTCCACAAGACAAAATTGATCGTAAATTACTACTAAATAATGTTTGGAATTTACCTCGATTAAGATCGTGCCATCTAAATTGCCGTAATTTTGATGATAGTTATACATTTTCTATGACAACACAATCGGTATCCATTCGATATTTGGATCTAAGTGGATTTCAATTGGAATACGATGACATATACACATTGTTAAATCATACTCCTAATCTTAAACATATGAATGTTCACATATTCGTTTCTCGACGAACAGACAATTATACACCTTCGGTTGTTTCATCGAATAAACTATCCAGTTTAAAAATTAGCATCTGCTTACGTGAAGACTATTCATTATTGTTTTTATTGTTGAAAACCTTACCTAATTTACGACAATTACGTATTAGAATAGATTCAATACAACTCAATGGTTATCAATTGGAACAATTCATTCGAAACTATTTACCTAACCTCAAAAAATTTACATTCATCATCGATAAATTTTTATACGATTTGGCACCAGATTTTCAAACGACAATTGAGCAATTATTTGCCTCATTTCAAACGCCATTTTGGATCGATGAACATCAATGGTATGTTCGATGTGTAAAATATGATACTTATTTGTATTTATATACTTTACCGTCGAATATGGGCAATAATCGATCAGAGTTACCTGATCTATGGTATTCGACCAAGCCAAATGATCGTCTCGAAGACTTTCATACCAACATCTCTCAGATCGATTGCAACAAACTTTTCAAACGAAGTCTTTCATCGTCTCTCCGTTTGTCTCAGATCGAAAATCTTAGCACTCGTCTTCCTCTACATGAACAATTTTGGTCTATTATACCGAATTTAGACAAATTATCATCGCTAGGATTAATTCTTGACGCAACTGCATCTACATCGTATATGCAAACATTATTCGATTGTGCACCACATGTTCGTTCTTTGTCTATTCAATCGTTGAACATGCCGATATTTACATGCACTCAATCGTCGATCTATATATTGTCCTTTAAAAATTATCGATTTTGTGCTGAAGATTGTTTGAAATTAGCTCAATCATCATTGGGTCAACAATGCCAACGTTTATTAATCGAACTTGAACATCAACAAGATATTCTTATATTAATTGAAAATATGCCAAATCTTCGAACATTAAAAGTAAAATTCGATGAATCTCAAGATAAAAATGAAATTTTACAATGGTTACAACATCGATTATCTAAGACAATTTATGTTAGTTTCGTGTCTAACTTGATGAATAAGATGGCTACTATTCAAATATGGATTCGATAGATTAATTATTTTCTTTATCTGTATATTTGTAAAAAATAAATAAAAATAAAAAGACTTTATTGTCTGGATCGACAAATTTGTCGATACCATCGTGTTATTCCTTCCTTAAATGTTTTCATATATAATTCAGAAGGAACAATAAATACAACAAATATAAGCATTGGCGGCATATATGAAATAAAATATCCGAAAAGATATAACCAAGGATTATCCGATGGATTTATACATCCGGGTATCAGTGAAATAATTAAACGAGGTAAAGCTAATCCAAGCAAAATGACAGGACTAATAAGTAATTGTTTATGTTCTCGTAATTGCTCGAGAATATGCTGCTTGTAGGATCGATTTGTCTGTGCTATTGATCGTTGTCGAGCACTACGAAAAATAATGTATCCAGCTGAGAAAAGATTTACTGCAAATGGTACTATGAGATGAAATAATAAAATAAACATGTTGTACTTTTGCATTGAACCAGAGTATCGAAGGATACAAACAATATGACGTTCCATTTGATCTTCAGTTGTATATTCAAATAAATCATGATGTATTGGCTCATGAACAACAGTACCCATGATTAAAATTGGTAGAATTATAATTATTCGGCGAGCTGTGTATGCACTCTTTCTTTTTTTAAATCGAACACCTTGTAATGCGCTAATTGCTCGTTCAATCGCAACACAAACAGTTAACCAAGCATCTAAGTTTAAACATAATTTTAATATAGGATTGATAAACGCACAATCTATTCGAACAATCGATGAATCAACGATGACATGTATTTCAGTGAGAACAAAAAGCCAAAATTTAATCGTAAATATAACGACTGTAAAAAGAGAAATAATTGAAGATCCGAAAAGATACACGCTACATCCAACTTGTCTTATTTGTTTATTCTGAAAAGTTAATAAAGATAAAACACCATTGACAAGACCACAAACAAACATTAACATTGTAATAGCAGCAGCCGATTGTACTAATGCCGATTGTTTGTAAAGTGAAGTATTCGGTAAGATTTGTTGATTTAAAATATCATTAATAGTTAAACTAATACTTTTCGTTTGCAAATTACAACTATCACCGATAATACAACTACTTTGCTCTTTAACTAAACGATTGAGAGTAAGGTTTTTTGGGCCATTAACAACCACTGTAAAAGCTCCTTGAATCTTAGGTTCACGCGTTGTTATAACTAGAATATATCGTATATTAACTTGTAAATAAGCACCTAGTCCAAATTGATGACTACCACATCTAAAATCACTCGATGTAATTAAATTTCCACTTGAAGAGGAACCTGCATATGATGGATCAAAGTTATTTTTATAAATATAGCCATACAGTTGAATACTACTATTACTATCAAAATGATAAGAACCACTCTGTTTTACATTAATTTCAACAGTTTCATAATAATAATTTCCTCGTCCACAATCTCGTTGATAAACTTGACTATTCTTTGTTAATTCAGATGAATATATGAACTGAAAATCTAAATTAATAGATTATTTCGATATCTATACGTATATAATGAAAGTCGAACTATACTCACTAATACGATTCAATGAAACATTGTATGGACCAGATACAACTATTGAAAATCTACCTGTGATCTTCTGTCTATACGAAGTTACAACTAATACATATGTAGTATCAGATTTAAAGTAAGAATTGATTTTAAATTGTGCAAGATCACAACCTCCACGCAATTTGTTGTGTAATCGTTCGTATGGTCTGTACGGATTCACATAGTTTTCATATAAGAAACCAAGTATATCTAGACTGCCTATACTTGCTAACGTATAATTATGTGATATAGGTACATTAACTTGTATAGCTTCATAATAAAAATCTGTTTTATCACATTGTTCCTGTGAGTATTTTGAACTTGTTATAGTCAATCGTGAAGAGTATATTGATTGAATTGATGATGTCAAATTATCTTTGAATGTAAAGAGTATCAATATAACTCACATATGAATACAAAAGTAAAAAAATACGTACGAATACGTCTCGTATTGACTTCGCTTGGACCTTGAATAATCAATGAAATTTGACCTTTTCTATTCTTAAACAATGGTGTTGTAGTTATAATTAATATATATGTTATATTAGATTCTAAATAAACAGCCATACTAAACTGATTTTCAGCACAACTATCATCATTTTTATCGAGTAGATTTTGTTCTGGATAAGAAAAGTCACAATAATCTTTATATAGATAAGCGTATGTATCAATATCACTTTTGCTAGAGAAAATATAATAGG
>Ga0209930_1004056_pt1 | contig 13595 bp, 4 predicted proteins | sample ThiBiot_500_biof_2_FD_183948 | JGI IMG/M metagenome (GOLD analysis project Ga0209930, IMG submission 183948) | Wastewater bioreactor microbial communities from Cape Town, South Africa - Thiocy_cont_500_biof (SPAdes) | ecosystem: Engineered > Bioreactor > Thiocyanate-remediating >... | reverse complement strand
GAAGTCCAAACTCGCCGAGGATTTCGCGAAGGAAGCCATCGCGGGCAAAGCGCAATCGCTGCCGGCCAAAACGATGGTGCTGCTCACGGAGCAATCGCGCGCGCCGTTGGATTTCGGCGCCTTGACCGTTCAGAACGTACCCGACATGTCCGCTTGGGACGAGGAGCGTTTGAATTCAGGATCCATCCCGGTCGAAGCGGTTCAACGCATAGTAGATTGGCTACAATGACACGAGGATTCAGCGAACTTGCCGTGCAGTTCGGCCCCTCGGCATCGCTGGTGGGAATTCTGTCACGGCCTCTTCCCGAGTTCGAGGTGCGGCGTACGGCCGTCGTGATCCTCAATACGGGCATAGCACATCGGATCGGGCATCATCGCATGTACGTGACGATGGCGCGCGATCTGGCGAAGCTCGGACATTTGGTTTTCCGGTTTGATTTTTCCGGCATTGGCGACAGCGCGGGTCGAGATGACAGCCTCAGTCCGACGGATGCGCACCAGGCGGACTTGGCGGACGCGCTCGATTGGCTGACCGAGAATTGCGATGTCCAAGATGTCGTGTTGATCGGTCTGTGCGCGGGCGCGGAGATCGCGCTGAGGTACGGTTATAAAGATCAGCGCGTGCTCGGCATGGTGCTGCTCGATCCGACCGTTCCTCCGACGCCTCGTTTCTACGCGCAATATATTGCGCGGCGGTTGGTCAGTCTGCGCAGCTGGTTGTCATTCGCGAGCGGGCGTGGCCGCATCTGGCAAGAGCTGAGTACGCGCGCGAAACGAGCGGTTGGCGCGGAGGCGCGGCCGGCGCCCGGCACGATGGATGACAAGGTTCGCAATGAACTCGAGCACCTTTATGGGCAGGCGCTCGACCGCGACTTGAAGCTTCTGATCGTTCTTACGGCCGGAACGCTGGACGGCCGCCAGAACTATCGCGAGCAGCTTTTCGATGCCCTGCCGAATGTTCCGCTGCGCGGGCGAGCGCAGGTCGAATACTACAAGGACGCCGATCACACGTTTACGGCGCCGGCTGCGCGTGAGCGGTTGCAAGAACTGGTCTATGGCTGGGTCGGCGGATTTCAGGATGCCGATCGCGTCGCTGTGCCGGCAGACGGTTCAATCGAGAATTCCGAAGAGTTGTCCAGGATGACGGTGTCGCCGACGCGTTAGAGCGCCGCCGGCGACTGAAGGCAACTCGCCTATATGGGCGGGAGCATGGACAGCCAGTTGCCCACGAACATGAGATAGCCGTTCAAAGCCCACGGAAGAAACTTTCTGCCTGGCATATTGTAACGGCAGAAATCGCGCCGGAAATTGCTCCAGTTCGCGGCATTGGCCCCATTGATCGAAACAGTGATCGAGGGCGAAAGAATGCGCGCGGTATGCCACCAGCCGGACGGCATGAAAAGCGTTTCGCCGGGATGAAGCTTGAAACGGATTCCCTTGGCGTTGCGGAATTCCGGAAAGCGCGCGGGATCATATTTGTCGACGTCGTTGACGTCCGAAAGGTTCGGCTGACCGTTGCCGCCGTTTCGTACATATAAATATTTGCCCTGATCGGGCGCGAAGCCGATGTATTCCTTCACGCCCTGAATTTGCATCAGGAAGGCATGTGTGTGGAGGCCGTCGTAATGCATGACGGGAAATTTCGCGCCTTGCCCGCCGATGTAGAGTTCCTTGTAAGTCAGATACGGAGCGCGCACCGTTATCAGTGGATGGTCGAGCCAGTTCGGCGCCGTGCACGCAGGCATCGGCTCGATATCGTCCTGTAGCTCTTTCGGCAAATTCTTGACTGGATAGTTATGCAGGTACGGTGCGGGGGACTGAGGCGAGGACGTGCGGACTTCGGCGATGAGTTCCGCCATCGACAGGCGGCGACCTTCGATTTCGAGGGGCATATCGCCATACTGGTTCTGGAAATAGTCGAACGTCCATTTGTCTCGCGCGGCCCAGTGATCCAAACCGCCGGTGATGATGACGGGCTTCAGCGGCAGGACGTAATCGCGCTGATAGCGCTCGGGGCTGAGCTCTGACCATTCCATGCGGTCGATCTTGTCAGAGAACATGGGAGCGTCTGAAATATCTTCGACAGGAAAATCCATTCCCACCACCTGTAAACCGAGTTCAGATATATGAACTTGAAGAGCGACGCGTGCGGACGTTCGTAAAGCATGACGTCATTTTTCGGGACACTATTCCCCCGCCAGGGAATTGGCAATTTTTAGCTTGTTTGCATTAATTCCGGCGCCTCAAGTGCTTCCGTCGCGCTGTTGCGATCGTGCGACCGCGGCTTCGGCCTGGGCCGCTATCTGGCGCAGAGACTGGAAGAACAGGCTCCGGGGGTCCATGCGCCAGCCGATTTTTTTCTGCAGCGCGACTGTCACTTTGATCGCCAGCAGCGAATGACCGCCAAGATTGAAGAAGTTCTCTCCGGCGTTGATCTTTTCGATCCGCAGTTCATCGCGCCAGATGCTCGCGAGCAGCTTCTCCATTTCGGTAGCGGGCGGTTCGCTGACGACCGTATCGCTTCTTGCCGAGCGGAACGTATTCGGCAAAGCACGGCGATTGACCTTGCCGTTGGCGGTCAGGGGAAGCGCCTGCAGGGTGATGAAGAACGACGGGATCATGTAATCCGGCAGCACGCTACGCAGATACCGGCGGATCTCGCTCGCCGTCAGATCGTCGCCTTTGACGCCGACGAAGTATGCGACGAGCTTCTTGTCGCCGGGGACGTCTTCGCGCGCGACGACGACAGCGTCGGCGACGCCGGGGCACGACTTGAGGGCGGCTTCGATTTCTCCAAGCTCGATGCGGAAGCCACGGACCTTGACCTGGTTGTCGATGCGGCCGAGATGCTGCAAACGCCCGTCAGGCAGCCAGCGGCCGAGATCGCCGGTGCGATAGAGCCTTGCGCCGGGATGATCGGAGAAGTGATCGAGCACGAAGCGTTCGGCGGTCATGTCCGGCTGGTTGCGATAGCCGAGTGCAACGCCATCGCCGCCGATCCAGATTTCTCCGGGAACGCCGGCGGATACGGCTTTGCCCGCGCGGTCGACGATATACATTTGCGTATTGGAGATCGGGCGGCCAATGGAGAGAAGCTCGTCGCCGGGCTCGATCTTTTCAATGCTCGACCAGACCGTCGTTTCGGTCGGACCATAAAGATTCCAGAGTTCCTTGACCCGTGGCAGCAGCGCCTTGGCGAGGTCGGCCGTCAGCGCTTCGCCGCCGCAAAATGCTCGCAGACGATCGTTGCCCTGCCATTCCTCGTCGATCAGCATGCGCCACGTGGCGGGCGTCGCCTGCAACGCCGTGACCTTGCTGGCGGTCAGCAATTCCAAAAGCTTGGCGCCGTCGACGACCGCTTCGCGCGGCACGAGTTCGATCCGCGCGCCTGCGAGTAAGGGCAGGTAGAGTTCGAGCGCCGCGATATCGAACGAGATCGTGGTGATTGCGGCAAACACGTCTCTTTCCGACAGGCCGGGCTTCACGCGCATCGCGGAGAGAAAGTTCACGAGTGCGCGGTGATGAACGACGACGCCTTTCGGCCGTCCGGTCGAACCTGACGTGTAGATGAGGTAAGCGGGATCGTCGGGCCCCGGCGCGACTGAGAGGTTGTCGCGCGAGACTCCATCCAGAGGCAAGCGATCAAGATCGAGGATGCTGACGCCATCCTGCTTGTCGAGCGCTGCCGCTGCATCGCCGGCGGTCAGCAACACCGTCGCGCCGCTATCCTGCACCATGTAGGTCAAGCGCTCGGCCGGGAATCCCGGATCGAGTGGAAGATAGGCCGCGCCGGATTTTTGAATCGCGAGCAGCGAAACCAAAAGCTCGAGCGAGCGGTCGAGGCAGACCCCGACGACCATGCCGCTCTTGGCGCCCTGCTGCAGCAACACGTTGGCGAGCTGGTTCGCTCTGGCGTTGAGTTCGTTATAGGTCAGATCTTCGCCGCTGAAAGAAACCGCGATCGCGTCGGAATTTTTCTGAACTTGATCCTCGAACAGCCGGGTGAAGGGCGTCTCGGACGGATAGCTCGCAGAGGTGAGGTTCCAGCTGCGGATCTTGTCCATCTCTTCCGCCGCCAGCAGCGGAATGTCATCGATGCAGACGTTGAGGTCCGTCAGCAAGCTGTCGAGAATGCGCCGATACTGTCCGACAAAGCGGGCGACCGTGCTCTCGTCGAACAGCTCGCTGTCGTATTCGGCCTTCAACGAGTTCGACAGGATGCCGTCGACGGTCAGGCCGATCTCAAATTGTGCGGCTTCGAGATCGATCGCATGTTCCTTGCAATCCAGGCCATCCAAGCGAATGCGATGCGTCGCGGGCGTATTCAACAGATTGAACATGACCTGCGCGAGCGGCGGACGGCTGTTGTCGCGGGCGTCGGGAAATTCCTTCGCCAATTGCTCGAAGGGTGCGTCCTGATGCGCGTAGGCATCGAGCGCCACAGCTTCGATGCGGCGCAGAACTTCGCGCAGCGTCGGTTGGCCCTCGAGATTGACCCGAAGAACCAGCGTATTGATGAAGGTTCCGACAAGCGTTTCCGTGGCGGTATGCGTGCGGTTGGCGATCGGCACCGCAATCGTAAAGTCGGATTGGCCCGTCACGCGATGCAGGAGCACGGCATAGGCGGCGAGCAGAGTCATGAACAGCGTGTAGCCTTCGCGGCGGCCGAGTTGCTCGAGCTGGTCGCGCAGATTTTCAGAGAACGGCTGTTCGTAGATCTTTCCCTGGTAGCCGAAGATGTCGGGACGCGGCTTATCCGTCGGAAGCTCGATAGGTTCGATGCCGTCAAGCTTCTTACGCCAATAGGCGAGCTGCGGTTCGGCGTTCGTATCGAGCCAGTTCCGCTGCCATTGCGCGTAATCGCTATAGGTCGTTGCCTGCGGCTTGATGCCGGCAGGTCGTCCCGCGCGGATGTTGTTGTAGGCGGTTGTGAGTTCGCCAGAAAGCAGGCCCAAGGACCAGTTGTCGATCGCGATATGGTGCGCCGTCAGCAGCAGCAGGTGGCTTTCGTCGCCAAGCCGGAACAGGACGGAGCGTAGCATGGCGTCGCGTGCGAGATCGAAATATCTCCCACCGTGGTCGGTGGCTTGGCGGAGGGCTTCCTTCAAGGCATCCCGGCCGAGGTGGCTCAAATCGATGACTTCGAGCGGCTGTTTGCTCCACGGCTGCACGACCTGCAATGGGCGCGAGCCGTCGAGATGATAGGTCGTCCGCAGCGTTTCGTGGCGCGTGCGCAAGGCGTCGATGGCCTGCTCAATCGCCTCGATGTCGAGCGGTCCGTTCAGTTCCAGGGCGACCGGAATGTTATAAGCTTTGCTCTCGGGCGCCAGCTCATGCGTGAGCCACATGCGCTCCTGCGCGACCGACATCGGCGCGGGCTCGTTCGAGTTCCGTGGCGTGATCGCGGGCAACGGCTGAAGGCCTTTCTGTTCGCGCACGACATTGTCGATGCGGGATGCGAGCGCCTGCACGGTGCGATGCTGAAACAGCTGGGCGACGGGAAACTCGATCGCGAATGCGTCGCGAATGCGAGAGGCAACCTGCGTCGCAAGCAAGGAGTGTCCGCCGAGCCTGAAGAAGTCGGCGCTGCAGTCGATCGCCTCGCGCCGCAGAATCTGTTGCCAGATGGCGGCGATAGTCGCTTCGGTCTCGGTGGCTGCGGACGCGATTGCATGCTCAGCGATTGCAGGGGCCGCCTCGGGCGCTGGCAGAGCCTTGCGATCAATCTTGCCGTTGGCGTTCAGCGGAAGCTCGTTGAGAACGATGATGTGAGCCGGCACCATGTAAGCGGGCAGTCGCGCCGAGAGAGATGCAAACAGCTTGTCGACAAGAGTGTCGTCGGTGCCGTTCGCGACGACGTAGCCGACGAGGCGCTTGTCGCCAGGAACATCTTCGCGTGCGACGACGACAGCGTCGGCGACGCCGGGGCATGCTTTGAGGGCGGCTTCGATTTCGCCAAGCTCGATGCGGAAGCCACGGACCTTCACCTGATTGTCGATGCGGCCGAGGTATTCGATATTGCCGTCTGTGCGGAACCGCGCGAGGTCGCCGGTCCGGTAGAGCCGTGCCCCGGTGTCATGCCGGAAGGGGTCGGCTGTAAAACGTTCAGCCGTCATCTGCGGTTGGTGGAGATAGCCACGCGCGACGCCCGCGCCGCCGACATAAATCTCGCCGGGAACGCCGAGAGGAACGGGGTTGGCGAAGCGGTCCAGAATGTACGCGCGGCCGTTTGCGATCGGACGGCCGATCGTTGCAGCTTCGCCCGGTTGGCGCAGCGTATACGTTGAATACGTGGTGTCTTCGGTGGGCCCGTAAAGATCATAGACACGCTTGACGGTGCCTGTCGCGTAGAGGCTGTCCACCAGGCTCGTCGGCAGGGGTTCGCCTGCGAGATTGACGGTCTCGACGCTCGCGGGAATGCCGCCGATCCGCACCAGCTCGGCGCCGGCCGACGGCACGGTGTTCAGCAAGGTGACTTCATCACGCGCCGGCAATTGTGCCAGCGCCAAGGCGTTCTCCGCGACGATGATGCGGCCGCCGCTCGCCAGGGGAAAGAAGATCTCGAAGATCGACAGATCGAAGCAGACAGACGTTGCGGCCAAGACTCCGGCTATCTGGTGCTGGTCGTAAGTGCTGCGCGCCCACGCGATCAGCGCGGCGGCGTTCCGGTGTTCGACGGCGACGCCCTTGGGCTTTCCGGTCGATCCGGATGTGTAGAGGACGTAAGCGAGATCGTCCGCGTGCACGTCCACATTTAATCTGGCGTCATTCTGAGCGGCGATTGCCGCTGCGTCGGTGTCGATAAGAACGCGGACTTTGTCGTCGCCGGGGAACAGGCGATCGAGCGAAGACACCGTAACGAGGATGTTGGCCTTAGCTTCGCTCAGCATGACGCCGATGCGATCGGCGGGATATGCCGGGTCGAGCGGCACATAGCAGGCGCCGGTCTTCATGACTGCGAGCAGCGTCGCAATCAGATCGGCATCACGGGGCAGGCAGACGCCGATGATTTCGCCGGGCTTGGCTCCCTGGCTCTGCAGGTAATGCGCGAGCTTGTTGGCGCGCTGATCGAGGTCGCGATAGGTCTGGCGAACGTCGTCGGCAATGACTGCTTCGGCATCCGGCGTGAGGTCGACCTGCTGCTCGAATAGGCGATGGATGACTTGTGTTGACGGCAGCGGTACGTCGGCTCCGGTGCTTACGTCGAAAATCCGTCGGCGCTCGTCGTCGCCCAAGATGTCGAGGGCCGCGAGCGAGGTTTCGGGATCTCGAGTCAGGGCGCTGAGCAGCGTCTGGAAATGCTCGAGCCAACGGTGAACGGTGCCGGCCTCGAGAATATCGCTGTTATATTCGCATTCGACGGTGAGCTCAGCGCCGTTGTCGACGACGTTGACGTTGAGATCGAATGTCACGAAGCGTTTCGGCGTTTCCAAACGCTCGAGCGTCAGATCACCGAATTCGAACGGCGCACCGATCCTATCGATGTTGAAGACGACGGAAACCAGCGTCGGCCGGCTGGGGTCGCGCTCGATGTTCAGTTTCGGCAGCAGGCTGCTGAACGTGACGTTCGGATGTTGTTGTCCGGCGAGGAACGTTCTGCGCACGGATTTCAGGAAGTCGCCGAAGGTCAGCGCCGGATCGACTTGGCAACGCAGCGGCATCGTCGCGACGCAATGGGCGACGAGGTGGCTGTTGTCGAGTTCTGACTGCCCGGCGAGCGGGATGCCGAGCACAATGTCGTCCTGCCCCGACAGACGGAACATCAGCACTTCGAAGGCAGCAAGGAGCGTATGGAACAGCGTCGCGCCGCGACCTGCGCCGACCGCCTTTATGCGCTTGTAGAGATCGGCGTCGATGCGGATATCCTGACGCGCACCGCTGCGAGATCTGAGAGCCGGGCGTTTGTGATCGTTCGGCAAGTCTAGGTTCGGCAGCTCTCCTGTGAGCTGCGCGAGCCAATAGTCTTCGTCGGCAGTGTCGGTGCTCTTATCGACGAGGTCTTGGACGTAAGTCTCGTAGCTCATCGGCTCGGCGAGCTGCGGCTCCAGCCCGAAGCAATCGGCCTCGTAGCTTTTGGCGAGGTCCGAGAAAAGAACCGACGACGACCAGCCATCGCAAACGATGTGATGCACGGTTACGACGAGGCGATGAACGTCTGCGGAAAAGCGGAGCACTTTCGCCCGCAGTAGCGGATCGGTCGCGAGATTAAACGCTTCGGTCGCTTCGCGATCGATGATGCGCTCGAACGCAGCTTGCTGCTGCGCTGGTTCGATCGCGCTCAGATCCTCGAAAATGATGGTGACGGCGCGAGACGGGAGTATGCGCTGTTTATCGCCGGATTTGTCGAAGCTCGTGCGCAAGGCGGCGTGGCGCGCAATGACCTGGTCAAGCGCGCTTTGCATGGATGCCAGCGAGAGCGGTCCGCGAAGATGCAGGACGAAGCACTGATTGTAAGCGCAGCTGGCATCGTCGCCCATCTGCGATTCAACCCAGACTTCCCGCTGCTGCGGCGTAACGGGAAGCGTGGACTGCGGCTCACGATCAGCGGAAACGGACTCAACCGGCACAACATATAACTCCTTGCGCTCACGCATTGCGTCAGCCTCGAACTTTCTGGGGCGAAGCATTTGCAGCGTACGGCAAATCCGTACCGGCGTGGGGGCGCTCGTCCTGGACCGGCTCCTTGCTGCCGATCGTCGGGATGTCTCCGAGGCCCGGCAAGAAGCCTGCTTTCTGCATGTCTTCGATCGACCGCCGGAATGCATTCGCAATTACGTCGAGATCGGCGTCGGTATGCGCCAGCGTCAGGAAGCCCGGACGTTCCCAAGCGTGGACGCCGTGGTGGCGCATGTAGGCAAAGAGTAGAGACGCGAGCGGCGCATCGGGCGGAAGCTCAAAGACAAACCAGGACGCAAAGTGCTGGAGGCTGATGGGTGCGTGCAGCTCTTTCGCGATGGCACTGAGGCGTTTGACGAACTGCGTGGTGCGCAGATTCAATGCGCGCTGCAACTCGGGACCGCCGTTGCGGATGCGATGCAGAACGGCCCGCGCTGCCGCGAGGGCGAGCGGATGGCGAACGAACGTTCCTGCAAAGAACGTGACGCCGACTTCCGGCACCGAGTCATCTCCGAAATGCCATTCGCCGCCGTCGAGCGCATCGAGGAAGCGTGCGTCGCCCGCGATGATTCCGATCGGCAGGCCGCCACCGACGACTTTGCCGTACGTCGCCATATCCGCTTTGACGCCGAATACGGACTGCATGCCTTTGGGGTGCACGCGGAAGCCGGTCACGACCTCGTCGAAGACCAACGCGGTTCCGGATTTGGCGGTGATCTCGCGAACCTCGTGCAGGAATTGGCGTGGCTGAAGGTTCGGTCTGCGGCTCTGAATGGGCTCAACGAGAACAGCGGCGAGTTCGTCCGCGCGCGCTCTTAAGATTTCGAGAGCCGAGTCCTGTCCGTATTCGAGCACGATGATGTTGTCGGTCATCGCCTCGGGAATGCCCGGTGCGATCGGCTGGGCGCCCGCGACGCCGTTGCGCGTGCGGGGCCGCGCGAGCACTTCGTCGAAGATGCCGTGATAGGCACCCGCGAACATCGCGATCTTGTCGCGACCGGTGACCGTGCGTGCCGTTCGGATTGCGGCCGTGACGGCTTCAGAGCCGGTATTGCAGAACGCGGCGCGCTCCATGCCGACGGCTTCGCAGAAAAGCTGCGCGACCTCGCCTGCAATCGGCGACTGCGGGCCGATCTCGATGCCGGCATCAAGCTGGGCCTTGATGGCCGTGCGAATGAATTCCGGATTGTGGCCGAAGAATATGGAGCCAAACCCGTTGACGAGATCAACGTATTCGTTGCCATCGACGTCCCACAGGCGAGCGCCTTGCGAGCGCTCGGTTGCGATCGGATAGACAAGCTCTTTCCACTGCGGGCGGAAGCCGGCGTTCGAACGCGGGTCGGAGAGCTGCTTGCGATTTTTCTCGGCAAGCTGCTTCGATTTTTCGGTGCGGCGGCAATAGAGTTCGATGAAGGAGTCGAGATTGCTCTGACGCTCGGCGCTGAGCGTGCTCTTGCCGGTCGTCGGCGGTCGATACGGTCCGAACGCTTGCGTCGGCTGTCGCGTCTCGGAGGACTGCGCAGCGGCTGCAGGAGCCGGTGCCACAGGGGCTGGTGTTGTTGTGACGATCGATGCGGCGGGCGCAGCATGTTGAACTGGTGTCGCCGCCGGAGGCGCGCCGAATTCCTGTAGTGCGAGGCGTTGCAGAAGATCGAACTGCCCCGCCATGATCTGAGCGTTCTGGCTGAGCAGGTGAAGAAGTGTCGAGCGATCCGTAGCCGGGAGCGTTTGTCCGACGAATTGCGGAGCCGCAGAATTGAAGACAGGCGCAGGCGCAATCTGCATTGCTGCAGGCGGTGGTGTTGCGACAGCGGGTGTAGTGGATGCGACCGGCTGCGGCGCGATCCGCCCGGCGAGCGAAGTGATGGTAGCGCTGTCGTTCAGAAGCTCGCGGAAATGGATCTTGAGCCCGAATTTCTTGTTCAGCGCACCGGCCGCCTGAGTGAGCGCGAGGGAGTCGAGACCGAGTTCGACGAGCGAGACGTTCGGGTCGAGGCTGTCGGGCTCCAGTCCGGACAGATCCGCGAACAACTGGCGAAGGCTCGCGATCTGCGGCCCTGAACTCGACATGGGATTGCTCCACTCAGAAAGGGATGTTGCGGATTGCTCGGCTGGTTGCATGTTCGCCGGAGGTAGCGCGATGACCGGAGCGCATGCGGACTGCAGCGAAATGGGGGCGGGAACCGGCCGTGGATCGTGCACGGGGGCGTCGATCCAGAATCTCGTCTGCTCGAACGCGTATGTCGGCAGTGAAATGCGCCGGCCAACGCGGCCTGCATTGAATGCGCTCCAATCGACAGCGCTGCCCGCACACCAAAGATCGCCAAGTGTCTGTAGCGTATGATTCAAGGTGTCGTCGGTCTCGCGATCGGCGGATAACGAGGTGACGACCGGCGCACCCGACGCGCGCGGACCTTGCTGACGCGCCAATGACGCGAGCGTGCGGCCGGGGCCGACTTCAAGCAGTACCTGCGCGCTATCGTAGAGTTGCCGGATGCCTTCGGAGAATCGGACCGGCTGGCGCATCTGGCGCGCCCAGTAGGCCGGATCGATCGCGTCGTCGTTCGAGATCGGCGCGCCGGTGAGGCAGGAGATCCAGGCTTGCGTTGGCGTCTTCGGGTTTGCTTCGCGAACGAGTTGCTGGAAAGGTTCGACGATTGAATCCATCACCGGCGAATGGAACGCATGTGATGTTTCGAGCGCACGATATGCGATGGCGTTCGCGGACAACTCGCGTTCGAATTGGCTGATGGAGTCGTGCGAGCCGCTGACGACGACGGTTCCCGGAGCGTTGTAGGCAGCGACGGAAACGCCCTCGGCGATCAGTGTCGCGATCCGCGCGGGCTGAACTTTCACGGCGAGCATCGCGCCCGTCGGAAGGGCCTGCATGAGCGCGGCGCGTTTCGCGACCAGACGCAATGCAGCGTCGCGATCGAACGTGCCGGCAATGGTCGCCGCCACGTATTCGCCGAGGCTGTGTCCGATCAAAGCCGTCGGCTTAACGCCCCACGACATCCACAAGCGTGCAAGTGCATGCTCGATCACGAACAGAGCCGGTTGCGTGAAGCGTGTTTGCTTCAGGTCGGCCTGAGCAGCGTCTTCGTTTCCGGATGCGGGATAGATGAGGTCTCGCAGGTCGCGTCCCAAGATCGGGGCAAGCACGTTGCAGGATTCGTCCACCTCGCGACGGAACAGCGGTTCCTCTCTGTAGAGGCTACGCGCCATATTGATGTGCTGAGCGCCCTGTCCGGGGAACAGGAAAGCGACGCCGCCGAAATTTCGCGCGGTCCGGGACGCGTGCTGAGTGTCGGCGGATGCAGCAGATAGGACTTTGCGCGCGTCATCGAAATCGCGGCAGACGAATGCCTGGCGATGATCGAAGGCGCGACGGCCGGTCTGCAGCGTAACGGCAACATCGGCCATGTCGAGACCGGTTTCCGTTTCGAGGTGAGCGGCGAGGCGGCGGCGTTGCTCCTCAAGTCCCGCGGCCGTGCGATGCGAAAGCACGAGAAGCTGGCTGGAACGCGCCATTCCGCTCGCCGGGTTCGCAGGCGCTTCTTCGAGCACGACGTGGGCATTCGTGCCGCCGACGCCGAACGAACTCACACCGGCGCGAAGGGGACGGCCGTCGAATTCCCAAGGACGCACTGTCGTGTTCACGAAGAACGGAGAGTTCTCGAGATCGAGCTTGGGATTCGGCGTCTTGAAATTCAACGTCGGCGGCAGAACGCGATGGTGCATCGCCAGTGCCGTCTTGATGAGGCCGGCCACGCCTGCCGCGGCGTCGAGATGTCCGATGTTGGTTTTCAGCGAACCGATGGGGCAACTACCTTTGCGAACGTCGCCGCCGGCGCGGAACGCTTGCGTCAGGCCCGCGATTTCGATCGGATCGCCGAGGCTCGTACCGGTGCCGTGCGCTTCGATGTAGGAAATCGTTTCGGGATCGATGCCCGCGAGCGCCTGCGCCGTCGCGATGACTTGTGTGTGGCCTTCGACGCTCGGCGCCGTGAAGCTGACTTTGGCGCTGCCGTCGTTGTTCAACGCCGCGCCTTTGATGACGGCATAGATGCGATCGTTGGCTTCCAGAGCGTCGGAGAGGCGGCGCAGCGCAACGAGGCCGAGGCCGTTGCTGAAAACTGTGCCGCTGGCGTTGGCATCGAAGGCGCGGCAATGGCCGTCGGACGATGTGATAGCGCCTTCCTGTGAGAGATAGCCCCGCTTTTGCGGCAGCGCGACCGTGACGCCGCCCGCGAGTGCCATATCGCATTGCCACGTCTGCAAGCTCTGCACGGCGGTCGCGACGGCGACGAGAGACGTGGAGCAGGCGGTGACGATGTTGAGTGCCGGGCCTTTGAGATCGAGCTTATAGGCGACGCGTGTGGTGAGATAATCCTTCTCGTTGCCCATCATCGTGGTGAGCCAGCCCACGAGATCGGTCACGTCCTTACGGTCGATGAGATTGCGCAGGAAGTAGGTGTTGTTGCTGGAGCCTGCGAAGAGCCCGATCGATCCCGCGAAGGCGCGCGGATCGTAGCCAGCGTCTTCGAGGACTTCCCACGATGCTTCGAGGAACAGCCGTTGTTGCGGATCGAGAACTTCCGCCTCGCGCGGCGTGATGCCGAAGAAGCCTGCGTCGAATTTGTCGACATCGGCAAGGATGCCGCGCGCCGGGACATAGGCGGGGTCCAAACGTGCCGCCATCTCGTCGGGATCGGCCGGCTCGAGTTCGTTCGGGCTGAAGTGGCTGATCGTTTCTCGGCCTGCGATCAGGTTCTGCCAAAGCTCGCGAGGCGAGCGCGCGCCCGGAAAACGGCCTGCCAGTCCGATGATGGCAATCCCGTCGTTTGAATCGTAATTCTGCGCATAGGACATCGTCAGCCCAGCTTCGTTCGAGAACGCTGTTTTGCGAGGGCAGCGCGCTGCTTCATGGCGCGGTCTGCGGCCTCACCTGCCGGCTGGGAAGCAAATGCAGTGCCATC
>Ga0209930_1004049_pt1 | contig 13615 bp, 9 predicted proteins | sample ThiBiot_500_biof_2_FD_183948 | JGI IMG/M metagenome (GOLD analysis project Ga0209930, IMG submission 183948) | Wastewater bioreactor microbial communities from Cape Town, South Africa - Thiocy_cont_500_biof (SPAdes) | ecosystem: Engineered > Bioreactor > Thiocyanate-remediating >... | reverse complement strand
AACGTACCGTTGCCTTGATTAAGAAAGATACCGATATTTGATGAATTACTATTTGCAACAATGATATCAAGTATTAGATCTCCATTGACATCAGCTGCAGTCACATAGTTTGGACTAACACCCGATGGATATGTTACTAGAGTATTGAATGTACCATTGTCTGTATTGAATAGGATACCAATATTATTAGCTTTGTTATTTGTAACAACAAGATCAATTTTGTTGTCACCGTTAAGATCAATCGCATAGATCGATGATGGAGAAGAATTCAAACCGGTTGAATATTTTACTGAAGTTCCCCAATTCATATAACCGATGTTTAGTAATACACCAATAGTATCTTCATTTGTGTTAACTGTTATTATGTCCGTTCTATTATCTTCATTAATATCAGCTACCGTCACTGCGTAGGGATAAGAATTGGTATAAAACGGAACCGCTGCATAAAAACTAGTACTTCCGTAGCCGCGTAAAACACTGATGTATCTTCCTTCTTTCAAAGGATAGATGATATCTTGTTTACCATCTCCCGTAACATCAGCTGCTACTACCGTATACGGACCGGTACCAGTAAAGTATCTTGCTTGGTTACCAAATGAACCATTTCCATAGTTAAATATAGCACTGAAGCCGTCTGGTAAATTATGACCACAGATAAGATCAGTTGAATTATCCATATTGACATCGGCTACTGCCACAGAAATGCAACTGCCAGTAATTGTACTATTTACGATTTTGAAAAATGTACCATTGTCTAAGTTTAAATGAATAAAAACTGTAACACTGCTTAAAAACATAATATCCTGTTTAGTGTCACCATTAAAATCTGCTACTGCGAACGAAGATGAACGCATAGCATTTGGATAAGTCACTAATGGGAAGAATGTACCATTGCCTGTGTTGAATAAAATACCAAAATAATTTGAATAATAGTTTAATATAACAATGTCCGTTCTATTATCACCATTCATATCACCTGTTGCGATAGATAATGGATAATAATCTGTTAGATAAACAGTTTGATTATAGAATATACCGTTACCCTTGTTAAGTAAGACACTTGTACTGTTTCCATTTCTATTCGCAACTATGATATCGACTCGATTGTCTGCATTAACATCAGTTACTTCTAAACGGTTTGGATAGTTACCAGTTGGATAAGTTACTTGAGGACTAAATGTTCCACCGGTACCTGTGTTGAGAAGAACGCCAACAGTGTTGCTACCAGTATTTGCAACGATAATATCGGGCTTATTATCACCATTAACATCCTCTAATTCCACAGCATACGATGTAGAACTAATTGAATAATTTGCTTCTATAGGAAATCTACCACTTCCATCATTCAATAAAATTACTACAGCTAGGAACTGACCTGAAAGAGCAATATCTATGCTGCCATCTCCATTAACATCACCAAACGCAAGATCATTTGCATCAAGTGGTACTCGATATATAGTTTGATCACCAAATGTACCATCTCCATTATTGAGAAAAACAGCAATATTATAAGTATTGCCATTTACTACAAATATGTCAGGCTTGAGATCTCCATTAACATCAGCTACTTTCGCAGGCTCTGAATAAGCAGAAGCTGCGATTAAAGAGACTCCATCAAATTTATCGCAAAGTGCTACAACGAATAAAAATAATTTTAAATAGGTTCCTAACTAAGATAACAATACTGTCTTACTCGTAGCTGTCGTTGTAGTTGTGGAACTCGTTGTTGTCTTAGTCGTACTAGTTGTTGATGTTATTGACGTTCTGCTGGTTGTTGACGTTATTGTGGTAACTGTTGAGGTTGTTGTACTGGTTGTTGTCTTACTTGTAGTAGTTGTTGCAGTTGTCGTTGTTACTGGCGTTGTGGTTTCAGTTGTTATTGTTGTCGTTGTTACTGTGGTTGCCCTTGAACTAGAATCTGCTGTTAGTCCTAAAGTAAGACCTAACGTCAATCCAAATAGTAAAATAATACATCCAATTATTAACGCTATCTGAGGACAAAAGCAATCGCCACCACCACTATACGGCCTAAAATTGTTTATCAAGAAAGGGAAAAAATCTGTATAAATTAATAATCAAATACTTTTTCTTCATATCATTCTCATCAGGTTCTTCATTTATTTCAATGTTCTTCGTGCTAGGCATATTTGAATTTGTCAGACTATCCGTTGTTAATACTGATGTTGCATATTGATATTTTCTCAGTGGTGTTACTCGAACTGAACTCTTTTTCGATAGATTACGTCGATAACTCTATAATACATAGAATCATATTTTACGTCTACATTTTTCTTCTTATATTTACTGGTTGATTTTTGACACTATCTGCGTGCTCTGACTTCAGCAGTTTTATACTAATATGCGAGGAGCCGCCTGGTGATGCAACACAATATTGAACTTGATGCATTGATTTCTTCGAATGATTAAAAATAGTGATTATATGTTCGTAAGGAACAGATCTTTTATATGACTCGAGAAGAGGTAAATAAAAAATGCTAATATTATTTTTTTGCCTTTCAAAGATTTCTTTAATAATCTATCTGTCTGGAGAAATATTAAGTCTCGTCTGATCGAATCAAACAAAATAAATATTCCTTGAAAGCGGATTGCATACTTACATATTTTCATTTCAATTGTCGTATAATATATTAAGTACAATGGAAATCAATATTTTATACGAGATCGATGAAACTCTTACTCTTATCTCTTTAAAAAAAACTAGAACATTTATTGAAATTGAAAGTCTGCAAGCATCTATATAAACGAAGCTACAGCAGCGAAATCTCTTCGTTTCAATATCTTTCCTGGAAATAAAGTCAATCAACGACAAATGTTCAAGATTATGCCGAAAGAACATGGTCAACATCAAGCTCATTATTGTCCGTATTTTAGCAATACTAATGATTGGTCATCGTTGCGTAATTCTGAGACGATCGTCAAACTGACGAATCCTCAGCACAAGTACGTGCTAACAGACACGTTTAGTGGCTGTTCTTTCATAGTGGCAATAGGCAAACATGATATGAAAGTTTATCATGATTCAAAGCCTGAGTTAAATGTAGCCATGAAGAATGCTGGTATTCATTCAGATGGTGAGAATAGACATATAATCAGAGTTGATCATTATGATTACAAAATTACTAACGAGTTTTCTTACATTTCGTCTGAAATGCCTTCACAACGTTTATTCTATGGTATTCTCGGAGATAGAAATTCGACTGAGATCGGCTCGGAAAAGTCTATGCAAGCCAGAACAGGTCAAATCATGTTGTTCTATGATCAATCAAAATGGAATTTGGCAATTTCTAGTTATTTAGCCGTCAACAACAGTGACAATGGTCAGCTGCCGACTGATCTTAGTATATTTAAATTAACTGAGCTTGTCTGATGAATATGTTATTAACACCTAAGACATATAACTTAAGCTTTTTATTGTAACATTAAAACTCCGATAATGTTGCCTGGAAATTGAAATGTGAGAAAAACTAGTCGCTCAGTTCAACGAAATGCTCTAATAAGATGATTAGTGACGAATAGAAATATATTTTTCGTTCTTTTTTACTCGAGAACGAAACTCAAACACGTAACCAGGCGACATTTTATTCATTCGTGATTTATGCATCGACAACTTGGTAATTCGCCTTGAAGTGGAATTTTTATGTTGTCTCTCTAAATAAAAGAAACTGAAAGCTTTTTTTCTTCAATCATCCTGCGAAAAATTTTTACTTTCTTCGACATCGTTATGAATCGTTTCGGTGATATTGATTGTTCATTCAAAAGACTTCCACCTGTTTATGGTTTTAATAGTGAACCACTTGTTTCGATTGACAAAGCTCTTCAACCAATTGAATCACAGATCAAAGAATTATCTCGTTATGTGAAAACAGCAAAAAAATATTGTAATTATCCTAATGATCATGGTTTATCAAAAGATCAATCGGCATCGATCTATATCTATACAATGGAATGGGGAGAAACCACTCTTTATCGAGTTTTAAACGAAGCATTGAGATCAGAAAATCGACAAGCATTGAAAATTTGGTTTCCTTATTTAAAATTATTCGATACAGCTTTAGATCTTTTGCCAACTATCAAAGAATCTGTTTGGAGAGGTGTTCCACTTGATATCGGCAAAAATTTTACTAAAAATCAAATGTTTACATGGTGGTCTGTCAGTTCTTGTTCATCTTCAGTCAATGTTATCGAAACATTTCTCCAAAGCAAAAACAATTCAACATTATTTTTAATTGAAGTTGTTAATGGAAAAAAAGTGTCCGGTTATACTGAATACGAAGCTGAAGATGAAGTTATTCTCAGAATTGGAACGGAATTTCGAGTCAAAGCTGATCCATTGAAACGAGCCGATGGTTCACATACAGTTCATTTAATTGAAATTCGTGATGACGAAGAAGATGACGATGATGATCAACCAATAGCACCACCTAAGAAAAATTTACCTGTAACTCCAAAATCAAAACCAAAACCATCGAATTTTTTAGATAATGTTGAAAATATTTTACAAATCAATAAAAATGATTTAGAAATCAAAGGAAAACTTGGCGAAGGAATATTGGGTCAAGTTTATAAAGGTAAATGGTTAAAAATTGATTTATTTGTCGCAATTAAAACTTTACATTTAACTCATTTCAATGATGATATGAAGAAAAAACTAATTAATGAATTATTAATATTGAAAAGTGTTTCTCATCCGAATATTGTTAAATTCTATGGCGTTTGCGTTGATGAAGATCAGTATAGTTTAATTACAGAATACGCGTCACTTCGTTCTTTATTCGATTTATTAGAAGAGAAGAGAAAGTTTTCTTTGCCGGAACAATTATCAATTGGAATACAAATAGCCACAGGAATTAACTATTTACATCAATCAAAACCACAAATTTTACATCGAAATATAAAATCAACAAATATTTTATTAGAAAATCATCATTGGGGATATTTAGTTAAAATATGTGATTTTAATATGATTCAAATAAGAAATCAATCTAAAAGAAATATTTCAATATGTTGGACAGCTCCTGAAGTTTTAGATTTGGATCCTTATACAGAGAAAAGTGATATTTATAGTTTAGGTATTGTTTATTGGGAACTTGTTACTTATCAAATTCCTTATGATGGCCATTCAGATAGTTCTATTAGAGATTTTATTCTTTCTGGTCGTCGTTTAAAAATACCTCAAAATATTTCAATGAATTTTCGTTTAATTATCGAAAAATGTTGGTCACAAAATCCTAATGATCGACCAACTTGTTCTGATTTACTCAACATGTTTAACGAACAACATAACCAAAAACAAAAACAAAGTAATTCGTTTTCCTTCATGAAATAGGGTGTCGTTGCAGCTGCTGCAGCAGCCAAATCAGATTTGTAGAGATAGAAACAGAGATGACAAAAAAGTAAAAGTGTTTTGCAGATTTCTTCTATTCTTCTTCTTTTTTTGTTAGTCTCTAGTTTTTTATTTTCTCTATTCTATTCTTTTGTAGTTAAGATGAAAAGAATAATAATAATGGATGAATTTTTGTTGATTTAGAATTGAAATATGATGTGATGAAATGGAAAGTAGATGGTCAAACAATTGCTGGTCGAAATGGTTATGGAGACAAATTAAATCAACTTTCACGTCCTCATGGAATCTATGTCGATGATGAAGAACAATGCATTTATATTGCTGATACAGGGAATCATCGTATTGTTAAATGTAAATTAGATGGTAGAAGTGATCATGGACAAATTGTTGCAGGAGGAAATGGTGAAGGAAATAGAATTGATCAATTGAATCAACCAACTGATGTAATTTTGGATGAAAAGAAGAAATCTTTGATTATTTTTGATCAAGGAAATAAAAGAGTTGTTCGATGGTCTTTACAAAATTCAAATGGTGACAAAGAAATTCTCATTGAGAATATTGAATGTTATGGATTAATGATGAATGAAAATGGAGATTTATTTGTTTCTGATTATGAGAATCATGCAGTGAAACGATGGAAAAGAGGTGAAAAAGGAGGAAAAGGAAGAATTGTTGCAGGTGGAAATGGTCAAGGAAACAAACTCAATCAATTGAATGGTCCTTCATATATTTTCATTGATCGAGAAGAGACAGTTTATGTCTCAGATTGGGGAAATAATCGTGTAATGAAATGGTTGAAAGGTGCAAATGAAGGGATTATTGTTGTTGGTGGACAAGGACAAGGAAATAGTTTAAATCAATTATATTGTCCAATGGGATTAGTAGTGAATGAAGTTGGTGATATTTATGTGGCTGATGGGTGGAATAATCGAATAATGTGTTGGTCATTGGGATCAAAAGAAGGTCGTGTTGTTGTTGGTGGAAATGTTCGAGGAAAAGGATCAAATCAGTTGATTTATCCAAGTGGTTTATCATTTGATGTTGAAAATAATCTTTATGTTGCCGATCAAGGAAATCATCGAATTCAACGATTTGGTATTGATAGAAATTAAAATAAAACTTTCTCTTTGTTTAAAGGGCTCGATTGATATAAGTTTCCCGGCTCATAAATAAAACTGTGTATCGATAATCGAGAATCACTGCGAACTGCTATTCGTCTAAAGATAATACTCAAGTTTTTTTTCTCTCATTCTTATCGACTGACTAAACACAATAACCGAAATAAGTTTATTTAAAAACAAAAGAAGCAACATAAATACAACAATTCTAGCTGCAATTACTGATCAAAAGTCAAAGGAGAGATATATAGATTATTTGTATGAAGATTTTGATTGATTATATTCATTTGGACTTATAATTCCATTAAAATGATTTTGATATCTTCTATGAAATTGACTTCGCACAGTCGACACAAATAGTTTACCTTTTCTATCTGATTTCACAATCTTCTCATGAGTCACTTTAAAAAATAGAATTTGTTTCTTCAACCAAATTTATTTTGAAGAGAAAAAAAACACAAAGAGATTTTTATTATTTAAATGCTCGTCCACATGAAGAACAAAATTTTGTCCATGTGTCGATACGCATTGCACCACAGTGTCTACAAGTTGGATTCGGTAATGCTTGATATGATGGAGGAGCATAGGCACTTTGTCCTCGGCCAATATCGATAATAATCTAAAACACGAACATCGAATTTGAATAAGAATTTGAAAAAAAGTGAATTAATTTAACATGATAGGTTGTTTCTGTCTTTCTATTTTCAAAGTTTCCAGTATAAAATATCGTTGTTTCTAATCTCCAACTGTAAGGCGTTGATCTCGACGAATATCTTGCCGATTCTTCAGCTATTGTTTGTCGTAATTGTGCCATTCTTCGGCACTGCAAAACAGACAGTAATATAATCATTAAGAAAACTAGTCCGAAACAAACTCCTATAATAATAGGAACTCTACCGAAATTATCTCCATTCATATCCGATTTCACTTTAACAATGGCAATAGCTATTATGACTATGAAACCGAGAAAAACAAAGAGAGGCAAGGAGACAAGTTTTCTGCCTGATGCAAACGTTCGATCGAACGAATTCTTCTTGACTTATGATTCCATTGAAATGAACTGGATATGTTCTATCAAATTCATATTTACAAAACATTCAGCTACAAACAAAATAGATCAACTAGATTATAATCTCATTCTCTTTGAAGAAAAAGTCGTATCTCGAATCGAAAATCCTTTTGTAAATAGAAGAAAAAAAAACTAGTATAAATATCATTGCGAAGAGAAATATAAAAATCGTTTTTTTTTCATAAGGTATAATTTGAGTGAAAATGTTGATCAAATGGCAGATTGTTGTCTTGTTCTTTGTTGAAATCAATGGACAAATACCGACGAAATTGACCTTAGAAGAATTTTTGAATTATACTGATTATTTATCGATTGTTCTCGAGCCTAATCATGGACAATCGACTCTGATTCAAATCAAAAAACGAATCTGGGACAAAAATATCAATGAACAACATTTGTATTTGTATTCTCTCCAAACTAAAAATCGAATTTTAATAACAACAAAAGCAACGGACGCTAAACCTCAATGGAAAGATGATTTGATTTTATTCAAACTCAAAGATAAACCGTCTCTTCAAATCTATTCAACTGTTACCAATCCTTTAGAAATCGAAGAAAACGAAGAAATTCATTGATTTACTTGGTCAACTAGAAATCAAAGTGTTTTTATTGGAACAGAGACAAAGAATCAGCATTGGAAAGATGTTATTCAATATCGAGAACAATTTCTCGCCGATCAAATCTATCGAATTGATCTAAAAAATCTCGAGATTTCAAAACAAATTCACTTAATTGACATTGATCAACGTGTCGATCAATTAACTTGTTCACCTGACGGTTCTCATAGTGGCGGCGCCACGGGTGGGCTGGAGGTGGGCTGAGCCCACCCGAAAAGTGTTCAAGCCCACCCGAAAATATTTTTTAAAGTTCCACAGATCATACTAAATCAATTAGTGGCGGCGCCACGGGTGGGCTGGAGGTGGGCTGAGCCCACCCGAGCAAAAATTTCTGACGCCGCCGCTAGGTTCTCAACTCGTTTTTTCTGTCGAACCACCATCACAAAATGAAGAACGAATGACTGATTACGAACTCTATTCTCTCGATTTAATCAAATTAACAAATAACACAGCAGTTGAAAACAATCTCAAATGGTCATTCGATGGTTATTCGCTCTTTTTTACAGTTTCAGCTAAAGGATCAATTGAAGGTGATTATCAAGATTTTCAAGGTCGAATCTATTCAATGAATTTAACAAATCAACGAATTCAATTGGAAGTTTTGAAATGATTTCAACGACGAAGATAAATTCGAGATTTGCTTTTATTTATTCCGAATTAAATTTACCTCAAGAAGTCTATTGGACTGATCGATTTGATCGAATGAATAAGATTACAAATGAAAATCAGTTATTTACTCAAAGAAATCTACCGAAAGGTAAATCTTTTCAATGGATAAATCAAGAAGATCAAACACAAATCGAAGGAATTCTTCTCTATCCACCTGATCGATTCGAACAGAACAATCTCCCGTTATTAACTCTGATTCACGGAGGTTCATACGATGCTGATACCAATGTTTTTCATGCAGATTGGTATTATTCTGCAGTTATGTTTGCAACTCAAGGTTGGCTCGTCTTTCAACCGAATTATCGGGGTTCAACAGGCTATGGGGACAAATTTTTGAAAGATATTCGATTTGAAATTGTTTTTCGACCAGGAAAAGATATTTTGGATGGAATTGATGCTTTGATTCGAGATGAGATTGCTCATCCAAAACAGTTGACTATCGGAGGATATAGTTACGGCGCTTATCTAACTGGATGGTTAATCACGAAAACAACGAGATTTAATGCTGCTCTGTTCGGTGCTGGAGCTATTCAACATATTGCTGATTGGGCTTTAACGGATATTCCTTATGCGACTATTTATTTATTCGGAGGTTATCCTTGGCAAGTTGAACATCGTTATCAAAAACAATCAGCAATATTTCAATTAGATCGAATTCGAACGCCAACACATATTGTTATACCTGCACAAGATATTCGTGTTTCATATACGGAAAATTATTTATTAGAAAGAGGTTTAGTTGCACTTGGAATTCCAACGAAAATGATTATTCTACCCGGTGAATCTCATCTCATTGAAAATAATCCTTGGCATGAATTTATTAAAATTAGAGAAGAAATTCAATGGTTACAAATCTATGCAAATATTTCTTTGACACACTTCATTTCAAACAAATAAATATCGACTTCGAATCAATTCAGAGGAGAAATAAAAAGAAGAAAGATTGGGAGGAAAAGTTTTGTTTATTTTTATTTTTAACTTTTATCAATTAATACCAAATCGTTGAATTCGATGATTGTACCAATCAGCAACATAAAGATTATTTTCAACATCAAATGATAAACCGAATGGATACGTCAATTGATTTGATCCTTTTCCTTCGCCATTTCCATCGACAACAACACGACCTTCTTTTAATCCCAATAACCAACACATTATTCGATGACTCCCCCAATCAGCCACATAAATATCACCAACTTCATTCACTACTAATCCTTCAGGACTATATAATTGTTTTAAACTATTTCCTTGACCTTGTCCACCAGCAACAACAATACCTTCGCTTGCACCTTTCAACCATTTCATCACACGATGATTTAACCTATCTGAGACATAAATTGTCTCTTCTCCATCAATGAATATATATGTCGGATTATTCAATTGATTGAGTTTATTTCCTTTACCATTTCCACCTGCAACAATTCTTCCTTCTTTTCCTTTCTTTATTTCACCTTTTCTCCATCTTTTCACTGCATCATTCTCTCGATCAGAAACAAATAAATCTCCACTTTTATTCATCATTAATCCCCAACATTTAATATTCTCAATGAGAATTTCTTTATCACCATTTGGATTTTGTAAAGACCATCGAACAACTCTTTTATTTCCAAAATCACAAATAATCAAAGATTTCTTCTTTTCATCCAAAATCACACCAGTTGGAAAATTCAATTGATCAATTGTATTTCCTTTACCATTTCCTCCTGCAACAATTTCTCCATGATCATTTCCACCATCTAATTTCCATTTAACGATACGATGATTCCATGTATCAGCAATATAAATACATTGTTCTTCATCATCGACATAGATTCCTCGAGGATACCGCAGTTGATTTAATTTGTCTCCATAACCATTTCCACCAACAATTGTTTGACCATCAACTTTCCATTTGATATTTGATTTCAATTCTAAATCAACAAAAATTCATCCATTATTATTACTCTTTTCATCTTAACTACCAAAAACTAACAGAACAAAAAAATAGAACAGAGTAAACAAAAGGGTGAAAACAGATAGTAAATGAATTTGTAATTGTAAAAAACAAATAGTTAAAATGAAAAAAATTAAAACCTATTTGAAATTCTTCAGTTAGAAAAAAATTATTAAAAGATGGATTTGAATTTTGTGAGCTAATGATCATTTCATCACTTGACTAAAGTTCTTGGGAAAGAAACTTTATCTCTCGTCTCGTTCGACTAAAGTTTTTATTTTCATTCGAGATGATAATCAAAACTTACATAAACTATAATTCGTTTTTTTAAAGGGATAATACTCTTACAAAAATATGAATTCTTGTCATGTTTTGAAGTGCACTGACAGTTATTGATTCCTCTAAAAATTATTATTTTTTCCTTCTTCACTAAGTTGTCTTTAATGTCGATAAAAGCCTATGTCAACTTGTTAGAAAAAACAAAAAAATCATCCTCACCATATTTGGATCTTTTATTCACTTGACATAATTCTTGTGAAATAAGAAGATAAAATAAAATTCCTTGATTTTCTATTTTTTCTAATTGTTCGACATCATTTTCATTAAATTGACATCGATAAAATTCTAAATGAATAAGCGAATGATGTCTTTCAATTGAATCAACGAATTGTCGAATAAGTTGAGAAGAAATCTTGGATTTTGATAAACATAAATGACTGAGAGATCTGTTGTTTTGTAAATAATTAATTAATAAATTTTCTTTTTTATTTGAATTTTCAATCAAGGAAATATGTAAACGAAGCTGTTTAATTGATTTATGTTGTTTTAAAATTTGAAAAAGATTTTCAAGAAAATCTGCATCAGAAAAAGCAGTTGAATCGATAAGATTAAGTTCAACTAAAGTTCCATTTGTTTTTAATAATTTACAAAAATGATTTGCAACTATTGGTAATCGTAATGAAGAAACCAATTTCAATCGTTCTAATTTATTGATTTTAATTTGAAATATTGAATTTAATATGTCGATGTTATTCGCATGATGAACAATCAGTTCAGTGATCATCGTATTTGTATCGAGAGATTGTTGTAATTGTTGTTCATATTCGAGAAAATCAGCAGCTGAAATTTCTAGCTTTCGATGGATTTTATTTTGCTTTAAAATTTTCTGACATATTTGTACATTTGTAGACTGATGTCGATCAGCAAAATAACTTTTTAATGAATAATTAGAAAAGTTAATTTCTGTATAATTACACAAATATTTCGAAAATCCAAAATAATTAGTAACATCAAAATTCTTAAGTTGTAAATACTGGATTGATGATCGATTAATGATAGTATCAATTAATTCATCGAAATAATCATCATAAATCGAACAATTATCCATCACCAATTTTGAAACAATAAAACCTTTGGATAACATCTCTAAAAGAAGTTTAACATTTTCATTTGTGAATTTGATTTGATTTAGATAGAATTCTTTTTTCTCTTGATCGAATATACCACCTAGAATTTTGATTTGTTTCAAGAAATCATTATTTGTTTGATAACTAATTAGATCATAATGGTGATGGCAAAACCAACGATAACGTTTATTCTCAGTAATTATACGATATAAATTATCTAATAATTGAGTTGAATCATCACTTTCTAAATAACTTTGTAGCTCTTGTAGATGTGCATCTTTTATTAGAGGTATTTGTAATTGAGTGTTTTTATTCGACGAAAGAATTCCACAAACTGGTTTCGTTTCTGACTTATCGAGAAATTGTTGAGCAAAATTAATTTTCTGATTAATATTCTCAAAATGATTCATCGATAAATGTGCTTGTTGTGACAGAACGAGTCTTCCAACTGAAACTAACACTTTAATAAGATTCAATGTTATCTGTAAATATTGACCAAATCTCATCAAAAATTCTTTTAATTTTCTGATTGGATAACCATCAGAAGACGCTACGTGTAATTCTTTTGGATCATTTGAACATTCACAGAGAAAATAAAGTTTAAAATGTAAATTAAATAAATTTTGATGATGATCATCAATGATTTTGAAATCATAATCTTTAGCTGGAAGAAGAAAAAAATAACGAGGAGTTGTCGATTCTTTTAGCTGCTCCATTTCTTTCATTAGATTTTTCATTTGTAATACACTTTCATCTGTATTTACATTGATCGGTATTGGTGATGGTGATGGTGATGGTAGATCATCATCGTCTTGAATTTCAATTAAATGAACTATATGTGAACCATCGGCTCGTTTCAAATGATCAGCTTTAACTCGAAATTCTGTCCCAATTCTCAGAATAACTTCATCTTCTTTTTCGATTTGAGTGTAACCTGAAATCTTCTTTCCATCGACAACTTCAATTAAAAATAATGTTGAATTCGTCGCATCTTGGAGAAACGTTTCGATAATATTGACTGAAGATGAACAAGAGCTGATAGACCACCATGTGAACATTTCATTTTTAGTAAAATTTTTGCCGATATCAAGTGGAACACCTCTCCAAACAGATTCTTTTACAGTTGGCAAAAGATCTAAAGCGGTATCAAACAATTTCAAATAGGGAAACCAAATTTTCAATGCCTGTCGATTCTCTGATCTCAATGCTTGATTTAAAACTCGATAAAGACTTGTTTCTCCCCATTCCATTGTATAAATATAGATCGATGCTGATTGATCTTTTGATAAATTATGATCATTTGGAAAATGGCAATGCCTTTTAGCTATTCTAATGTAATAAGCTAATTCTTCAATTTGTGATTCAATTGGTTGAAGAGCTTCTTCGAGAGAAAGAACTTTTGCACTACGAAAACCAAAAACAGGTGGAAGTCTTTTGA
>Ga0209930_1004047_pt1 | contig 13619 bp, 14 predicted proteins | sample ThiBiot_500_biof_2_FD_183948 | JGI IMG/M metagenome (GOLD analysis project Ga0209930, IMG submission 183948) | Wastewater bioreactor microbial communities from Cape Town, South Africa - Thiocy_cont_500_biof (SPAdes) | ecosystem: Engineered > Bioreactor > Thiocyanate-remediating >... | reverse complement strand
GGATGAATGTGGTAGATTTTAATAATGATGGATGTCAAGATATACTGGCTTCAGAAGATGTAACAGGAGCTGTTTTTATTCTTCTAAATACATGTGCCTGTCGAAAAAATTAACTATATCTATTGTTCGTTCGTTTCTCTCTGTCGTGATTATTTCATTAATAAACTCTTTTATTATTCTCGAAGGTGAGAATATCGGGTTCAAATTTTCTACCTTTTAAATTTTACAAATATCAAGATCGAGGGAACATCAAAGGTCTTTGTTTATTGATGGTTCAAACACATTTCTTAATTAAAATTGCTTACGTCATACTTCATTATGAATGCACGATTGTTTTTTGTTTCAACGATCATAGACTCTTTTATTTTCTCTTTTTATATTAAACATTCTTTTGCAAGACATTGGAAATAGATCGAATATGTCACTCTGATATTTATGAGATTCTGTTCATTTCGCTGATGGTTACCCATGGTTTAATAAACAATTTGGGAATGATTGAAACAAAAATATTTTTGTAGAAAGCTGTGACACTCTCAATCGTGAACTAGTTCTAACTTCTGTTGTCTTCATTAGTGAAACCAGTTTTTGTATGTAGAAGGGGATGCTAGGAAGATGTCGTTATAAGACGACATACTCCATAACATCTCTTTCTCTTCTCATTCATCTTTTGTTGTGCTTCGGTATACATCATATATATATATATGGCTAAATAAATTAAATAAAAGTCAGTTCGAACAGTTCCATCATCAATTTAGGCTACTCCTTTCTTTCTCTCCTCCTTTTCTATATAAGCCCTAACAAGGAGTAAACCAAAAGATGTACTGAAAGCAGTTTTTGGTTTATCTATATCCTTTACCTAATTTACGAAGAGTGGCTTCTATATTTGGTAAAGGCGATGAATCTTTAATGGTAATCCGATTAAGTCGTCTATAATCAAGTATAAAACGTACTAAACCATCTTTTTTCGCAGCTAAAAACGATGAAACAGCATACGGTGAATGAGATTCCGAAATTAATCCTGGTGTTAAAATTTCCTGTATTGGTTTATACATTATTGCTGTTTATTTATCAGATTGATGATATGGTCTACTAGCAGAAGGTGAATGAGGAACAGTATTTATCACATGATGAGTCAATATATTTGCAATGATTATGTTTACTAACATAAAATACTTTCGAAAATCGATTTAGTAAAGAAACTAAAGCGGTTCGATGTGTGACATTCTGAATATTATTTATTAATTGAACTATACACTTATCAATAGAACAAACCGATCATACAATAGGTAATGAAACCACTGCAAATATTCTTTACGACCAATAGTATCGACAATAAAGTAGTGAGTCGAGACCAAAAGCATCATCCTTCATAAAAGATTTATTTGAATTTGTAAAAAAGATAAAAGAAACAATACTAGATGGAAAGAAAATTTACCTAATATTCCAGTTGAATAAACGAAGAAGTAGCACTCAAATACATTTACCATCCAACAAAGTTAATAAACGTTCCATTTGATAAAACTCAAATAAGAACACAGCTAAACTTGTCGATAGGAGAAGCACCATTTCGTTTTCATAACAAAATATCATACATGTCAAACTTGAAAGTTGAATTCAACTTTCAAATCGGACACTAGTGACTAATTGAACGTGCAGAACAATGTGGTTATAAAGCATTAGTTCTTACAGTTGATCTTTGTGAAGTAGGCAATAGAGAATGTGATATACATAATAACTTTGCACCACCCAATGGTATTCGAGCAGAAAATTTAGTCGATGATGATCATACAGATTTAGTGAGAAGTGCTTTCCTGGGAATCGAAGATCCATCATTATCGTGGAAAGATCTCGAATGGATCCGATCGATTACATCGTTACCTCTGATTCTTAAAGGTATTATTCATCCGGATGATGCACGTGAAGCCGTTCGACATGGTGTACAAGAAATTATTGTTTCTAATCATGGTGGAAGACAATTGGATACGTATCAAAGTACGATTGATGCACTGCCAGATATTGTAGCCGCAGTTCGGGATAGTCATTCACAAATTGATATTTATGTTGATGGCGGTGTTCGACGAGGAACAGATATCTTGAAAGCTGTCGCTTTAGGAGCGAAAACAGTACTCATTGGACGACCCGTATTATGGGGTTTAGCTGTCGATGGAGCACAAGCTGTAGAAAATGTGTTGAAGATTTTAAAAAAAGAATTTCGATTGGCAATGATGCTATGTGGATGTCAAACAGTTGATGATATTAGAAAAAACGATCTCATACTCATACTGTTGAATAACAATTCAAATCAAGCGAAATTATAAAAAAAAAATGATTGTTTGGGTTTTATTATATGTTTTTAATTTTATTTTTGAAAAGTATTTGTGCGAGGATTTAATTTTGATTAAAAACCGGCTTCGTAAATGAAATTTAAGACGATGATCATGATTTGATGAAAAACAAAACGTATTTAAGAGGCGTATAACTGTGAGTGGTAAGTTAAATTGACGCCAATCAATATGATTCGAGCAATTGTTCTCTGGCTTTTTCTAATAAGCACATCAGCTGGTAAGGTTTCTCTCTTTCGAAGAAAATGAAAACATATATTTTCGATAACTAGCACAAAATTGTCAACAAGTAGGCTGTGCTCCTGGTTATTGTTGTTCGAAATGGGGATAGTTAGTTCTTTGAACATTTCAATAGCTAAAATAGAACATAATGCATGTTTTTTAGTTGTGGTAATACACCATTACATTGTGAAGGTAATCAAAGCGGTAACATTTGCAATCCACCTTGTCAACCTGGTTACTGTTGTTCCAAATGGGGATTGTAAGACAATAATTTTATCTATAATTGAATTGATGATCGCAAATTTCGAATCGATTTCTAGTTGTGGTAATACTGAACAGCATTGTACCAGTGGAGGAAGCACTACACGTCTATCCACACTGATCACTACTAGTAGTTCATTATCGTCCAGTACTTCTAATACACCTTCATTCATGAGTACAACCAACGTTCCAATTTCAAGTACATCCTCACTAATAAGTACGACCAACGTTCCAATTTCAAGTACATCCTCACCAATGAGTACAACCAACGTTCCAAGCACATCTTCACTCATGAGTACGACAAGTACTTTACCAATGACCAGCACTACTGGTAATCAAGAACCAACGATGACTCGGGAACGATTTGACTGTATTTTTAGTCTATTAAGTCCGAATGTTCGTGATCAACGTTGGCAAGGTAAATCTGAAAGAGTTAATTCATGACGTACGTATCGACATGAAATTTTATTTTAGGTTATCAAGAGGCATTATCGTTGACATCATTTCAACCACAAAGTCAAGAAGAATTAATGATGTTTTTTGCTCATACCTATCATGAAACCGGCGGATTGAGTACTTACGAACAACATTGTGGTGTATCAGGTGCATGTGCAAATGACTATCAAGAATCATGGTGTTCGCCTGTTCAAGCTGAATCTGGTAAGAAATATTATGGTCGTGGTTGGTTTCAACTGTCATGGCCATGCAATTATAATGCTGCTGGCAAAGCTCTTGGTGTTGATTTCTTGAAAAATCCAGAAAAAGTTGCCGAATCTGATACATATGCTGCTGCAACAGCTATGTGGTTTTGGCAAGCAAATAAAATGGGTGAACCTGCACGTAATGGAAACTTCGCTGGAACAACAAAGATAATTAATCCTATTGAATGTGGAACAACACATGAGCAAAATAGCCGAATTGAAGCCTATCAAAAAGTTCGACAATGTTTCGGTCTTAGTCGTGAAACAACGAATCTAAGTTGTTAATTGTGAAAAGAAAAAAAAACAGGAGTTCAAATAAATGAATAAAATTATTTTATTTTTCATCAACAGAAAATCGTTGAATTCGATGATTGTAATAATCGGAAACATAAAGATTATTCTTACTATCAAATGACAAACCCATTGGCCAATTAAACTGATTTGATTCTGTTCCATGACCGTTTCCACCAAGAACAACATGACCTTCTTTCGATCCCGATGGCCAATACATTATTCGTTGATTTTCAGAATCAGCGACAAAAACATCACCAACTTCATTTGCAATTAATCCATTCGGACCAGATAAATGTTTCGAACCATTTCCATAACCATGTCCACCAGCAGCAACAATACCTTCTTTTGCACCTTTGAACCATTTCATCACACGATGATTATAATAATCTGAGACATAAATTGTTTCTTGTCGATCGACAAAAATATACATTGGACCATTGAATTGATTGAGTTGATGTCCTCGACCATTTCCACCTGCTACAATGATTCCTTCTTTTTCACCTCGTTTCCATTTTTTCACTTCATCTCGCTCATGATCAGAAACAAATAAATCTCCTTTGTCATTCATCATTAATCCTTGACATTCTATATCTTTGATAAGTATTTGTTTATCCAGTGGATTTTCTAATGACCATCGAACAACTCGTCTATTCTTCCAATCACAGATAATCAAGGATTTGTTTCTTTGATCAACAACTAAATCAGTTGGTTCATTCAATTGATTGATTTTCTTTCCTTGACCATTGCCTTCTGTCATAGTTTCAGCAGTATTTTTCCATATAATACAACGATGGTTACCACGATCAGTAATATAAATAGATTTTTGTTGATTATCGACATAGATTCCATCTGGTTCATTGAGTTGACTTAATTTGTGTCCTCGTCCATTTCCACCAACGATTGTTTCTCCATGTTTTTTCCATTTGATATTTGCTTTGAGTTGAAAACGACGAAAATTAGTTTTGGCTAGTTCTTCGATTGGTTGTTTTCGATGACTACGATAGATAATAAAAGTTATAAGCAACACCAATCCACTGATTAGTAATATTAATATACAAAGAAAAGAATAATTTAATTTTCTTGATGATCGTCGAAGGACTTTATTTTGAGTTGATAAATTGATCATTACAAAGCTAAATTGAGAAATCGAACTTTCGTTTTTATTTTGATTGTAAATGTGTTTAAAGATAAATGAAATCAAATATCATCATAGATAAAATCACAATCCAAGTATATGTTTGAATGACGAAAGAAATAGGATTTCAGCTGACTGCAATGCCATCTATCTTGTCATAATAACATAAGCTTTCTTTGGTTTTCAATGATTCATCATATAACTTACATATCAAGAGTTACTAATTTCGTTTTTTTTATCATTTTGTTCGAAGTAAATGGAAGATAAAAAGCTTCAACGAGTGAATGTATTTCTCGCATCAAGTCCAATTTATCCATCGATTAAAAAACAAATAAATTCTCTTTTCGAAGAAATTCTCGAACATCTACTTTTAACAGAAGAAAATCGAGAATTCGAACCGAGTTTTACTATTTGGTCGAATAAATTAAAAGAATTTCTATCATTATACGGATATAGTTTTACTAAAACTGATCATTTAAAATTAGTCAAATTTTATTTATCCATACTTTCAATTGAAAATTTAAATTACATCTATGTACAAATATGTTTCGATTTACTTCATCAACTTTTACAGTTAATCATTTAAATAAATCAACATAGAAAAATTTTGTTTATATTTTGTAGGCGAAGTCAATTATTAACACGCGATGATTTAACTATCGATTGGAAAATCTTTAAAACGTATGCAAAATTTATTTTTGAATACGAAGATAAAATCTGTCGGTTAACAATCTTACCCGAGTGAGTCGAAATGAAACTCGAAAATTGAACTGAATATTTTTTTTTCTTTTAGAGGAATTCGTGGATCATTAGATCATTGTGTTGACAGTTGTAGTCTGTATTTCAGTTCGACAGCTACACAAGAAATTCTCGATGAATTTCGACCGTTGATTTGCCCAATTGATTCGAATTTTGTTCGAACAATGAAACTATTCGAATTATTTCTTCCGGTTGTTCTTCCTGAAGAATTACACGAACAAGGATTTAAGTAATATTTATTATTAACTTTTGACTTTAAACTTTATCTTTTTCAAGATTGTGGTTAGATGATTTTTTTACAATCTGGCAAAATTTTTACAATAAATCAACTTGGGAACTCGTAAGTGATGTTCTCTGTTTGGATTTCGTATTGAAATTGAATCGATTTAGTTTATGTTGATACTATTTTCATCATTATCATGGAATAATATTGGTTATATCAATTGGGAAAAATGGTTCGATCAGATTTTTACTCGACTATTACGAGGATTTAATCTTCCCATTGGTAAAATGAAAATGTCAAGTCAAGAATACAGTTATTTTGTTGATACAACATCGAAATGGGTTGTTGCAATGATAGAAAATGGAAATAGTTGTTTGAAATATTTAGAAGAGCTATTATTTAGTATAAAGACATTTTATCATCCATCGAATACGGATATTTTACAAGAGAATCTTGTTGATTTTCTCGTTTCACTTTCGAAACATTTTGTCGATCGAGTTCATATCGAACGTCGGACTCGACCATTTTGGCATAGCGTACCTCGTCAAACGGCTCAATTAACTGAAGATGATATAACAAATTTTGTCAATTGTATCAAAGACTATGTTTTCATGTCGATTTTTAACAAAGATTATGATAACGAAGCAGCAGTAGCTTGTCAATATCTGTCTATTCTTCGACCTGAATTGATTATTCCAACAATTCTTGACAAATATCATTCGTCGATTGAAAATTTACATGAACCTCATCGTTACATATCATTGATGAACTGTTTACAACGAGTGGCTCGTCAACTCGTTCAACAAACTGATTCGTATAGTGAAGGACAACTATTTGTTTTACCATTATTGAATTCTATTCTACCAGCAATTGATTTGAATGATATTGAAAAAACTTATTCGACTCTCGACTTTATTGAATCAATTGTTTGTCAAATAACATTTATTGATTGTCCGTCGATTAGTTCAACGGGAAAATTCGAAGATTTTATAATCGAATTTTTAACTCGAATCTTTTTTCTCATTGAGAATCTCTCGACAAATTTCTCGGATTCATTAATTATCAACAAGGATATCGATATTGATGATCTTGCCATTGAAGCAAAGCTATCTTCGATTCTATTTCATATTGCTCAAAATTCAAGTGACGAAATCTTCAAAGTCATTCGTGAAAGATTATTGAATTTAACTGATAATCCGAGTTTATCAACTGAAGTTCGTGATATTGTAACCAGTTTAATCGAATCAATTGTTCGAGCCAATCCAAATGAGACTTTAAAATATTTTCTTCCTAAAATTCGACAATCCGTCGATGAAAATCGAACTAATTTAGAAAATACGGAATTCACTTGGTATTTAGCAATATTTTCCAAACTTGTCAGTGCACGAGGAGAAATCTTAATCAATTATAAAACTGACATATTCTACATATTTGATCAATGTTTGCCAATTGAAAATAAAAAGTCCTATGAAATTCTTTCCAGTGCAGCCAAATGTTTTCTTCAATCATTAACTCAAATCTATCCAATTGAATATAAATTAACCAACGAAGATTTAGAAATTCCAACACAAGCTTGGGGAAAATCGATTGATTATGATAAATTAGATGTTCGATTTCATTTTCCAACTGACGAAGAAATTGAATTAGCATCGGAATTTATTGAAAAATATCTTTATTCACAAATCGATTTTTTAAAAGAAAATAATTCGAAATTAACAAATAATCAACGATTAAAATCGTTAACCATCATTGAAGCAATTGGTATTGGATCGTTTCGATTAGTTCCACCGATTGAAAGTCAACAAATACAAGCTTTTGAATCGATTCAATCGAAATATCAAATTCAATATGATATCTTTTTTAAACCTTTGAGTAAGATTCGAATTATTTCTTCTTAATTTTTATTTTCGTTTGTTTTTTTTTGAAGAATTAAAAGAAAATCTTCGATCAAAACTTTTGAATGATATTGAACAAATCTTAAGTGATACTGACCCAGATGATGTTTTATCAATAAGTCAAGCAATTGATGTAAATTATTTAAAATCCAATAAAATAAAGAACAATTTCGTTTTTAATGTCTTTTAGTTTTATTCATATATTTCAACTTATTTTGGTTTATTTGCTTTATCAATTAAATATTCAAGTTTAGATCTTCTTACTCGTGAACAATTATTATTAAATAAATTAGCGTATAAAGCACAAAGTATTCGACCATTGGCAATCGAACGAATGTTTATACAAATTCAAGTTCTTTGAATAGTTGACTTGTTTCGGTTTTTTGAAAATCTTTTTCTTTTTTCATCTAGCAAATTGAAGTTAGTCAACAAAAAGGATTTACTGAAACTGACAAACAGATTATACTCAAACTTTTTCAATTATCAATTCATCGTTATGCTCAAGTAACTATCTTTTAAAAAAGTCGAATTAATAAACATTTTAATGAAAAGGTTCGTGAGAGAGCTCAAATGGAATTGTTCAATGTTTTAAAAACTTTTCCTTATTCATTTCAATTTATCGTCGACGAAATCATTGAAATATTGACTCAATCTGAATATTATCAATTGAAAGTAAATTTTACAAAATGAAACTAGAATTTTAAAAAACAACTGAAAAATAAATCCCTTTAAAGGGTTGTTTATATGTTCTTCTCGGTGATCAAGATTCTTTTCTACCGAATAAATTAAGTTGGCCAATGAAAGAAAAATTATGGTTATCACTTGTTTCAATTGATTCAACCAACGATTCTATTGATAATTTAATCGATAAAGTTCGAGAGAAAATCATCGATCAATTTGTAACAATGAGTTTGGTCGATCAAGTTGATTTCGAATCTTATTGCAATTTAATTGAAAAGTTAACCTTATTCATGAAAAATGATCTTTTGTAAGAGAAAATTTCGATATGAAAAGTCGAATAACTGATTTTCTTTTGAAAATAGAACATGGAAACAACAAACATTTGTTATTTGTTTGCTAATATATCTTTTTCGAGAAGATATTCCAATTCCATTAGTAACAATTGAAGTACTTCTTCATGCTCTTCGTCATCAATGTGAACAAATAAGAAAGGTCAGTTTATTTACGAAATATGAATCATTTTTTTCATCGAAAAATATGAACGATTTCAGTATGCAGAAAAAGGTATTATTGCAATTTGTCATTTACAAAAACCGAAACGAATTCTTGTTGAAAAATCTTGGGAAACATATGATCAACTTCGTGTTCCTCAAAGTGAACTCGAATGGGAAGAACTCTGTTTCGTATCGAATTCATCAGTTGGTTATTTATATTCTCCAAAAAAGCTTCAATTTTATTTAAACAAAAGAGAACGATTTACATTGGAAAATTTCACTGAACAAACAAAGATTTTCTATGATTATTTTAATGATGAAAATTATTTGAATGAAATTATTCAATTAATGATTTCAGAAGATGAAACAGCATTTAGTCGAAATCGTTTTTCAATGTTTAAAGTAAACCAAAATTGAATTTATAGTTAGTTCTATTCTTCTGTGTAGGGTTTATTTCGAAATTTTGGTCTTTTATTTTTCGACAAAATTTTCGATCAAATTTGTTTGCTAATCAACGATAAATCCAAAGAGAAACAATTGAATAATCATCGAGTTGCATCAGAAATTCTCTCAGGCATCATTCGTGGATCGAAATATTGGACATTATACATGACGAATCAACTTTGGCAAAGATTAGATCCATTTTTAAATGAAATTTGGTTGAATATTAATAATGAACTAGCTGATTGTTGGTCTGAGTCATTACAATTTATTATGGAAAATATCGATCCTCGTCGAATGTTTCACTTAGTTGAACATTTTCGTCGATTGATAAATAAAGATATTGAAATGAATGAAATTATTCGTTGGACAATCATTCAACGATTGATTCATTTTCAATGGAAAATTCCATCGATTTGGCATGAAATCAATCGAAATGCTTTGCCTTATCTAAATCATACGTCAGATGAACTGAAATTTAAAATTAGCGTGTATGTTTCTTTTAATATTTCTCTTTCTTTTTTGAAATGTTATTTTCGTTATTAAAGTATTTTAGCAATGTCAATTAGTTTCGATGTTGAAAAACATCCGAATGCTGATCAATTATTTGACTACTTAGGAAAACGATTGAATGAAGAAATCAATTTTGATCTTGATATGAACGATCAAATTATGAATTTTATTGAGACAGGTTTGCCAAGAATTTAATTGTATGAGTAATTTTGTTGTTGAGTAGTTATTCAAATTCATACGTCATTTTACTTTTGGAATCATCAACCAATTCGACAATCCATCATCAATCTATTTTATAACGTAATTCTATTTTAAAATCAGAAAAGAAAAGAAAATGATGATTTAAATTGAAATATTTAGCTTTGTGATCTTGAAAATGTAACGACAAATGACGAAAATTTTAAAGAAAATTTAACAGTAAGCCGATTATTATTGGCTGTTAGTTATTTTAAATGTGAATATATTCCGTTGATGATCGAACAATTAACTAAAGTTTGTTGTGAAAGTCCAAAATGGCACTGCCGTCGATCGGGAATTGAATTCATTCAAAACTTTGTCTTTTCAAATATGTTTAATGTTCGTCCGTATGCTGAACAAATTCATAAAATAATTTTCAAATGTTTATTTGACGATCAAATAGAAGTTCGAATACTTTCTTGTGAAACACTCTCAGGTCTTTATCAATGCGGTTTTATCGAAGTCACTCGAGAAGATTTTAAATATTTTCAAAAAATGAGTAAAACAAAGTGTTCTTCACAAATTAGCAATGAATTAAGCCAACGACATGGTGGTATATTAGGTTTATGTGCAATTGTTCTATCAAGTCCTTATGATATACAAAAATATGTTCCCAATGCATTGATGATTCTTTGTGAGCATTCGAATCAGCCCAATATAGTTCAAGTAGAAACGTTTTTTTGTTTTTAGAAATTTGAAAAAAAAAGTATTATTTATTTTTAGAAATCAATAAGAAATTGTCTTTCGGAATTTCGTCGAACTCATCAGGATTCTTGGATCGAACATAAACAATTATTTACCGATGATCAATTGACAATGTTGTCTGATGTTCTAATTTCACATAACTATTACGTTTAAAATATAATAAAAAAAAAGCTTTTACCCCGATAATTTCTTTTCACGATGTAGAAATTCTATCTGTTACTTATTTTTTGTTGCCTTGTTATTCAAGGACTTCTCTATCCAGCAGAATCCGAATAAATTCCGACTGCATCTGCTTTTTAAATAATTAACTTTCATATGACCCTTCGTATCGAATCATCGTTATTAGCTGTCTTGTTATTTTGTTGTTAGGCATTGCTTTCTCTGGAGAGTTAGACACGGAAGGTAAGGTAAAAATTAATGTTTTTGACTACAATTTATAAAGTTTTCGATTTTTATAGGCAACGTATTTGCTTCTAACAAAGGCAAACATGAGTATGGTGTAATTGGTCAACCACGTTCTCCTGGTGGTTGCCCGTGGTTTTGTCCTGGATATTATCCAAATTGTCGATGTGGAAAATAAACTATCTCTTCACTATTGTAAATATAGTTACTCATCATTGAATAAATTCACGTACCTTAAAAATATACTGCCTTGTTGATCCCTTTATCTTTAGTTGTTTTGAATTGTAAGATAAGAAGTAACTGCAAAGAACACAATTTGTGTAATCTTACATTCAAATATGCGTATTGAAATTTTATTTTTTGCATGTATATTGAGTACGACAGCTCAAAAGCTTCGTACTTTTAATGCGGCTCTTTCTAGTTCGCCGATCTATCCGAATGAGGTTCATTACTATCATTTTCTCTAAGCATAATATAATTTTTTTGTATGACATTTAGACAGAAATATTAAACCATACACTCTCGTCCGACTCAACTTTTGGTGTTCTCACCCGTTTTTGGGTGACAGGCGAACCAGGTTGGATATTTGTTTTTCTAGGTTTTGTTCTTTCGAGTATTTTATATTGTTGTAGCACTTGATTTCGCGACATTTTCCTACTATATCGATGGAGAAACACAACCGTCAATTGAATTCATTCCGTCGATGCTTGTCGGCGCTGGATTTAACGATCAAGCTGCACCATGGGGCACAAAATGAATGGGTAAAGGTGCAAACGAACGTGATTGGTTCAACAATTTGTAAGCGTATATATCATAATAACATATTGTGTATCTTTAAATTGATATTGTGTACTATAGTCGAGTTCCTTTTCAGAAATCAATTCGAGTAACGGGACGATTAGCAAGTACAGAAACTCAAAGTAGAACCATGTGGATTATTGTACGTGATGCAGAGAATTTGCCCACGAATTTTCAAGGTTTAACATTGCCAACGAATGCACGACTTGTTTTACAGAAGATTGAAAATCGATTATATCAAGCATTAGATTTTGTTACTGTATAGCTAATATAGATGCGAGACAATTTCAGATTTGTACACATTTAAAAAAAACAAGATAATAGAACATTCAAATTGTCAGCGTATCGAATGCATGACATGGATCCGATTTTTTTCACTGATGATTTTCGATTTGTTTGGCGAAATGGAGATCTATTGGATGATCGAGGAGTTAAATGTTTACTTGAATCAGATGGACATCCAGCTGGTTCACCAGCACAATCAATTGTCAGCTCGTATGCTTGGATTTATGTTTGGTAGAATTCGAACTTTTTTGTCTTAATCCCATGTAAACACCAAACGCGCTCTCAGTTAAAATGTCCTATGGATAGATGTGTATAACTCATTATATGACTTTGTAATACATCAATTAGGGTGAAGTTGTGCTAATCATTTCTAATATTAATCGTATTACAGTGCTTGAACGTATTCCACTTTGTATTGCTTTCGATGTTTTATTTGATTATGAAACCAAATATGTAGTTGTTTCCTGTTTTTAATGAAATACAAATTAAAAGATAGCATTGTTTTACGTAATCTCGTTCATATATGGCTAAACGATATATATATATATATATATATATATATATATAAGTTTCTTAGACACCAGTTCACATGTTCAAATTTACTTTCGATCATTTCATATATATCAACATCTAACCATGCAAAACAATTCGTGGACATAAGCAAAGTAAAAACTAATGCTAGACGACAGCATTGACAACTCAGATCGAAGCTGAAGTGAATTGAATTAATATTTTATTTTTATTCCCTAATACATTGATCCTAACGCGTCTAAACCAAACGCGTGTCACTGTAAGCATTTCGCTCGCAGTTCAAGCGCGATAAAAACGCGTTGACATAAAAAAAATATTTACATGGGATATATTTTTTAATGCACAAATACAGTAGTGTCTTATTTGAAACTTGAATTCAAATTTCCAATTACTATTACCGTGTACACAGGTCCGTCTTCGCCCTCAGTTTGAGACAGAATAGTAACTAGAAATTCGAATTCAAGTTTCAAGTATGCCATATACGATACTATGAACCTGTGAAGATGAAAACAAAATCGAGTTAGATAATGGTAGATGTTCTTATCCTTTTTCCATTGTATAGCATTAAATGAAAAAAAAAAAGTTAATATTCCTGAAAGATCTACCGGCTAACTTATTATTGCTTCAAGCATAACCTTTTTTTTTTCATTTTTATCTATCTTTTATTATGTTAAACTGAAAAATATCAATTTAAAACATG
>Ga0209930_1004032_pt1 | contig 13665 bp, 10 predicted proteins | sample ThiBiot_500_biof_2_FD_183948 | JGI IMG/M metagenome (GOLD analysis project Ga0209930, IMG submission 183948) | Wastewater bioreactor microbial communities from Cape Town, South Africa - Thiocy_cont_500_biof (SPAdes) | ecosystem: Engineered > Bioreactor > Thiocyanate-remediating >... | reverse complement strand
TCGATGTTAACATTTGTCATATTTATTTTACCATCGAAATTTTACAAAAAAGAATTTCAAAAAACAGTTCAAGAATATCGAACAAGGATTCGGCGTCGGTTAGGTTTTAGCTAATCTATATTATATCGTGTTCACTTTTGTTTCAAAAAATAAAAGATAACAAAGGTCAAAGATGAATGAACGTAGAATTCAATATTGAGTTAGCTATTTGAGATGTTCATGCCGACCAAATTTGAAAATTTAACTGAAAGAAATAGAGTTTCAAGTTCGACACGATTTGCAGCGTGTTTTATTTGCACAATAGTTGGTAGTTTAGTTTTTATGATACAAATAAATGGAGATCAAGTTGAGTGTCCGTCGGAAAAAGGTTATTATAGTATTTTGAATAGGGTATGTTATTTGCCTATAAACAGAATATGACAAGTTTAATCAAATATAAAATAACTCGCAGTTCTTTGTTTTTTTTTCCGGCTTGTCATCAAGGAGATCGATGTGAATTTACTCTTGATTCACTTCTTGTTAATTATTCGACCAAGATGAAGATCGTTTCTACTCTTTGCCATAGGATTTTCCAATAACCTGTGTTTATTGTTGCATGTCTCAATCAAATTTCTCTACTTTGCTTATTTATCAAAATCCTTGAAATTATTCATTTTACTTTGATGAACCATTCATCGGCGAATTCGATAATTTCACTCTACAATCGAATTTCAACTGTGATTCATTTTGTATTACTTATCAAATCATTTTAGCAACTCGTAGTCGATCGAGAGCCATCGGTCAAAGTCTCACTTTCATTCAAGTTGAAACTCAAAAAGAAAACTATCTTCCACCAATAATCATTGCGCTTTCTGCTTTGCCACAAGCTATTCTTACATTAAGATTGGTAAATACGCATGTTTGAAATTTATTTTTCTTACTGAAATCATTCATGCAAAACATTATCTTTAAACGAAGACGGATAAAAATACCCATTAAATATGATGAATAACCGTTAGTATTCATCTTAGAAATACAAAGAAAGACAGTAGAAAAAAAACATACGTAAATTTATTTGAATCTTTGATAATAAGCGTTATGGATAATAATAATACCGAAGAAAAGCTACCGGAACAAGAAACGATTGACGCACCCGAACCACAAGCAAAGTGAGTTTTTATTTTAAATTGAAAATATGATAATGATGATGAGATATTATTACTAAAATAATCTTAATGAGAACAAACTAATTGAAAGATTCAGTAAAGATATCAAATGCTATTTTCTATTTTTAGATCGTTTATACTTGCTGCATCAAGTTTTAGTTCAATCTCATTGTTAACAATAGGTGTGGTTTTTAGATCGCAATGTCCAGCAGAGAAATGAATTCCATGATTTCTGATTGTTTTAGGTGTTATTAATGGTATTGAATGTATTAGTAGTCTTCTTTACATATTGATATCAACCTTTCGTCTTTTAAAGAAGAGTGATCTTTTTATTTTCATCACAAATATTTTGTCTCAATTCGCTTGGATGCGTTTTGGCGCTGAATGGGTATCTGGTGTTCAAAGTTATGTTCAATTCGATAATGTCACTGATAAAAATTACTGTCATTGAATACTATATGAAATCGCATCTGAAATGATAAATTGAATTTACCCGATAATTAGCATGACTGTATGCTTAGTATTTACAATTCAATTTTTACCGCTAATTTTCTCTCGAAACTAATAACATTCTCAGTTAGTTATTCAATCAAATAACGATCTTTTTTAACAGTTAAGCCAAAATCCTTTTTTTGGTTTCGCTATTTTCATAAGTTTATCTTTTTTGTTCGATAGATCACATTCATCGACTTGAATACTTTTCTATTCTTTGGTAATCAGATGCTTCCACATTTATTTTTAATAATCATCAAACATATTTTTGTAAATTAACGATAATTTTAGTTGCTTGAGGGCAGAGGATTTAATACAATTATTTCAAATGCGACTTTTTTATTCTACGCAAACAGATCAGAGAGGGATGAAACACGAATGAAATTACGTGTGTTATTCGACAACGAACGAATTGAAAAATAAAGATAACAAAAAGTAATCTCGATTCAATTTTATTCGCTTTTCTTCCTTCATGAGATAACACTCATTCTTCGTGTCTCCATATCTTTTCTTTACATTAAATAATATCAAACATGGCGACATCAAATCTTTCAACAAAATGTTTTACATGTAAAGAAGAAACAACAACATATCCTTGTCCTGGTTGTTCAAATCATTTTTGTCTTACGGATTTAATAAAACATCAAGAAGAATTAAAATTACAATTTCATGAAATTGAACATCAACGAAATGAATTCGTGCAAATGATAAATGATCAACAAAAAACTATTCCGAATAATCATCCTGCGATTATTCAAATTAATCTTTGGGAACAAAAATCAATTGAAAAGATTAAACAAACAGCTCAAGAACAACGACAAATTGTTCAACAATCTATTCATGGATATCTTCCGCAAATACAAACTCAATTCAACGATTTTACTCAACAAATTCAACAAATTAACAAAAAAAAAGATTTTAATGAGAAAGTTTTAGAAAAATTACAAATTCAATTAAAAGAAATTCAACAACAAATTAATCAACCGACAAATATTCAAATTAACGAAGATTCTTCTTCAACATTTATTCGAAAACTATCTATTCAAATTCTTCATTCTCAACATCAAACAAAGATTTATCATCGGCATCAACTCAAATCAAATATCAAATGGAAACCAAATGCACAAACAATTGCTGGAGGAAATGGACAAGGAAACCAATTAAATCAACTCAACTGTCCTTTTGGAATCTATGTCGATCATCAACAACAACATATTTATATTGCTGATCACTGCAATCATCGTATTGTTAAATGGAAATTAGGTGAAAACAATGGAGAAATTGTTGCGGGAGGAAATGGTCAAGGAAATAGAATTGATCAATTAAATTATCCAACTGATGTTATTGTCGATGAAAAGAAGAAATCTTTGATTATTTGTGATCGAGACAATAGAAGAGTTGTTCGATGGTCATTAGAAAATCCAAATGATGATAAAGAAATTCTCATTGAGAATATTTGGTGTCAGGGATTAATGATGAATGAAAATGGAGATTTATTTGTTTCTGATTATAAGAATCATGTAGTGAAACGGTGGAGAAAAGGTGAAATAGGAAAAGGAAAAGAAGGAATAATTGTTGCAGGTGGAAATGGAGAAGGAAATAAACTCAATCAATTGAATTATCCGATATATATTTTCATTGATCGAGAAGAAACTGTTTATGTGTCAGATTTTTCGAATAATCGTGTAATGAAATGGTATAAAGGTGCAAGTGAAGGTATTGTTGTTGCTGGTGGACAAGGTCCAGGAAATAGTTTAAAGCAACTAAATTGCCCTTATGGATTACTAGTGAATGAAGTTGGCGATATTTATGTGGCTGATTATTATAATCATCGAATAATGTGTTGGTCATTGGGATCAAAAGAAGGTCGTGTTATTGTTGGTGGAAATGGTGAAGGACAAGGACCAAGTCAGTCGAATTATCCAATATGTTTATCATTTGATGTTGAAAATAATCTTTATGTTGTTGATGAAGGAAATAATCGAATTCAACGATTTAACGTTGATAATAAAGATCGAAATTGAAAAGTATAATGTTGATAAACTTTGATTATTCCAAAGAATTGCCGAGAGAATCTTTGCATCTTTGGATGTGATCGAATTGTTTGATAATTTAAGCTTTGTGCATTTACGTTGATGAATTGCAAATTGAATTACAATCGGCATATTATCATCAGCTAATTTCTTTTCTGATAAATTCAGTTTCGAATAGTTCTCTTGTTCCAGAATAAATCTTTGAAGTTCGTAATTCTTTTCTCCGATTGTCACGTTAGTTTCTTTAGTGCACCATTGATGGCATATTTGTTATTCAACAATATAATCAGAGAAGAATAAAATCGATTGAAATTTATTTGAGTTTTCGATTTAATATTAAATATAATCTCGTGCAGTCGATGATTAGTATATCATTGAAAACAATATGGATATCGCGCCACAGATCGAAACCTATCGGTGGTTTTGAATTAAATTCAAGTCTACGTAGAATATAATTGAAATCTCAATAAATCATCGTTAACAATGGACTTTTCTACCGATTTTATAGAGCTGATAAATATTTGCAAATGCATTATTTTGCTTGTTCTTTATTAGTGTGAGATAGATAATCTGAAGAATATTTTGAAAAAGTTGTTCGCAAAGGTTTCAACTACAATCTCAACTGTCGAATAAATGTTTATAAAAAATCAAATGAATTTGTTTCGCATGAATTCATACAAAGTTCAGTTTGATATTATTGTGTGTAAATTTGACTCGATCTAACCAAATGAATCTTTCTTTGATAATTTTAATGAATAAATTCAAATATTTGAAAATCTCCAAGAGAATTTTGATCGTATGACTTTCGATTTAATTCTTTCTCCTGATCGTCCACGTTGTTTATTTTCTCATATAAATACATGTGTACAGTGGAAATAACATCAGAATAAACTTTTGTTTGCACAATATTCTTACTACGAGATGGATAATTGTTCAGATCAACAAAGTTCGAATTGTAATAATTTGTTATTTAATTGTTCGAGTGATGAATTATTATGGTGTCAATTACATTGCATATGTGAAGGTTGTTTTAATGGTAAAGAGAATCGGTATGATAGTCTTCAGTCGATTCTTCAATTTGGAAGTGGAGGAATAATACGACAACGGAATTATTCTTATCGATGTCGAGCTGGGCGTATCTCTCATACGTATGATTGGTCTTATCTAATAGATTATTCAAAAATTAATCGAAGTAGAGCGGGAGGTGATTATTCGTTCGAAAGTTGATTTCATGGTCGAATGATAATTGTTGACTCAGACTCGGCGATGAATGTAATTCAACAATGGAAATCGAATCGTAATGAATTGGTTCAATCTCAAGAGAAAGTATTTGTTGATAACCATTCAGAATCGAAGAATCCTGTTGGATTACATTTATCGATTTGTGAAACTGCTTATGAACTAGCATGGTTAGTATTTAATAGTGAACAGCCAGATTCGGAATTATAATTGCAGTAGTTTATGATGGAAGTTTCACTTCATTGGATGGTCAAATTATATTCAATGGACAAGATATTGTCATTTGGGATCAATATCAATTCAAACAACAACAATTACATCGTCGAAGTCAAAATAATTTAAACTGATTTCATATTTTTCTTTTTTTTTGTAAAATTATTGATTAAAAAAAACGTTTTTCTCAAATATATCGTCGCTAGTTTATTAACTCGAATATCTTATTACATTAAAGATCCATTATGTGATACACAAACATATTCATCAAACAATGAAATTTTCAAGGTTTACCACCATCAAGGGATCAGTTGTCTTTTGTCAATTTGTCCTTCTTTTCATTGTATTAGTCATTAACTCTTCGACACGATGGATCTCTGACATCAATCTAAAATAGTCTCTCTCTAAACAATTGTCGTTTTATTTTTACGGAAAACAATTAATTGACACGAGAGATGAACAAGTTATAATCCTGTGAGAAAAACATTGACCGAAGATTTGCAAAAACTGAGATTGTATAACGATTAAAGAGTTTGATTAAAATATTAAATAGCAGCTTAAATCAGCTTCTGAATCCGATGGTCGACAAACAAAACCATGGTGTGTCACAGGATATTCATTCAAAATACCAAGACCATTTCATTTTAATACTTTTTAGAGTTCTTCTCATAGATTCGTTACAAAAATCGAATCGTTTTCAACACATAGAAATAGAATAGATCGTCTGATATCATTTGCATCTTGTTCAACTAAAATATTGCAAAATCAAACTTCCAAATAAATCAGTCAAAATAATGATCGCTGCTTTAGTTTCAACAGTTTTAGAAGGATTTATTTTCATTGATTATTTCGATTTCACCTTGTGACTTATCAGTTTGTTTCGCACCACGATTAACACAACATTTGTTACTCTTTTTTTTTCTTTTATTCGCTGTCTCGATGTTTTTTTTATATGTCACATGTACAAATATAGAGAATGATTCAGTCTACTATGGTTACCTTTACAATTTCCCCAATGTTTCTCGATTCTCCTGTTTTTTTTATAATCATCAAACATTTTTTCGTAACCTTACGATAATTCTAGTTAGGGGTTTGACTATAGTATATTTTCGTGTCTCCATATCTTTTCTTTACATTAAATAATATCAAACATGGCGACATCAAATCTTGCAACTAGATGTTTTACATGTAAAGAAGAAACAACAACATATCCTTGTCCTGGTTGTGCAAAACAGTTTTGTGCGGATGATTTAATGAAACATCGAGAAGAATTAAAATTACGGTTTCATGAAATTGAACATCAACGAAATGAATTCGTGCAAATGATAAATGATCAACAAAAAACTATTCCGAATAATCATCCTTCTATCATTCAAATTAATCTTTGGGAACAAAAATCAATCGAAAAAATTAAACAAACAGCTAAAGAACAACGACAAATTGTTCAACAATCTATTCACGGATATCTTCCGCAAATACAAACTCAATTCAACGATTTTACTCAACAAATTCAACAAATTAACAAAAGAAAAGATTTTAATGAAAAAGTTTTAGAAAAATTAGAAATTCAATTAAAACAAATTGAACAACAAATTTATCAGCCGACAAATATTCAAATTAACGAAGATCCTTCTTCAACATTTATTCGAAAACTATCTATTCAAATTCTTCATTCTCAACATCAAACAAATCTTTATCATCGACATCAACTCAAATCAAATATCAAATGGAAATCAAATGCACATACAATTGCTGGAGGAAATGGACAAGGAAACCAATTAAATCAACTCAGCTATCCTTATGGGATCTATGTCGATCATCAACAACAACATATTTATATTGCTGATTGTAGAAATCATCGTATTGTTAAATGGAAATTAGGTGAAAACAATGGAGAAATTGTTGCAGGAGGAAATGGTCAAGGAAATAGAATTGATCAGTTGAGTTATCCAACTGATGTCATTATCGATGAAAACAATAAATCTTTGATTATTTGTGATCAAGGAAATAGAAGAGTTGTTCGATGGTCATTAGAAAATCCAAATGGTGATAAAGAAATTCTCATTCAGAATATTTTAGGTTGGGGATTAATGATGAATGAAAATGGAGATTTATTTGTTTCTGATTACGAGGAGAATGCAGTGAAAAGATGGAGAAAAGATGGAATAGAAAAAGGAAACGAAGGAATAATTGTTGCAGGTGGAAATGGTCCAGGAAATAAACTCAATCAATTGAATTGTCCGACATATATTTTCATTGATAGAGAAGAGACAATTTATGTTTCCGATAGCGGAAATGCTCGTGTAATGAAATGGTTAAGAGGTGCAAATGAAGGTATTATTGTTGCTGGTGGACAAGAGAAAGGAAATAGTTTAAATCAACTAAATGTCCCTTATGGATTACTAGTGAATGAAATTGGTGATGTTTATGTGGTTGATAGTAATAATCATCGAATAATGTGTTGGTCAGTGGAATCAAAAGAAGGTCGCGTTGTTGTTGGTGGAAATGGCTCAGGACAAGGATCAACTCAGTTGAATTATCCAAGAGGTTTATCATTTGATGTTGAAAATAATCTTTATGTTGCCGATCGGTTGAATTATCCAAGAGATTTATCATTTGATGTTGAAAATAATCTTTATGTTGCCGATCGGTTGAATAATCGAATTCAACGATTTAATGTTGATAATAAAGACTAAAATTGAAAAGTATAATGTTAATACACTTTGATTATTCCAAAGAATCACCGAAAGAATCTTTGCATCTTTGGATGTGATCGAATTGTTTGATAATTTAAGCTCTGTGCATTTACGTTGATCAATTGCAAATTGAATTACAATCGGCATATCATCATCAGTTAATTTCTTTTCAGATAAATCGGTTCTCGAATAGTTCTCTTGTTCCAGAATAAATCTTTCGATTATGACCTTAGTTTCTGGTCGAGAATGTTGAAAATAAGTGAGCGAAATATGAAAAGAAAGTAATGCATACAAAGACCAAATGAGAAAACGAAGAATTCAATTGCAGAGGAATTAGTTAAATAAAGAAGAAGAGCTGAGCCAAAAGCTGCAGCTTCTTGTGAAAGTCTTTCAATTGTTCCCAAAGTATCATCATGCAGATTTAGAATCAGATTTCTCAGAAATTGAAGCGTCTCTCCAACATCACTTGTGACTTTACTCGCTATTCTGCCCATTCCAAATGTTTATTTTTTAGTAAACGAAAAGAAAAAAAAATCTCGAACTATACTGGAAAGATAAGGTCCTTGTCCAATTTCATATATACACATGACTGGACAATGATCAGAAACTGAATATCCATTCTCACGAAGAATTCGTCGAGGATGATAATTTTCATTTAAATCTCCCATAAACACAACAGCTAATTCAGGATTATTGATTTTCTCTTATTAATCTTTCAACGCTTGAACAGCTCGACGTGTTTGTTGTTTTCTAACATTGACATGGGAATTTCGTTCCACAGCATGAACAATTTCAATGCCTAATGGCGTGTAAATCACTACATAACTTCGAGTTGACCAACGTTCACGACGAACGATTTCAACATCGGTTAAACCACTTTTCAATCAATTCAATTCGACTATTCCATCGCGAACTTTTATCAACAAATTTAACATTTTTTCTTTATTTGAAGTTATTCTCAGAAAATCAAAACGATCTTTTTATACTTCAACAAAACATCACTTCAACGGTTATAACAAACAACTTTTGTCATGCGCAACGACTTTTTACTTGTTTCTTTTTTATTTTTAGTTTAATCATAAAAAGTCATTAGGGAAAACAAAATGTTTGAATTCTCTTTGTTCTTTATCGATTTCATAGAAACTACGAGTCACTCGTAACAACGACTAAACTTCACGTTCGCTATCAAAACTCAAATCACTGAAAATAATTAACAAATGAAACAGATTAACAGCTAATAAGAGCGAGAACATCTTTTCTGTTTTATTATCAAACAAAAAACTAAAGAAAATGATAAAGATTAGATTAACAAAAACAAAATCAAACTAAAATCGAAATCTTACGTCAAACATTTCTCATTTAATTCAACAAATTACTTCGACAGTGTCAATCAAAGTAATGACACTCGTCTTGCTCTTATCAACAACTAGGAAACATCGGGATTAACTGTTCAAATTATATAATTACCATCATCGATTACCAATCTTTCTCTTTAATTGATCAATTTTAATTTTTATCAACACTAAATCGTTGAATTCGATCGTTCCCCCAATCAACAACATAAAGATTATTTTCAACATCAAATAATAAACCTCTTGGATACTTCAACTGATTTGATCCTTGTCCCGCACCATTTCCACCAACAACAACGCGACCTTCTTTTGATCCCAATGACCAACACATTATTCGATTATTCCCCGAATCAGCCACATAAATATCACCAATTTCATTCACTACTAATCCCATTGGACGAAATAATTGATTTAAACTATTTCCTTCACCTTGTCCACCAGCAACAATAATACCTTCATTTGCACCTTTCAACCATTTCATTACACGACAATTATCTCTATCTGAAACATAAACAGTTTCTTCTCGATCAATGAAAATATATGTCGGCAAATGCAATTGATTGAGTTTCTTTCCACAACCATTTCCACCTGCAACAATTCTTCCTTCTCTTCCTTTTCCTATTTCACCTTTTCTCCATACTTTCACTGAATGATTCTCACAATCAGAAACAAACAAGTCTCCATTTTCATTCATCCTTAATCCATAACACCAAATATTCTCAATGAGAATTTCTTTATTACCATTTGGATTTTCTAATGACCATCGAACAACTCTTCTATTTCCACAGTCACAAATAATCAAAGATTTATTGTTTTCATCGACAATGACATCAGTTGGCCAAAACAATTGATCAATTCTGTTTCCTTGACCATTTCCTCCTGCAACAATTTCTCCATTGTTTTCACCTAATTTCCATTTAACAATACGATGATTCTTATAATCAGCAATATAAATATGTTGTCGTTGATCGACATAGATCCCACAAGGTGAGCTGAGTTGATTTAATTGGTTTCCTTTTCCATTTCCTCCAACAATTGTTTGTGCATTTGTTTTCCATTTGATGTTTGATCTCGTTCGAACTTGAATAAAAAAGAAAACAAAAAACAAAAGTCGAAGATAAAAATTGAATCTGCTGAAAAAAGATTTTCAATGTTTCAAAAACGTGGTGATGTATTTTCTATTGGAAATCTGTGAATAATCTGAATGAAACGAATTTGTTTGATTAAGATTGATAAGTTAAATAAAGAAAATGTTTTGTTTTTGAGAATATCTAAATATTTTGGTTGAGAGTTGAAAAGAATTGAAAAGTATTGAGAAATAGAAAAGTAAAGAAAAAGCGAATGTATTTTCTATTTGATAACTTTTGAAATGAAATTATTATTTAAATTCGAATCGACTTTGCGTTCGTTTCTATAAAACTCACTGATATAGTTCAAACGATGTTGAACTAATTGTAAATGTTGTTTTGATTGAATAGATGATTCTTGTTGATCATTATCTAATTTAGTAAGATGATTATTGTGTTGATTTAAATTTTCTTCGACAAGACTAAGTTTATTGTTTAGATTTTTATTTATTTGAATTTGCTCATTTAAACTTTGTTCAAGCTGATCGATTTTCAATTGAGAATCTTTAATTTGTTGTTTCAACTGTTGTTTGCATAAATTAAATTCCTTTTTTAAATTTTCATTATTTTCAATTTGTTGATTTGTGATATCTTCGTATTGTTTATTCATTTGCATTTTAATTTCCTTAACTTCTTTTGTCAATTGTAAATTTTGATTAATTAGATAAGTGAAAAGATGTTTAAATGGTTGTAATTCTTCTCGAATAAAAATATCTTCACTCATTTTTATTCAAAATCTAAAATAAAGTGAAGAGAGATAAAATTGTGTAAAAATGAATAATAATTTGAGGGTGTTGTGATTTTACACGACGATTTCTATAATCACTCGTTTAACACAGAAATCAATTTATTTTATTATACATTTTAACTTTTAACAACGTCAAATCGTTGAATTCGATTATTCGACTGATCGGCAACATAAAGATTATTTTCAACATCAAATGATAAACATATTGGATTATTCAACTGAGTTGATCCTCGTCCAAAACCATTTCCATCAACAACAACACGGCCTTCTTTTGATCCCAATGACCAACACATTATTCGATGATTCCCATAATCAGCCACATAAATATCACCAACTTCATTCACTAGTAATCCATAAGGGTGATTTAGTTGATTTAAACTATTTCCTGGACCTTGTCCACCAGCAACAACAATACCTTCATTTGCACCTTTATACCATTTCATTACACGATGATTTCCATTATCTGAGACATAAACTGACTCTTCTCGATCAATGAAAATATATGTCGGATAATTCAATTGATTGAGTTTATTTCCTCGACCATTTCCACCGGCAACAATTATTCCTTCTTTTCCTTTTCCTATTTCACCGTTTCTCCATACTTTCACTGCATCATTCTTCAAATCAGCAACAAATAAATCTCCATTTTCATTCATCATTAATCCGCAACCTAAAATATTCTGAATGAGAATTTCTTTATCACCATTTGGATTTTCTAATGGCCATCGAACAACTCTTCGATTTCCATAATCACAAATAATCAAAGATTTATTGTTTTCATCGATAATGACATCAGTTGGCCAAAACAATTGATTAATTCTATTTCCTTGACCATTTCCTCCTGCAACAATTTCTCCATTGTTTTCACCTAATTTCCATTTAACAATACGATCATTGTAGTGATCAGCAATATAAATATGTTGTTGTTGATGATCGATATGGATTCCAAGAGGACAGTTGAGTTGATTTAATTTGTCTCCATATCCATTTTCTCCAGCAATTGTTTGTGCATTTGGTTTCCATTTGATATTTGATTTGAGTTGATGCCGATGATAAAGAGTTGTTTGTGTTTGATGTTGAGAATGAAGAATTTGAATAGATAGTTTTTGAATAAATGTTGAAGAAGAATCTTCGTTAATTTGAATATTTGTCGGTTGATTAATTTGTTGTTCAATTTCTTTTAATTGAATTTGTAATTTTTCTAAAACTTTTTCATTAAAATCTTTTTTTTTATTAATTTGTTGAATTTGTTGAGTAAAATCATTGAATTGAGTTTGTATTTGTGGAAAATCTCCATGAATAGATTGTTGAACAATTTGTCGTTGTTCTTCGGCTGTTTGTTTAATTTTTTCGATTGATTTTTGTTCCCAAAGATTAATTTGAATAATCGCAGGATGATTATTCGGAATAGTTTTTTGTTGATCATTTATCATTTGCACGAATTCATTTCGTTGATGTTCAATTTCATGAAACCGTAATTTTAATTCTTCTCGATGTTTCATTAAATCATCCGCACAAAACTGTTTTGCACAACCAGGACAAGGATATGTTGTTGTTTCTTCTTTACATGTAAAACATCTAGTTGCAAGATTTGATGTCGCCATGTTTGATATTATTTAATGTAAAGAAAAGATATGGAGACACGAATAATAAATGTTATCTGGTGAAGAAATACGTAAAAGTGAATCATATTGATATGAAATCGTAAGAGAAGATTTTATAGATAAAAAGATATTTGATTGCATGTTAACCCTTTACGGCCGGATGTTGCTTTTCGGCAACATTGTGTCACTAAAACCTCTATATATATTTGAAAACGGTCATGAGAAAATCGTAAAATATTCCATAATTAAAATCACATATTTTAGCACAAATCTATACACTCTGACAATTAAAAAATGTTTTTCTTCATAATTAACAGAGGTGAAAATCTGTATTATGACCTAAAATAGGCTATACATCTAAATTGTTTGATTTCTATCAAGGGAGTAATTAATGGTTTGTCTTCTTCTCTACACCCACAATTTATCTGCAAATTCTAAAACCATTTTGTAGTCGCGGTTCATTCGCTCCAAAGCTCTCATTCCATGCAAGATCACGATCTCGCCGACTATCACACTACCACGTATACATTCCAATCGCTTTTTTAAATAATCTTTTGGTTCTATAGACTCGTTGTTGAAATTTCTCGGTCTGGAACGCTGATGCACTTTATTTTGATTATGATTTCGTTTTTTATTTTCAAATAATTTTCCTTTGTTTGGTGAAACATCGTATACCTAAACATAGACATTTTTTTTCTTCTTTATTGCGTTACTGGTAATATTTATTTTTTGTGCAATATTTAAACAAAACGCAATCTACCTATTCGCTTATTTGAATATATTTATATTCTTTTCTTAATGTAAAAGAAAGGTAGACGATGCATGTTTCAGTGATCGCTACACATGATTTTGGTCTTTCAAACAGTCGTATTAGTTATTAATGTTTTGTATTGTGAAACTCTTTCGATTTAGAAAATAATATCAAGTTTCAAGATGAGTAAATGGGTGAAAAGGGACGAACCAAATCAATTCTTTGTCAAAGAAGGTTCGAATAAATGGGTCGAGTATCAAAATGG
>Ga0209930_1004029_pt1 | contig 13678 bp, 14 predicted proteins | sample ThiBiot_500_biof_2_FD_183948 | JGI IMG/M metagenome (GOLD analysis project Ga0209930, IMG submission 183948) | Wastewater bioreactor microbial communities from Cape Town, South Africa - Thiocy_cont_500_biof (SPAdes) | ecosystem: Engineered > Bioreactor > Thiocyanate-remediating >... | reverse complement strand
AACTTTATTATAGTTTAATAAATTTTCTTAAAATTTATTAATATTTAATAAATAATTAAATAAAATAATTTTAATAAATAATTAAAGTTTAACAAATAATTAAAACAAAAAAATAATATATTTTAATAAAATCTAATAAATAATTAAATTATTATATTTATTTAAAATATTTAAAATATAAATTATATTTTTAATATATTTAATTTATTATAATTTTAAAAATTTATTAAAATATATATTATTGACATTTAAAAGTAATTAATATTCATATTCAATAAAATCATCAAAAGAATATATATTTCCTATTTTATAAATATTATTAGAATAATATATATCTGTATCTATATCACCATTTTCATTTCTTCTATAAAGTTTGAACATATTTCTAATATTATTAATAAATAATTTAATAATATTCTGACTTACATTATTATTACATAATATTAATGATAATTTATATTTATGAGTAACACTAGTTTTTTCAATTTGAATAAAAAATTCAAAATTGTTATTTGGTAAAAATGTTGATGTATAATAATTATTATCAATAGCATATAAATATTCAATATTTTCAGGTGTATTATATGTAATATATACTGGTTTATTATTAATATATTTACATATCATATTTTCAAAATATTTTTTATAGTATCTCATTTTATAATAATAATAATAATTTAAAATTATTAAACTTGAATTTTTGGTATCCAAAATTAATAAATAATTTATTAATTTAATAGTTTTAGAAAATAATATTTTACAATAATAATTTATATATATATATATTATAAACTAACATCAAGAAAAACGGTTAACACATCGTAAAAAGGAATCTTGATTCCTTTTTACTTGAAGTTTTTCGAGAATTTTTGAAGAAAATTCCTTGCGTCTTTGGCGCATTGGAATTTGCTACGCAAATTTAACTATACATTATATAAAAATTATTAAATAATATAAATAATATTAAAGTCTAACGTTCACAATAAATTGTGAATTATATTCGCACTATTTAATATATATTATTAATATATATTATAGATATTATAAATTATGTTAATTTTAATAAATTTAATATAAAAAATTATAAATAATTTATAAATAACTTAATATTAATTTAAATAATTTATAAATAATTTAATATTAATTTAAATAATTTATAAATAATATTTAAATAATTTATAAATAACTTAATATTAATTTAAATATTTTATAAATATTATTTAAATAATTTATAATGGCTTAAAATATTAATTTAAATAATTTATAAATAATATTTAAATAATTTATAAATAACTTAAAATATTAAATAATTTATAAATTAGCTAAGTTAATTCTCAACAAACTCAAGAAAATAACAAGGTTATTTCTAGACAAATATTATTTTTTTGAATAAATTATTAATACTTTTAAAAATATACTTTAATAAATATTAAATTAAAATATTTAAATTTAACAAATATATATCAATGATATATATTAAAATATATTAAAATATATTAAATATTAAATTTTGATTAATTTAAACAGTTTCTTTCCTCCAATTTGACGAAATATCTGATTTATTATAACTTTTATTATAATGAATTGCTTTACTTTTTTTCACTTCTTTTATATTTCCTTTAATAATTCCAAAGTTCACCATATCTTCATTATATAAAAATGTCGTCTCATTTGTTTTAATATTCCTAATTGTAATTCCCTCTGGTTTTCTATTCACAATACAATAATTTTGTAAATCACTAATCATTTTTTTAAAATAAAATTTTATTTTAACTATGCATTATAAATATGTCTATTTTAGTTTACCCCACATCTTGGAATATTTCAAAAGATTATAATTTTGTTATTGTTAATGGTTATAATAAAAAATCAGATACTATCACATGCACTATACCATTTAGACCATATAGAATTATCACCACAAACCACAGCTGTGACGCCTTTAGTTTATATACTGATAAAATAATTTGCAAACAAGGTTATACAATAAACAGTAAAAATGTTTTTTTCATTTTTGCATGGGATAAAACTAGTCTAGATGAATTAAGTAACAATATTTCATCATTTGTCGATTTTATTGATATTGATATTCCAATGTTAGGATTATTTTTTTATTATAATGATATTAATCCAGCTGAATGGTTAATGTTTGCTGAAATTTCAAGAAATAAATTTCCAGTTGATAATAAATCTGATTTTTTTATGACAGCTAAAGTATTAAAAAATGTATATAATGAAAAAATTATTCACGTTTCAGAAAAGGTTTATAAAAATTCAACTAATTGGAGAACACCAATTAATGAGTTGGATAATAAAATTAATTATATTAGACCATGGTATTATTTATTTATTAAAAAACAAGACAAAACTAATATTACATGTATACCAGCTGATGGTAGATATATTAATCATTCTATTATTGATATTAATTTAGAATTAGTAAAATTATTATTACCTAAACAAATTAGTGAATTATTATATACAAATATAAGTAAAGATATGTTATATCTAAAAATGGCAAGTATTTTTAAATCAAATACATTTCAAGAAATATTTGAAATGGAAATTTATGAAATATTATGTGTTTTAAATTATGCTGAATCTGATTTATATAAATTATTTGAATCAGGTTATATAGATATAAATATTGGAGATTTAGGAAATAGATTAAAAGATAATATTGATAATGTTATATATATTAATGATGGAAAAATATGGTTAAATGATGGTTTTGGAAATGAAAGATGTATTATTAAAAGTGGTGATATATGCACACCAAACATGTGTAAAGGATTAGGTGTTTTAAATAATCCAAAATTTAATTTAATTAAAGTATATACATATTGTATATTAAATAATATAGATTATCCTCAAACAATGAATACTAAAAATTTAGTGATTAAAGAATTGGTTACACCTGAAATGATGTATTCAAAAGATGAACCTCTTATTAATTTATTACGTGAATCAAATATACAATTATCTAGACCAACATTAGTATATTATTATATGTGTAACACAGGACCAGTGTTAGATTTTCAATCAAATATGGATTATGTTCAAAGAGAAATAAATTTTGATTGGTATGAATCAGAAATATCAAAAATATTAAATTTTTAATAATAAAAGTAATAATCATGGACCCAAAAATGGTTGAACAAATATCAGGTGTTTTTTCAAATATAAACAATGTTATTCAACAAGGCTCAAACGTTTTATCAAGTCAAAAATTAAATCCCAGTCAAATGTTAGGTGCAGCTCAAACTTTAGGTTCTACACAAAATTTAAATCCTAGTCAAGTTTTAAGCTCTATTCAAAATCTAAATCCTAGTCAAATTCTTAATACTAGTCAAAATATTGGCCAGACATCAAAATTAAATACTAGCCAATTATTAAATACAAACTTAACAAATACATCTCAAAAATTAAATCCTATTCAAGCATTAAATACTTCACAATCAAATATTTTAACACAAACACCATATGTTCCATATTCAACAAGTCAAAATATATATTCTCAAAATATAAATCCAAGTCAAAATTTATATTCTTCAAATTTAAACACAAGTCAAAATTTAAATACTTCACAAAATTTAAATACTTCTCAACATCATAGTCATAATCCAAATTTACCTTTCCAAAGTTTACAAGCTCAAAATTTATCATCACAAAATATAAATCCAAATTTACCTTCACAAAGTTTACAATCACAAAATTTATCTAGTTTGTCTTCTAATATACCACAACAAAATTTATCAACTCAAAATATTCAATCACAAAATTATTCAACCCAAAATATATTACCAATATATTCACAAAATATGTTAAATAGAAATACATTAAATAATGAACAATTAACAAATATTAGAGTAACTGAACAAAATAATTTAAATAGTCAAATTGTTCCTAAATTAGATTTACCATTACAAAAATTAAAAACATATACAGCTATTAATCCTAATCAAGTATTAAATTCAATAGAAATGTTAAATTCACCAACAGGGTTATCTTTATTAAATTTACCTAATTAATAATTATTCTATTAGAATAATTTATTTATTTTACAATTAATATTTATATTAATAATATATAACTTTATTTATAATAAAATAATAATATACAATATAAATATTTTATTATTTATTTTTATTAAATATATTATTAAAGATTATTATATTATAATTTTATAAATATATTTCACAAAATTATAATATATCATTTATAATAATTCATAATAAATTATTATAATTTATATTTAATAAATATAAATTTTTAAAAAAATGAAAAGAAAAAATAAAAACAAAATTGTAAAACATATGTTTGATGATAGCATTTTAATAAATGTAGGAACACATAATGAAAAAATTTTATTTAGCTTGGAATTTTTAAGAAATAGATGTGGTATTTTAAAGAATAAATTTGCAATAAATCGCTTAAACAATATTGTAGATATTGATAATATTATTGAAAATGGTATAATAAATTATAATTTAGAAAATATTTTTATTTATAAACAATTAGTAGAAAATAATTTTAGTATAGATTTTGTTTTTCATGAAAGAAAAGATATTAAAGAAATATTTATATTATACAGAATATGTAGTTATTTAAAAGATATAGAAACATTAAAATATTTAGATAATTTAATAAATCAAATTATTGGTTATACTATGGATATATTAATGGATTTTCAATTTATGGGATTATTAATGGTTTTTGAAAATTTTGAAACATTAAAAAAATTATTTAATAAAATATATAATAAATATGATAAAATGATTTTTTATAATGCTTTAAATACCTTAAAATATTACGAATTAAAAGATTATATATATAAACAAATATTTTTAAATTAAAATTTTATATTATTATTAATAAAAAATATTATATGAAATTTAAATTTTAATAAATATAATAATATTATTATAAATATGTAATAAAATCAAATCATTTTAATAAAATGATTATACTTTATTGAAATTTATATATTTTATAATATTAATTAATTTGAATAATTATTTATTATGTATTAAATTATTTATTGTTTATAAATATAAATATTTTTTAATTATTTATAATTGTAAATTAAAAAATTTTTAAAAAACAAATATGGTTAGTGTAAAAGATAATAACAAAGATATTTTTAAAAATATTTCAAAAACCGAAATTGACTTTGACAATATTAATAATAAATATTATTATAATAAATTATTAATATATATTAGAATATTGGAACAATATGATATAATAAAAATAATAACAGAAAATAAAAATGAAGATCTTACTAACATTATTGATGGTTTAGTTAAAAACAAAGATTGGAATATTTTAAAATATATTATAGATAAAGATGATTTTGTATTAATATCTTTAAGTTGTATATATATTAAAAATATTATTAACCATTTAATGATACCATATTTAAATTTAATACCTAAAAATTTAACATATAAAATAATAAATTCAAATTTTTATAAATTGAAAAATATAGAAGGATATCAAACATATATACCAAATATAGTTAAATTTAATGAATTAAATATTAATATAGATGAAATGGATAGTTATATTCAATTTAATAATGATTTATATTTTGGAAAATTATTATATTCTATATTAGTATTATATAATGATAAATACATTTATCTTAAAAATAATAATATAACTTCTAAAAGAAATGAGATATTTCATGTATCAAAATTTTTCAATATATTGTTAAAATTACCAATAGATATGTCTATGTTAATATGTAGAATAAAAAGTATTTCAATCTTAGAAATTAGGAACAGTATTTATTATTTATTTTAATTTATTTATTATAATTTATTTAATTTATAATAATTTATTTTAATTTATGATAATTTATAATAATTTATTTTAATTTATGATAATTTTAATTTATAATAATTTATTTTAATTTAATTTATAATAATTTATTTTAATTTATAATATTTTAATTTATAATAATTTAATTTATAATAATTTATTTTAATTTATAATAATTTATTATAAATACATTTAAAATTTTTAAAAAAATTCAAAAAATTTAAAAATGTGTGAAACAAAAAATTTAGTTGATAACATTTTTGATTTGATAGAAAATAATTTTCATAATTTTGATGATGTTATTAATAACTTGAGTAATAAATATAATATACATATAAAATTTATATTATACTATATTAAAAATATTGTATTATTATATTATCCACAAAAGGGTAATATTATTGTAATGATACATAAAAAATTGAATCGATATGATGATTATGGATATTATTATGGTATATTTCATAATTATAAATATAATATCTTTAAACCAATAAATCGTATAAATTGTATTAAATATGACAAATATGTTCAGATAATTAATGAATTTAAAAATGATTATAAATCAGATTTATGGAAAAATATAATAATTGAGTCAAATACTGATAGATTAATACCACCATACATATTAATTAGTAATATGGTAGAATATTCTATTTTTAACAAAGATTGGAAATTTTTTGAATGTTTATTGTATTATGATGATTTGGTATATTTGTCAATTATTAAAAAATTATCTCCATATTTATCATTAATACCACGTAATATTTTCTGTGAACTAATGAAAAAGTATAAAAATACACCAAATAATTTATTTAATATTATTAAAATATCTTATTATGTATCATATAAATTAAAACATATCGATTTTATTGATTTTGATAATTTAGATAAATTATATTTAAATAAATTATTGTATACTACATTATTATTAAATCATGATGGACATGTAAATATTATTAATAATAATAAAGTTGTTAAATATTATAGTATTTTGAATAAATTGCCATTAGATTTACAATTAGAAATTTGTGGATTGATATCAATAAATATTAAAAATATTAAAAAATCAATAAAATATTTATGTTCATAATAAAAATTACGGGAACTTTAATTCTAGAGATAATCCCTTTAGGGATTATCGCAAGCTGTAAGCCCTCAATTTATAACATTTATGTGCGTAGCAAAATTATGCGAGTCTGGGCTCGCTCAATTTTTCGAAGAAAAATTAATATATTTATAAATTTATTAAATTTATAATATTATTATATAATAATAATTATATATTAAGTATATAATATTTAAAATTTTCAAAAAATAAAAATGAGAAAATTGATAAAATATGATAAAATATTGGATTATTTTGATTCAATATTAATTGATAATGTAGGTAATATAAAATCATTAAATACTGGAATAACATACGATGTTATCGATGATGCTATTATTTTATTTGATGATTTAGAAAATTTAGATTTAAATATAAATAAAATCAAAAATAAACATAAAATTGATGATTTATATATTTTATATATTTTAAGATTTATTTGTTTTAATTATCATACACATTTAAAAAATGATTATTTAAAAAAAGAACTTGAATATATAAATAAAGTTTATGATTATACAAATAATAAAAATAAGTTAGATTATAATACTAGATATATGTTACAGAATTATACTAATGGCACACATAGATATTATTTATTTAAACCATCAAAGGAGATTAACTATATTGAAAAAGGAAAATATATTGATGATTATTATCATATAATTGATTGTGATAAATTTGCATTAATAGAAACATATAATGATTCAACATGTAAAGGATTTGGTTGGTCTTTTCAAGATTTAATAGAATATGCTATTATACATAAAGAATGGGAATTTTTTGAATATTTTTTATACCATGAAAATATTGTCTGTTTACTAATTATTACAAAAATATTATTCAAATATTTATCATTATTACCTTATAATATTATGCAAAAAATATTGAGAATATATAGATATACACAACATAATAAAATGTATTATATTAAATCATCATATTATATTTCATATAAATTAGGTTATACTGAATTTATTGATTTTGATGAACTCGACGAATTTTATATAAATAAATTGAAATATTGTGTATTATTATTATTAACAGATGACCATGTTAAAATAAATAATGAAAAAATTAATTTTAGAAACAAATCAATAACAAATAATATTGTTGTAAAATATTATAACATTTTAGGTAAATTACCAATGGATTTACAATTATTAATTTCTGGTTTAATAACAATAAAAAATAATGATATTAAAAGGTGTATAAATTTTTTATTAAAGTAATTTTATAATCATTTAAATTAAATGATTTAAATAATTTTGAATATTAATAATATTTAATTTAAATAATTAAATAATAATAATTATGTAAATTATATTATTATTAATTAATTATTTAATCTATATGATTTAATAAAATTTTACTTTTTTTAAAAATTTTTGAAATATGAATTCAGAATTTACATATGAGTTAATAGATAATATTATCACGTTATTTGATAATAATCTTAATAATATTAGCATTGAAGTAAATAATATTAAAAATAAATATGAAGTATCAATTTTAAACATTTTACATATTATGAGGTTTGTAAGTAATACATATTTTACTCACTTAAGAGGAAATTATTTAAATTATGAGAAAACACATAATTTAAATATACAAAAAATTATTAAAAACGGTATTATTGATAAGCTTTTAATATTTAAACCAACAAGTTTAATAAAACCAATTAAAAAAGATAAATATAATAATATTATTGATAAATTTATTAATATTATTACAAATATATCAAATGCTGATATAATATATTTAAGTCATAATTTTTTCGGTTTAGATAATGAATTAACTGGTTCTATCAAAAGTATAATAGAATATGCGATAATTTATGAAAATTGGGATTTCTTTGAATATTTTATGCATCATGAAAATTCAAATTATTTCTTAATAATTGTTAAATTTTTATTATCGTATTTAACATTATTACCTTATAATATTTTCAGTAATATTATGAAAATATATAAAGATATTGAAGGAAATAAATTTCACCACATTAAAATGTCTTATTATATTTCATCAAAATTAAAAAACACTAAATTTATAGATTTTGAGGATTTTGATGAATTATATATTAATAAATTAAAATACACAGTATTGTTATTAAATACTGATAATCATATAATAATTAAAAATAATGATGAAAAAATAATTAAATATTATAATATATTAAATAAACTACATTTAGATTTACAATTAAAAATTTGTGGTTTAACATCAGTAAATATTAATGATATTAAAAGAAGTATTAAATATTTAATAAAAATAAAATAATTCAAATATTATAATTATATAATAAAATAATTTAATATTAATAATTAATATATAATTTATTGATATTAGAGTTTAAAAAATAATTAAATAATATTAAATCATTGATTTAATAAATAATTTTGAATATTAATAATATTTAAATATTAAATAATTAAATTAATTATTTAGATAATAATTATTTAAATAATTTAAACATTTAATTTAAATAATTTAAACATTTAATTTAAATAATTTAAACATTTAATTTAAATAATTTAAACATTTAATTTAAATAATTTAAACATTTAATTTAAATAATTTAAACATTTAATTTAAATTATAAACGATAATTAGGTAAATTTTATATTTAAATTAAATATAAAATTATCATTAATATTAAAATAAGTATTATAATTTATATGATTTAATAATTTTATTTTTTTAATAAAAATATTTTTGAAAAATATTTTGAAAATTATGGAGACTGGTGTTACATATGAGTTTATAGATGATATTATCACTTTATTTGATGATAATCTTAATAATATTGGTATTGGAGTAAATAATATTAAAAATAAACATGGAGTATCAATTTTAAACATTTTACATACTATTAAATTTATTACTGATAATTATTTTGCTTTAAGAAGAAATTATATAAATTATTTGAAAACATATAATTCAGATATACAAATAACTATAAAAAGTGGTATTTTTGACAAGTATTCATTATTTAAACCAATAATTTTAATAAAACCAATTAAAAAAGATAAATACGATAATATTATTGATACATTTGTCAATATTATTACAAATTTATCAAATGAGTATAGAATGTATTTAATTGATAAATTTGATATATATAATGACGTGGTTGATTATATTAAAAATATAATAGAATATGCTATAATTTATAAAAATTGGAACTTCTTTGAATATTTTATGTATAATGAAAATACAGATTATTTTTTAATAATTGTTAAATTTTTATTTCCATATTTAACATTATTACCTTATAATATTTTCAGTAAGATGATGAAAATCTATAGATATACTGGAGGTAATAGATTTTATTACATTAAAACATCTTATTATATTTCATCAAAATTGAGAAACACTGAATTTATAGATTTTGAAGAATTTGATGAATTGTATGTTAATAAATTAAAATATACTGTATTATTATTAAATTCAGATAATCATATAAAAATAAAAAATAATGATAAAATAATTAAATATTATGACATATTAAATAAACTACATTTAGATTTACAGTTAAAAATTTGTGGTTTAACATCAATAAATATTAATGATATTAAAAGAAGTATTAAATTTTTGATTAAATAATTCAAATATTGTAATTATTTAATAAAATATGTTTAACAGATTTCTTAAAATATTTAATAGATTTCACTTAAAAGGGGACATAGTAGACTATAAGTGATTACATTTAAATAATAATTTAATAAATATTTATAATTAATATATAATTTTATTGATGTTAGAGTGTTTAAAATAATTATTAATTATTAAATAATATTAAATCAATGATTTAATAAATTTTGAATATTAATAATATTTAAATTAATTATTTATTTAAATATTTAGACAATAATTATTTAAATATATTAAATATTTAAATTATATATTTAAATAATAATTAGGTTAATTATAATATGATTATTTTAATATTAATTATCTAATTAAATACTTAAATATTAAATTAACTTAATATTAAAATAAGTATTATAATTTATATGACTTAATAAAATTTTACTTTTTTTAATAAATCAGCGTAGCCGATTCTCGACAAACTTCAAGTAAGAAAGAACCTTGGTTCCTTGTTACGAGGTGTTAACCGTTTGTCTTGAAAATATTTTGAAAAATGTTAGGATTAGAATTTACAAATGAGTTAATAGATGATATTATAACCTTATTTGATAATAATCTTAATAATATTGATATTGAAGTAAATAATATTAAAAATAAACATAAAGTATCAATTTTAAACATTTTAAATATTATGGAATTTATTATTAATAATTATTTTATTAATTTAAGAAGAAATTATCTAAATTATGAAAAAAAATATGATTTAGGTATAAAAAGAATTATAAGAGGCGATATTGTTGTCAAGAATTTATTTAAACCAATAAGTTTAATAAAACCAATTAAAAAAGATAAATACGATAATATTATTGATACATTTATTAATATTATTACAAATTTATCAAATGATGAAAAAATATATTTAATTTATTTCTTTAATTTAGATAATGAATTAACTGATTCTATAAAAAGTATAATACAATATGTTTTAATTTATAAAAATTGGGACTTTTTTGAATATTTTATTAATCATAAAAATACAGATTATTTCTTGATAATTGTCAAATTTTTATTTCCATATTTAACATTATTACCTTATAATATTTTTAGTAATATTATGAAAATATATAGATATACTAAAAATAATAAATTTTGTAACATTAAAATATCTTATTATATTTCATCAAAATTAAAAAATACTGAATTTATTGATTTTGAGGAATTAGATAAATTATACATTAATAAATTGAAATATACTGTATTATTATTAAATTCAGACAATCACATAAAAATAAATAATAATAATGATAAAATAATTAAATATTATAATATATTAAATAAATTACATTTAGATTTACAACTAAAAATATGTGGCTTAACGTCAATAAATATTAAGGATATTAAAAGAAATATTAAATTTTTAATGAAATAATTCAAATATTTATAATTATTTGATATAGTTATAAATATTTAAAATTATACAAGTCTGGAATTGATCAATTTTTCTTCGAAAAATTATGCGAGTCTAGGCTCGCTCAATTTTGCGGAGTAAAATTAATAATTGTTAATAATTTAAATATTTATAATTATTTGATATAATTATTAATAAATAGTTTAAATATTCATAATAAATAAATTTAAAGTATTATTAAATCAATGATTTAATATATTTTGAAAATTTTAATATTATTATAAATTATTATAAATTATTAAAAATTATAATGTTTAAATTATTTAATGTTTAAATTATTTAATGTTTAAATTATTATAATGTTTAAATTATTATAATGTTTATACTAAATTTAAATTATTAATTAATATTATTAAATTTTAATAAAATTTAATTAAGTAATAATTATTTAAAAATGATTGATTTAAATACTACAAACGAGTTAATAGATGATGTTATTATATTATTTGATAATAATCTTAATAATGTTGATATTGAAATAAATAATATTAATAATAAGCATAATAATAATATTATTAATATTTTATAAATCTCATGAGAAAATATATAAACTTTGAAGACACCTATAGTTCAAATATACAAAATATTGTAAAATGTGATATATTTATGTGTTATTATTTATTTAGACCAACGAAAAAATTTAAAATAATAAAAAGAATAAAATATGATAATATAATTGAAACATTTAATAATATTATTAATAATTTATCAATTATAAATAGAATAGATTTAATTATGAGTTTTTATAAATTATATGATGATAAAATAGATGATTCTATTAAACATATAGTTAAATATTGTATTTTTCATAAGAATTGGGAATTTTTTAAACATTATATGAATCATAAAAATACAGATTATTTTTTAATAATTGTAAAATATTTATCACCCTATTTAATAACATTACCATATAATATTTTGAAAGAAATAATGGAAAAATATAGATATATTGAAGGAAATAAATTTTATTATATAAAAACATCATATTATATTTCATCAAAATTAAAAAATACTGAATTTATTGATTTTGAAGAATTTGATATATTATATGTTAATAAATTAAAATATACTATATTATTATTAAATTCGGGCAATTATATAAAATAAATAATGATAATGATGAAATAATTAACTATTATAACATATTAAATAAACTACATTTATATTTACAACTAAAAATATGTGGTTTAATATCAATAAATATTAAGGATATTAAAAGATGTATTAAATTTTTGATTAAATAATTTAAAATTTAATAAATATTTAAATTTATTATTATTATTAATTGTAATAAATATTATTAATATTTAAAAATAAACACAATTATATAATATTAAATCAATGATTTAATATTTTTTAACATTATTTAAAATATTAATTTTTATTAATAATATAAAAATATATTAATTATTATTCAATTTATCATTTATATTTAATAAAATATATAAAATAATTATATTTTACTATAAATTTATAAATTATTTTATTATTAAATATTATAATATTATTAATAAATATATTAACGTATATTACAGTATATTAAAGTATATTAATATATATATATTATATAAGTTATTATTCAATAAATTATTTATAATTAACTATTATAATATTATTAAATATATTATTTTATTATTAAATATTATAATATTATTAAATATATTATTTTATTATTAAATATTATA
>Ga0209930_1004014_pt1 | contig 13729 bp, 13 predicted proteins | sample ThiBiot_500_biof_2_FD_183948 | JGI IMG/M metagenome (GOLD analysis project Ga0209930, IMG submission 183948) | Wastewater bioreactor microbial communities from Cape Town, South Africa - Thiocy_cont_500_biof (SPAdes) | ecosystem: Engineered > Bioreactor > Thiocyanate-remediating >... | reverse complement strand
CGATATTCTGCCGGACTCCGAAGTCAATCTGAAAATATGTGAGAACCTTGCCGGACTTTCAGCTTGTTATCGCACAACGGCCGAGGCCGATGGCGTGATCGGACGCCGGCTGCCAAACCTCAAGGTCACCGGCGGCCCATCGACAGCGCAAAATACTTTTGAATTGCTGCGCGGCCAACGTTTTCTGCTTCTCGATCTGACGGGCTGCGCGACATTGCCTGCGGTTCATCCCGACGTTCGTGTCGAGGTCGCCGCCGTCGATCCGGGCGAACGCGCTGCGCTTCGCGGCCTGTCCAGCTTACTGATACGTCCAGACGGCCATGTCGCTTGGGCGCATAAGCAATCCCTCGATGTCGTTCTGCCCGAAGCTGAAATCCGCGAATGGCTCAATTTGCCGACAGAAACAACGCTCTGGACAAAGCCAGCTCAGATGTTTGCCAAAACGGGAGCCCGTCAATGATTAAAGTAATTGGGCTCATCAAACGACGCCCCGATATGACTCGGCAACAATTCAAAGACTATTGGCTGAATGAACACAGCAAGTTGGAACGCGCTTCGCTCCAAAAGAACCCGGTCCAAAGAATCGTTGTGAATTTCGTCGAGGATAACCTGGTCGACGAAGCCCCCTTCGATGGCATGGTCGAGATCTACTATGCCTCCATCGAAGACATGCGGCACCAATGGTCAAGCGGTCATGATGGTACAATGAAAGCCGATGAGGCAAATTTCTGCGATCCAAACTTCCGCATCTTCTTCCTCGCGGAAGAAGTGGAAATTGGGCGCAAACCTATCCCGTAATAGGCGCTATCCAATCCAGATAGTCGCGGAATCCAGCCATCTCTTCAACAGGTCTTCCATGACATCGATGTCCCCCGATATTCGCAAGGCCATTCCACAGCTCGGCCCCAATATATCGCCGGAGATGTGGAACACTGTTTGCCAGCTCTATGCACCACTGATGGAAGGGGTGATGAACGGCGTCGAGATGAAGCTCGACATTCCCTACGGCGATCACGAGCGCCAGAAGCTCGACGTCTATAGGCAGGCCGGCGACGGCGGCAAGCCCGTCTTCATCTACATTCCCGGCGGCGGCTTCGTCGGCGGCGACAAACGCACTGATCCAATCTTCTACGGCAACGTTGGCGGCTGCGTGGCGCGCGAAGGCATGGTCGGCGTGGTCGCCAATTATCGGCTGGCGCCGGACGCGAGATGGCCGCTAGCCGCCAAGGACGTGGAAAGCGCTGTCAAATGGGTCAAGGCTCACGCGACCGAATTCGGCGGCGACCCCGCCAAGATCGTCATTATGGGCCACTCGGCCGGCGCCGCCCATGTGGCGACCTTCCTGTTCGACCCTGACATCAGGGGCGGCGACATCGTCGCCGGCGGCATGCTGTCGAGCGGCCTTTATGAAGTGCGTAAGGACGAAAACCGCGACAATATTCTGGCTTATTTCGGCAACGACACGAGCCAGTTCGATCGCCGCTCGGCACTCAATTATATAACGCAGAGCAAGGTACCGGTCGCCGTCTCCATAGCCGAATACGACCAGCCACAGCTTAGTACGCCGGGATTCGACATGGCCCGCGCCCTAACCTTACGCGACGGCAAGAGCCCCCGCATCCGTTGCTTCGACGGCCACAACCACTTTTCGACGGTGGCCAGCATGGGCAGCAAGGACAACGACTTCGCCGAGGTCGCCATCGAGTTCATTCGCGCGTGTACGAGGTGAGCGCATCAGCATAGGCGCTGTATCAAAGAAGCGCGGGCATTACCGGAAAGCATTCCTCAATCCAATGGTTGCGAACCTGCAATAGTTAACATTACGACAAATGTACTATCTGCTTTGGTGCTCCGCTCCAATCGCTGTCGCCCGACGCATCGTATCTCGCCTCTCATTGCCGTTAAACGGTCGGCCCGGAACTTCCAGGACGCCGCACCCGAGACATTGCCATTGGCAGTCACAGATTTACGACGAGGGTTGCGATCTCAATCTCCCGCCGGCTGACACACACGGTGGCAAGGCGGCTCGTCTGCCTGCCACTTTCCTACAGAACCTTCCGTTTCAGAAGCTGTTCGAGCCAATCAGCAAAGACCTGAAGCCTCCGGGAAAGATGCCGGCGATGCGGATAGAGCAGATTCATCGGCATCGGTGCGGCCCGATGAGTGGGCATCACCTCGACGAGTTCGCCGGTGTCGAGATGATGGTTGACGTCGTAGGCCGGGATCTGGATCAGGCCAAGGCCGGCGAGGCAGCAGGCGATATAGGCTTCCGCGCTGTTGACAGTAACGCGGCCACGAACCGGCATCATCCGCACCTCGCCATCCTCAACCCATTCCCAATCCTCGACGCGGCCAGTCGAGGGCGAGGCATAGTTGACGACGAAGTGCGCGCCGAGTTCGTCCGGGGCGCCAAGCGTGCCATGTTCGGCAAGATATCCGGGGCTGGCAACATTGATCAGGGGCAAGTCTCCGATCTTGCGGGCAATGAGACCGGAATCACTCAAGGGACCGACCCGCAGTACACAGTCGACGCTCTCCTCGACGAGGTTGACCGCACGGTCGGTGACACGCAGTTCGATGTCGAGCTGCGGATGACGGGCGAGGAACTCCGGCAGCGCCGGCGCGATGATAAGTCGGCCGATCCGGCCAGGAACGTCGATGCGAAGGCTTCCGCTTGGCCCGACCGATGTCTGCCGGAACAACCCTTCCGTCTCCTCGACATCGGCGATCAACCGCAGGCAGCGTTCATAAAAGGCTGCGCCGTCCTGCGTTGGTGAGACTTTTCGGGTGGTGCGATGCAGCAGGCGGGCGCCGACCCGCGCTTCGAGATCGATCACGGCGGCTGACACCGATGAACGCGGAATCCCGAGCGTATCGGCGGCTCGGGTAAAGCTCGCGCATTCGACGACGCGGGTGAAGGTGCGGAAGAGATCGATACGGTCCAAGGGCGTCAGCTCTTATTGGTCGCCGTTTCCGACAAGTGATGTCAGAATGACTGGCTTTATGACAAATCTATAGACGATACGGTGCACTGCAGGAAGCGGTCCATGGGTGGCCGCTAGGCAACCCCATGGAGGCCGACGCCAATGACCGATCACAGCATCAAGGGTAAAACCATCCTGATCGCCGGCGGGGCGAAGAATCTCGGCGGATTGATCGCGCGCGACCTGGCCGAACAGGGCGCGAAAGCGGTTGCGGTCCATTACAACACCAGCGCCACCAAGCCCGCCGCCGACGAGAACGTAGCCGCAATCAAGGCAGCGGGCGCCGACGCCTTCGCCTTCCAGGCCGACCTCACCACAGCCGGCGCGAACGAGAAACTGTTCGCGGACGCTAAGGCGGCGTTGGGCGGCATCGATATCGCCATCAACACTGTCGGCAAAGTGTTGAAGAAGCCGATGGTCGAGATTTCGGAAGCCGAATATGACGAGATGACCGCGGTGAACTCGAAGAGCGCTTTCTTCTTCCTCAAGGAGGCCGGCAAGCACGTCAGCGACAACGGCAAGGTATGCACGCTCGTCACCTCGCTGCTCGGCGCCTACACGCCTTTCTATGCCGCCTATGCCGGCACCAAGGCACCGGTGGAGCATTTTACGCGGGCGGCCTCGAAGGAGTTCGGCCAACGCGGTATCTCGGTGACGGCGATCGGCCCGGGTCCAATGGATACGCCGTTCTTCTATCCCGCCGAGGGCGCGGACGCGGTCGCCTACCACAAGACCGCGGCGGCGCTGTCGAACTTCTCCAAGACCGGCCTGACCGACATCGAGGACATCGTCCCCTTCATCCGCTTCCTCGTCTCGGATGGCTGGTGGATGACCGGCCAGACCATCCTCGTCAACGGCGGCTACACCACGAAGTAATCTACGAAGCGGCCGGGATGAGCCCCGGCCGCATCCGTTTCAACTCATTTTTGGACGGAGTCCGCCTCGCGTCGCCGCTCCGGGAGTCTCACCATGAGCAACCGATTCCAGTCTCTGTTCGACGTGCAGCGCGAGCACTTCCTCAGCGACGCGACCAAGAGCCATGACTGGCGGATCGATCAGCTCGACCGCATGGAGCGCCTGCTCATCGATAACAGTCAAGCGCTCTGCGCCGCGCTCTATCAGGATTTTGGCAAGCCACCGTTCGAGCAGCTCTTCGAGATCACCGTGCCAAGCGGGGTGATCAAATACTACCGCGAGAACCTGAAGACGCTGATGGCGCCGCAGCCCACCCCGATCCCGGCAGGACTGGAGGCGACCGGCAACCGGGGTGTCATCTACAAGGAACCCTATGGCGTGACACTGGTGATCGGCCCGTTCAACGCGCCGATCCTGCTGCTGCTCGATCCGGCGATCGCTGCACTCGCCGCCGGCAACCCGGTGATCCTGAAGCCGGCCAATACCACGCCGGCGACGGCGGCGCTGTTTGCCAAGCTGATCCCGGAGTATTTCGCACCCGAGAACGTCGCGGTCGTCACCGGCGGGCGCGAGGAGATCGGCGAGCTGCTGGCATTGCCCTTCGACTTCATCTTCTTCACCGGCTCGTCCGCCGTCGGCAAGGTGGTGATGCGCGCGGCGGCCGAGAACCTGACTCCGATCATCCTCGAACTTGGTGGGCAGAACCCGACCATCGTCGATGCGACCGCCAATCTCGACATCGCCGCCGATCGCATCGCCTGGGGTCACAACGCCATCTCGGGTCAATGGTGCATCGCGCCGGGCTATGTCTATGTCCATGAGAGCGTTGCTGGCGTCTTCATCGAAAAACTCAAGGCGTCGATCGTCAGGATGTATGGCGAGGACCCGAGCCGGAGCCCGGACTTCGCGCGGATGATCAGCGAGCACGATGCCGAGCGCGTCGCCTCCTATATCCTGCCCGAAAAGGTCGTGCACGGCGGGCGCTTCGACGTGAAAGCGCGCTATGTCGAGCCGACGATCCTCTATCCCTCGACCTGGGACGATCCAGCGCTGCAGCAGGAGGTGTTCGGTCCGGTGCTGCCGGTCATGCCGTATCGCGACCTCAAGGAGATCGTGGGGATCGTGAAGTGCAAGCCGAAGCCGCTCGCCGCCTATATCTTCAGCAAGGACCAAGCGACGATCGACTTCGCGCTCGGATCGCTCTCGTTCGGCGGCGGCTGCATCAACCAGACCAATCTGCATTGCTGGATCGACAGCCTGCCGTTCGGCGGTGTCGGCAATAGCGGCATGGGCAAATACTACGGCAAGGCCGGGTTCTACGCGCTCAGCAACACCAAAGCCATGCTGATCGGTAATCCCGATCTCGAGCTCGATGTCTTCCCGCCCTATGCCGGGAAGGACATCGCGAAGAATCTGAGCGTGTTTTCATGAGGGCATGCATATGCTGATGGTCATTATCGGCGGGGTCGTCCTGCTCGGCGTCTTTCTGCTGTTCGGCCAGCTCTGGGGCGGTACGACGCCCGCTCTTGCGACCGCAGCAAAGGTCTTCATTCCCGTCTGGCTTGCCGTGTCAATCGCCAACCTTTGGGTCGGGGTCAACAGGGCCGGCAACACCGTCGCGCAGGAACTGCCCATCCTGGCTGTCGTCTTTGCGGTCCCAGCCATCGTCGCCGCCATCGCCATCTGGCAATTCGCCCGCTCCTGACCCGCTGGAACGGCCATGACCAACAGCTCCACAAGCACCAAATCGCCGGACCATCACCCGCTTCTGCGTCGCCGCGACGGTCATCATGCGCGCGTGACCTTCGAAGAGCTGTTCTTCGACCTCGTCTATGTCTTCGCGGTAACACAGCTCAGCCACGAGCTGCTGACCAACCTCAATCTGACGGGCGTCATTGAGACGTTGATCCTTTGGTTCGCGGTCTGGCTCGGCTGGCAATATACCTGCTGGGTTACCAACTGGTTCGACCCCGAGACGCCGCGAATTCGCGGCCTGATCTTCGCTATCATGCTGGCGGGCCTCCTCATGGCCTCGGCGATCCCCGGCGCCTTCGGCGAACGGGGGTGGATCTTTGCGCTCGCCTATATCGCGATCCAGGTTGGGCGCACCGCCTATATCGTCTGGGAGCTGGGCTCGGATCATCCGCTTGCGGCCAACTATCGGCGAATGCTCGGCTGGCTCTCGATCGCCGGCGTCTTCTGGATCGCCGGCGCCTTCGTCCAGCATGAAGCGCGGATAGCGCTCTGGGCGGTCGCGATCCTCTGCGAATATGTCTCGCCGATGTTCGGCTTCCCACTGCCGGGCCTCGGCCGCTCCAAAACCAGCGATTGGACGATCGAGGGCGCGCATCTCGCCGAGCGCTGCCAGCTCTTCTGTATCGTCGCGCTCGGCGAGACACTGCTGGCGAGCGGCGCGACCATGGCGCGCGCGGAAAACTGGGATGTCCCGATCCTTTCCGCGCTGCTTGCAACCTTCCTCGGCACGCTCGCCATGTGGTGGCTCTATTTCGGCACATCGAGCAAGGACGCGACCAATGCCATCACCCATTCCGACGATCCTGGCCGGATCGGCGCCTATTTCCACTATGTCCACGCTATCCTGGTCGGCGGGGTCATCGCCACCGCCGTCGGCAACGATCTAGTGCTCGCCCATCCGCATGACGGGCTGAAACTCGCCTATGCGCTGACACTGTCCGGCGGTCCGGCGCTCTATCTGCTCGGCAGCGCGGTTTACAAGAAGGTGGTCTACGGCGGGCTGCCGGCCTCGCACATCGCCGGAGTCGTCGCCCTTTTGGCGCTCCTTCCCGTCGCGTCGTTCGTCGATCTGCTGACCATGGGCTGGCTGACAACCATCGTCATGCTCGCGGCAGGGTTCTGGGAAGGCCGGTTGGTCCGCAAGCGGCGCGAGGCGGCCAAGTCGCAGCCGTCGACGCGTTGACCGCGGGCGCGATGAGGCCGTTCGGCATGTTGCGTTCAAGGCCACCCAAGCTGGTTCGGTACAGCGCGCCCGATGATGTTATGGCGTTCTGGCGGGCCTCCTGCGACCGCTGGCTCGAGAAGGATGCCGCCTTCGACGCGGCATTCCGCGAGCGCTTTCTCGATCTGCACATGGTGGTCGCTGCGCGTCGATACGACGATTGGATGGAAACGCCAGGTGGCGCGCTGGCGCTGCTGATCCTGACCGACCAGTTTCCGCGCAACGCCTTTCGTGGCACGGCGCACATGTACGCCACCGACCCGCTCGCTCGTCGCTATGCAAGGCAGGCGCTAAAGGCCGGGCATATGGGACAGGTCGAGCCGGACCTGCGGCTGTTCTTCTGCCTGCCCTTCGCTCATTCCGAGGATCTTGGCGATCAGGAGCTATCGGTGTGGCTCAACGCTGGGCTCGGCCAGCCCTGGCTGGAGCATGCCGAGAGCCATCGCGACATCATCCGCCGCTTCGACCGTTTCCCGCACCGCAATCTCATGCTCGGTCGGACCACGACGCTGGAAGAAGACGCCTACCTCAAGGGAGGCGGCTTCAAGGGGTAAGGCCCGAACGATCTCTCTATGTGCGGGAAGGAAGCGTCGACGACTTCGAGGATGCCGATGACAAGGATCAGATGATCTACAATCTGGAAGGCTTCGGCATGGGCAAACGGTACTCTATAAGCGCTGCCGTTGAACTTCGAAAAGCCGAATTCGGATCTAAGCCTTGAGTTGTTCAGGCAATCGGCATCCTCGAAATCAGGTCGGAAAGGCCCCGGCTTGTACGGCCGAGGTTTGCGCGGGTGCTTTAGTCACCACACTGCCTGTTGGGGCGGAACCTCTCGCCGTCCTCATCGTCGAAAGGGTTGGGGTAGATCGGGACATTGAAAGCCGCCTGGAGGGAAGATAGTGAATCGCAGCATCATCGTCCGAGGATAAAGCCCTCTTACAAGCTTTGAAAGAGAGCGACGCTCCCCCAGACCAAGTAGGCCCTTAAGCAAACTTCATTCTCGGCCTTATCTCTTCCCCGAAAGCTCGCACGCCAGATACGAAATCGGGAAAGCTAAACAGCATTCCATCGATCCCGGTCGTCTCGATAATCCGGTCAAGCTTCTCGGCGACGGTCGCATGCGATCCATAGATGGCAGGAATGGTCATAAAAGCGCTATGTCCATCTTCTGCCGACCGGGTCATCCCGGTTGTCTGATATTCCGAGATGCCTTTTGGGTTGGTGTCCATCTTAGCGCTAGCAATCATATTTTTGATAGCACCTTCATCTGCCTCGGCCATAATGCGGTTGGTCTTGTCCTCGGCCTCGCGGTCGGTATCGGCCGAGATGACGTGAAAGACCGCATAAGTTCCCACTTGGCGGCCACGCTTCTCTCCCGCTTCCCGGATGGTTTGGGTGATCTCCTTCAAGCGTTCGCTGCCAGCTTGGACAAAATTGCGATCAGCACATTCGGCAACGAACTTAGCACCAGCCGGCGACTGCCCCGCACAAACGACGGTAATCCGATGCTTAGGCATGGGAAAGCTTTCGCAATCCTTCAACTGGAAGTTTTCGCCCTGGTAAGTCGCGCGGCCATTTTCCCAAAGCATCTGCATGACCTTGAGATATTCATGCGCATAGTCGTAGCGCTGTTGATAGTATTTGTCGCCCCGCCATAGTCCCATCTGCTCGTACTCGGCTTTGTTCCATCCCGTCACGATATTCAACCCGCATCGGCCATTGCTGATATCGTCGATGGTTGCAACCATTCGGGCGATCACAGCCGGATGATGTGCGGGGATTGTAACCGACGGAAATAATTCGAGCTTGGATGTCACCGCTGCCAACGCGGCCATCAGCGTGAAGCTCTCGAGGCAGGCATCCCAATAACCGGTCTCGCCGCCGAAGCCACGGTATTTCATCATCGACAGCACCATGTCGAATCCCTGCCGCTCTGCTTCGATAGCAATCTGCTTGTTATGCTCGTAAGTCGGCATGTACTGCGGCGAAGCCTTCGATAGGATATAACCATTCTTGCCGTTAGGCAGGAAAATCCCGAACTTCATTCAGTCCTCCTTCAGATAGAGCCGACGCGCAACGTCACCATGGATTTAAACTGATAAAGGCGTTCGCCCAGCGCCGGCCCATCGAGAATTGCGACAACAAGCAGAAGCGCGCCGGTCACGATCTCATGAACGGAGGGCGAAACGCCCAGAACCGTGAGGCCACTGCGCACAATCGCCAGAACGAGAACGCCCGCGGCGATCCCAATCGGATGGCCCACCCCGCCAGAGAGCGAACCTCCGCCTAGAATGACCGCAGCGATCGCGGGAATCATGACATTCGACAGGCCAGTCGGCGAAGCCGCCGACAAGCCGAACGAAAGCAGCGCGCCGCTGAGAGCCGCCAACGCACCCGAGACAGCGAAAACGCCGACGAGCATGTGGGACGTGCTCACGCCAGCAACCCGGGCGGCATGACGATTGCTGCCTGTGGCGACAATATCGCGCCCGATCCGGGTGTACGTGATCAGCACTCCCCCTGCGAGAAAGCAGGCTATCGTGATCAGGCTTCGCAGAGAAAACACGCCCAGGACTGGTACGTTCATCGCAAGGGCGACCGAAAGATCATTGAAGAGAACGCTCTTGGATTCCGTCAGGACGTGAGCGATGCCCGTGAAGGTCAGTAGGCCACCCAGGGTTATCGCGACCGAATTCAGACCCAGCCTGATCATCAACAGAGCTTGGATGATGCCGCCCGCGATGCCGATAAGCACGGCGACGGCCAATCCGAAGACCGGACCGTTCGAGCCGACGATGACGGCGACACACCCGCCGAGGATAAACATTCCCGCTACGGAGAGATCGAACTCGCCGATGAGCACTGTTAGCCCCAGGCCGAGCGCAACCAAGCCTATCATAGCGAAATTCTGCAGAACGCTGAACATCGTTGTCGCGTCAACAACGACTCCAGCAAAGACCGCAGAGACTGCAAACACCAACGCGACGAAGAGAAACAGTACGCAAGCGCGAATGATCGGCTCCGCGATGAGCCTGGATATCGATGTCATGATCGCTACCGCCCCTGGACGAGAACCGCGACAAGCAATACGAGCCCAGTAAAAAGGAACTGATATTCCGTCGATACGCCGTGCAGGAGCAGGATGGCGCCCGCTCCGGTGATAACGACAAGCCCCGCCAACGTGCGTAAGGCCGTCCCCTCACCGCCACCGATGAACGTACCGCCAACGAGGACGGCAGCGATCGCTGAATAGTCGTAGCCAATGCCGTATTCTAAACTTCCGGCGTTGTAGCGCGCCGCTAGCAGGATGCCTGCTATGCCGGAAAACAGCCCGGCGAGCGCGTAGACGCCTACGGTCGTGCGCCATAAGCTTATGCCTGCCGCCTTCGCGGCGGTCATGTTGCTGCCCAGCATGACGATGTTCCGCCCGAAACGGGTAAACCTCAGGATGAAATCCGCTAGAAGCACCAGAGCCAGCAGCACCCACCCCGATGCCGGGACCGACCAGAACGTGTCGTTCAATCCTTGTAGCTGCGATCCGCTCGCATAGATCATGCTGCCTTGGCTGATGAGCTCAGCGGCCCCCGTCATCAGACCCAGAGCCGCAATGCTGACGATAATCGGATTGGCGCGGAACAGGCCGATCAACAGCCCCTGGAATCCGGTCACGACTGTGGAGAAGACCAATGCACCCACCGTTGCTAATAGGCCCGATTCGTACCCGGTGAGCCATGCGAACATCATCGCTGAGCAGCCCGTGGTGACGCCAAGCGCGAAGGACAGCACATTGCCGCTGATCGTGATCAACATCATTGCCACGGCAACGCAGCCGATAACCGAAGCCGTATTGACCAACGACAGGAGATTTGGCGCACTGAGAAAGCCCGGCGTAAACATGGCCGTCAGCAGCAGAAGCGCCAGCCCCAATGGCAGCAGCGCCCCATGCGTCGAAATCCACAAACGAGGTCGAAATGCCATCAACCGTTCGACCCAGAAATATTTCGGGCTCATCGTGTTCAAGCTGCATTCTCGTAGGTGAGCGGATGCGTGATGTCGAGCAGAATGCGGGAGGCGGAAATCTCGTCACGGCCATAGAGCGAGACACGTGCGCCCCGATACATGGTGAGAACCATGTCCGCGAGCCCGACAACTTCCTCGAGGTCGGTTGACGTCATCACTACGGCATAGCCTTGATCGCACAACTGCCGCATGAGGGCATAAATTTCCGCACGCGCTCCCACATCGACCCCGCGCGTCGGCTCGTTCATCAGGAGAATGCCGGACCCAGGCGTTATGCAGCGGCCAATTGCGATCTTCTGCTGATTACCGCCACTCAGATCCCCGCAACGCGAGCGAAGGCGGTCTGGATTGACCGTCACGATGTCGGCGAGCCGCTCTGCGAGCTCTCGAACGGGCGCAGGCAACAGCAAACCAAAGCGCCGCACAACGTCAAATTGCGTGGCAGCAAAATTCTCCTCGACGGAAAGGTTGAGAAACAGCCCCTCGCCGGCACGATCCTCCGACACGAAGCGCATGTTGCGCTCGAGTAAGGTATGGACCGATCCCAATTTCAAAGGCATGCCGTCAAGGACGACCGAGCCCGTTGCGTCGTGTACGAGCCCCGCAAGGGCTCGTACGGCCTCCGTCGCGCCGGAACCCATTTGGCCGGCCAGACAGAGGATCTTGCCGCGAGGAACAGCAAAATCGAGACCACGTATCTTGCCGGGAACCATCAATCCGCGAATCTCGAGCGCGCCGACTGAAGACATTCCGCCGGCCTGCGGATACATCTCGGAGAGCGAGCGACCCAACATATGCTCGACCAGTTTCCCGCGGGAGATATCCGCAACATCAGTAGAAATAACGTTTTCACCGTTGCGCAAAATGGTCACCCTGTCGCACAGATCCATCACCTCGCCTAGACGATGGCTGATGTAAATCATCGTCTTGCCGTTGCGCCGCAACTCCCGGATAGCGGAAAAGACGCATTCGATCTCGCGATCCGATAACGTCGCCGTCGGCTCATCCAGGAAGAGAACTGCCACGTCGCGCACCATCATGCGCGCGATTTCCACAAGCTGCTGTTCGCCCAGCGCCAGCGTTCCCGCCCGCCGTTCCAAGGACAGATGCGCAAGGCCAACGAGGTTAAGTGCTCGCCGGGCACGCTCGCGCAATTCATTTCGCCGATGAAGAAGCGGCGTTATCGAGAACCGACAGATGAGGCGCTATGCTGAGTTCCTGCGATACATAGCCGATCTTCAAGGCTTGCGCATGTTGCGTATCGGCTATTCCGTGGACCTCTCCTCCTATGAGCGTCTGGCCATCATCGGGCTGCAGTACGCCGGTCAGAATTTTGACCAGCGTACTCTTGCCAGCTCCATTCTCGCCGCATAGGGCATGCACTTCCCCCGGCGCCGCGGAAAACGAGACGTTACGTAACGCCTGAAATCGGCCGAAATTTTTGGAAATGTTTCGCGCTTCGATTACAGGCATCACGGTGCAGACTCCCTCAACCTTATCTACCAGTTCAGAAGGTACAGTCCGTCCGGAAGGTCTCGACGTTCTGCTTCGTGATCGCTACCATCTCGAGAATATTCTCCTTCTTAATCGGCTGTCCGGCGAAGTGCTGCTTTAGGGTTGCTACGGTCTCACGGCCAGTCCGAGCGGGCATCTGCGTGGCCGTGCCGAACTGCTCGCCCGCAGCAATCGCATCGATGCCCATTTTGGCGCAATTGCTCGCCACCACCATGGTCTGGCCCTTGCCCGTTCCCAGTGGGATGCGGGCCGCCTTAGCGGACTTGATCACGCCGAACGCCATGTAATCGGCCATTGCAAACACAGCGTCGAGTCCTCCGCGTGCGGCAAAACGGGCGAACAACTGACCCGCGATCTGCTCGCTACGTGCCGTATCCCACCGCGCATCTTCGACTGCGACGATTTCAATTTTTGGATTAGCGGCAATAGCGTCCTTGAAGCCTGCTATGCGCGATTGAGGTGTACTTTCCGACAATGTGCCCGAAATGATCGCTACCTTGTAGGCATCGCGGCCTTTGGCGGCGTCAGATATCATTTTGCCAACGATCTGACCGAGAACCTTCTGATCCTCGCCGACATAAGAGAGGTACAGATCGTCATGACCGCTCGCAATTCCCGAATTGATTAGAACGACGGGAATGCCAGCGGCCTTGGCACGCGTCAGCGCGGGCAGTAGCGCGTTCGGATTCGCCGGGAACAGGGCGATCGCGTCGTACTTCTGCGCAATCGCATCGTCGATCTGCTGCGATTGCAAGGCGGCGTCGAATGGCCCGCCAAATACGCTCACAGCCATTCCGTTCTTTTTTCCCTCGTCCTGAATGGTTTTGGCGACCGTGCCGACAAAGGGATTACCAAGTGCAACTGTAATGTGCGCAACGCGCTTTTCTTGAGCGACGGCGGGAGTCAGGAGGCCTGTCATGGCCAATGCAAAGAGGAATGCCGGTACTCGGAATGCGGGCATAACCAATCTCCTATGTCTTGGAACAGGAAAACGACCTGTAGCTTTACGATTGTGACCAGATCTGCCGATTTTTTGATCAGGCCCCGAAAGTCTGCGGAATAGTTGGATCTCGGCATCCAGTTGCGCCCGTGACCCACCATCGCTAGGCTTCTTGTCCAGGTAAGACACAAGAAAACTTGGCACCGGAAGTGGGTAGGCGTCGGCTGCGAAGCCCGCGTCACTACCGGAAGGGGAATCGATGGTCGCAGTTACGCTGCAAAGAGCTGACAATCGCCAACCACGAGAAAGCTGGCAGGGCATCGTCAGCAATCTATTCGGGCTTTCCGAAGCGAGGCTCCGCGATGAGTTCGACTTTCG
>Ga0209930_1004010_pt1 | contig 13741 bp, 15 predicted proteins | sample ThiBiot_500_biof_2_FD_183948 | JGI IMG/M metagenome (GOLD analysis project Ga0209930, IMG submission 183948) | Wastewater bioreactor microbial communities from Cape Town, South Africa - Thiocy_cont_500_biof (SPAdes) | ecosystem: Engineered > Bioreactor > Thiocyanate-remediating >... | reverse complement strand
CATCCAGTGTTTGTCGCACTACTCACCTTGTTGTCTCTCTCTTTCTCTCTCTCGTGCGTGTATCAGCAGCTCCCAAAACGATGGAGGCATCTCGGATCTCTTTAGCTGGGCGGTAGGCGGTGGAAACGCTGGAACCAGCGGCGACACGGCAGCAGAGCAGCTGGGCGTCGGCTCGGCGGCTGGCGTTGGTGACGAGGGCGAGCACGACCACGCGTCGGCGATACCACCACAACAACATCATCATCATCATCATCAACAACAACACTCGCTGCCCATCTCGGTGCCGGCGCTGTACCACTGCCCGCCCGCGTTCCAGGCCATCCCGTTGCCGCCGCGAGAGCTCACGGTGCATTACAAGCCGACGCTACGCGAGAGCTCGAGCCGCAACTCGTACACCAGCCGGCTCGTCAAGGACTCTCTTGACGATGGCAAGCACTCGCAGCGGCAACAGCCGAACGATCTCGCACATCACGTTGGTGCTACTGAGCTGCGTGAAGGTGAGCAATCGTTGATGGTGATCGAATCGTCGGGAGGTATCGGAGTTCCACTCAAGACCGAGCACAGTACCAGCAACAGCAACAGCAGCAACCTACTCTCTTCGACACAGCATTCGGCTCCGCTTCCACCGTTACAAGCACCGTTGCACCCAGAGTCGAGCTCGAGCTCCTTCACTGCCGTGGCAGCGCAAGGAACTGCCAAGAAGCGAGCTCGTTCGCGTTCCAGCAAGGCGAGTTCGGCTGAGCAGGTGGGCATTGCACATCGCCTCGAGGAGCAAGCATCACTCAAGAACTCGAAGGCATCGCGCAGCGACTCGGCAGCGGTCGTGGCGCCAACAACGTCCGGTGGCAGTGCGGTCGCTCGTAAGAGCCGATCTCGCACGCTCGATCTCTCGAGTAGTGACGGTGGTGCGGCTGCGTCGGCGGCATCTTCGTCGTCGTCGTCGTCGTTCGGGTCGCTGAGCGCCTCGTCCAACAGCGTGGCGCAGGCGCAAAACGTGAAGCGCCAGACGGCAGGCGACCCACTCCTCCAAGCGGCCAAGAACAAGTCGTATCTGCTGGGCTCCGCTGCCGAGACGGCCGAGAACATTCTCTTGTATCTCTCGGAGCACTGTTTGGGCGGCAGTGAGATCAGCAGTGCGCTGTACTCGTTGTTGTTCATGCAACAATCGGTGCCTGATCGGTACGAGTAGAACAGCGCGCGGCTCGCTCTCTCGTTCTCTAATTGATCGTGAACGATACAGCACTCGAACTCCCGAGTGGAAGCAAGAGAGTCTCGCATTCTCGGAGGATGCCGACGGTCCCAGTTGGGAGCTCACGCAGCTACTGTGCCAAGCAGCCGCCACGACGTACGACTGCTATCACGATGGCTCGTTCGATAGCGGCATGCAGCCGATGGCACAAGTGTACCAGTGCGTGCAAGAACGGCGAGCGTCGGGCTTCTTTTCGCGCTACTCGAACGAGATCGGCAAAGTGCTCGGTACGCACTGGCATTCGTCGCTTGTTTGCTTGGTCGCTTGATTGGTTGCTTGGTTGGTTGCTTGAGTACTCGCTCACGAGCGGTTCGTCGTGATGGTGCTCGTTCTCAGAGCCATTGTCGGCGTGTGCCGAGATGGCATTCGACCCCACGACCATGGTAGCATCGCCGATGGCCACGGCGCGCATGCACTCGCTGCTTCTGCCGCTGTTCGACCGCGCCTTCTCGTTTCTACCAACGACGCTCGATCAGCCGGCGGTAGTGCAAGGCCCGTTGAACGCCGACGAGTGGGTCGGCACGTATCGTGAGTCGCTGGAGAGCCACGAGCACGTCGCGGCCGATGAGAGCGACTACGAACGACAGCTGTTGCGCAGCGGCCAGTTGGTGGAGGAGCTCGAGGTGCCGCTGATTCTCGCCGGTCACAAGAGCAGCTGGCTCGAAGTGGCGCCGATCGAGGCCGTGAAGCTGTGGGAGAAGGTTCAACTCGAGCCGTACGCCACCAAGAAGAACGTGACGTTCTACGTCGTATGCCCAAAGAGCACCTATCTCGATCCCTTTGTACAGAGCTTCTTTAAGGAGCTGACGTGTATTTATGAGGTACGTGCTCGCGCGCTTGCTCGCTCTTCGCCAACATGCGCCCCGCTCATACGTGAATGCGCAGACTTCGAATCTCGGAGGCCACGCGCCACCAGCGGAGGATGCCTCGTATCCTGACGGGCTTGTGTTTGTTCCGCTTGATTCGGGTATGTTGGTGCTGTTGCAGTTGCTGACGTGATGGGCGATTGATTGCCTGACTCTCTCTCTCTCTCTCTCTCTCGTCTGGCATCAATGCGTGTACAGCGCTAGAGAATCCCGATGATGCTAGTAGTTACGAGTCGCAAATCAACCAGTATACGCGCAAGTGTGAAGAGCTCGGCAAGTACCTGGCCGAAGCACAGGCGTACGCCGACCGGTGCACGGTGGTGTACGTGGTGAACGTTTTCGCGTCGTCTCCGCAGGTGTACCGCTCCATGTACTCGCAGTGTCTCGCGAGCATCCTGCTCGAGCGGCGCAAGTCGATGTTGAACATGGTGTTGCAGGTGCGTCGACGCAATCTGGGAGCATTGTTGCGATCACGGTTCTGATGGCGAGTGAGCGGTGATGGTGGTGGCGCGATTCACCTGAGCAGATGATTCCATTGGCTCAAATTGTACAACAAGAGCAACTACTGTCGATAACGAAGGAGATTGCGTTCGGCGTATTCAACAAGTGTCGCCGTATTGGTGACTCGGATTTTCGAACGGTACGTGAAAGCAAGCGAGGCCGAGAGTGTCACTTTGATTGATTGATTGATTGATTGATTCATTCCATGCGCGCAACAGACTCCCATGTACGAGCCCATGTATATTCTCTCGAAGCCGGGAAGCGCTCCCGCGATTTCGCTGTCGAATATCAGCTCGCGTGAGTCGTTTTCATCGTCTTCCTCGTTGAGCTTTTCATCGCCGAGTCAACAACTGCCACTGCAACAAAGCACGGCCTCGTCGCCGTCGATCTTTTCCGCAGCCGAGTCCGCGAGCGCCATGGTGCTGCACTGTGGCTACACGACGTCGAGCATCAGCATTGCGAGCTCATCGCATGTGCTGGTCTCGATCACCGACGGACGAGGCGAGGTGCTCGACACGACGGCCATCGCGCTCGCCAACTCGACGCTGCTGGAGGTGGAATTGGCGCCGCAAGCGACCGCCGTCGAGCGCCTGGTGCACGTCGTGTGGTGCAAGGCAGTGCAACTCGCGGCGACCTTGGCACCCGGAGCGCAGTGGCGCGTGGTGGTCGGTCGACTGGGTGAGCCGTTACCCGAGGAGTTGCGTGTGTGGCAGGAGCTGGTGAGCAACTATCGCTACGAGCACGTCGAGGCCGTGAGCGTGGTGACGGTCAGCTTCGATCGCACGCTGCAGTTGTTGCGCCACAAGACCCAAGGTACAAGCGGATAGCATGAGCGGAATGACACAGATGAAAGCCCCCTTACTCATATTGGCTGCGTGCGAATGAATGCGTAGGTGCTGGTGTGTGTGGATTGTTCCGAGAGGCAGCGGCGAATGCGAGCGCCGCAGCAGCGGGCGGCCTGAACGGAAGCCAAGGTCCAAGCACACCGGCAGGCCCGCAACAGCAGCAGGCGCGCACATTACGCGAGCCGCTCTCGTACGCCTTCTTTCCGCTCCATGCAAGGAGCGGGAGAAGCGAAAGCAGCGCGGCACCTCTCGGCACGGCACTCGTGGCGTCCAAGATCGGCGGACCGAAAGCCACGTGTGAGCGGCAGAATGTGTTCCAGGTCCGTTGGCGCTGACTCCGTCGCTGCTCCTTGGTTGGTTGGTTGATTGATTGGTTGGTCGGTTGGTGCTGACGCTGTTGCCCATGATTGCGTTGCTCGACAGGTATCGCTACATCTCGCATGGAAGCGCAAAACCGCCGCAACGGTTGCCACGACGCCACTGAGCAACGACGCCATGGAGGTCGAGGGAGGAGCGGCAGCGGCGGCGAGCAGTGCCACCTTGCCGCCGGCGGCGGCGGGAACTCGAGCGATGCACCGCGAGACGCTCCGCGATATTGTGTGGCAGTACCATGCACTGTCGTGGTTGAACGTCAGCCCACGGTTCCCCGAGAGGCAGAGCGCGCTGCCGCTGCACCTGGCCGTGTTGTCGCGGTTGCAACCGCTGTGGCACATGAGCGTGCGGGAGAAGCGGAAGTAGTGGTAGAGCTCGCCTCACACCGCGACGCCGGCACACAGATCCGGACGTGAGGTGGGAGGTTGTCTCGAGGCAGTTATTTCAAGTACAGCTCTGGCTCTGGCACGCACACAACCAAAAAATCCAATCCAACCACGAAGCCGGGCGCAGATATTTCGCAGCAGTAGAGCAAAGCCTCAGGAGGAGCGGAAGAAGCAGAGGAGCCGCTGTCGCCGAAAGAGAGCAACAACACCACCAAAGCCTCCTCGTCGTCCTCTTGTTGTTGTTGTGTCTTCGCCTCTCCTCCTCCTTACCGCCTTTGCCTCCTCGTCGTCGTCGTTCCTCCCGCTCTCGAGCCCCGCCTTCCGACCGGCCCGACGATCCTCGCCGCCAGCGAGCTTCCTGTCGCCGCCACGCTATCACATTGCGCCTGCTTGCTTGGTGGAGGCGGTGGAGGCGGCAGTGGTGAGCAGCGCCACTCGTAGAAGCAACAGCAACACCACCAGCACCAGCAACACCGCCACCTCCGGCGCAAGAAGCCGAGCACACCGCGGCGTCCGAGCATGGCGGCGCCGACGGCACCACCTGCCTTCTCGGCTGACGACTCGTGCGCTACACTGCTCGACAAGGCAGCCAAGATTTACGATGTACGTACGCGCGCGCGCCGCGTGGTGGTGGTGCAGTGCGAGCGGCATTGCTTGGGCCTCGACACTCACGCAGCTCCATGTCGACGCGGGCGCTCGCACTCGGTACCTTGTTGCTCGATGGCTGCGTACTTCCTCGTACAGCATGATAAGAAGTTCCGAGAGTCGGTATCGGTCGTTACGAAGCTATCGCAAAAGTGGCTGGAGAGTGGCACTGGTGCGTCGTGTGCACCTCGATACTCTCTCGCTCTCGCTCTGGCTCTGTTGTAGGCGTGCGCGCTCTCTCCTTGATCCTCTACCTGATACACGGCTACAACGACTTGGTGGTTGCAGAGTTCACCTCGGCTGGATTGGCTCTTGCCGATGCCATCACCAGCGTCGCACCGCTCGCCGGCGCAGACGAGTCGCTCGCCGAGTTTGCGCAGGTCTTTGGCAAGGCCTTCAAGACCATTGCCTTTTTGCAGAAACGAATGGTACGTCTCGAGAGCGTCTCCAGACTGTGCTCTTCGTTGTCTCGAGCGTTCCACGTGCTTAGTGCTTGCTCGCTACACAGTTGTATCAGTTTGGGCGCGATTTCTCGAAACCGCTAGCCAACTTTGTCGAGTATGACTTTGCTGAATCGATCGTACGTGATGCGCCCCACCACCAACCCTACCCAGCCAACCAGTCACTCTCCTTTCTTGCCATCGATCGTTCGATCGTTGTACACTCACAATCACGTGTGTGTGCGTGTGTGTTTTTCATGCTCCAGTACGCACGACAGCGCTTGCAACGTGCCGTGCGGGAGTACGAGAGCATGCTGGAAACACCAGCCAAGGGCGATGCTGCCGCGATCGGCAAGCCACCCAATCAAAAGCTGCCACCGGTACGTGAGAGCTTTCGGGCGTGTCTCGAACCGCCTTTTGTACGTGTCTTTTGCTCACCTCGAACACGCACACGCGGCGATTTCGGCTTCTCCAGAAGGTGGTCGACGGCATGGTTGCGTTCCAGAACGCACGCGAGATTCTCGAGCAGAAGAAGCAGACTAAGGTGCTCAACTACTTGGTCTCATCGATGCGCGCAAGCTTCTCGTACTTTGGCAAGGCCTACCACGCAATGGTGGAGGTGCTGCCCCAGATCGAAAATGTCGAGATGGTACACGCGCAAGCTCGCTCTCTATCTCTTGCATTCCAATTCTCGGCCTAACGCATGCGCACACGGCCATCACCATCGAGCAGAAAATCGAAACCTTGCAGAAACTCGCTTGCCCCTACGCCAAGGAGGGCCATCTCTACGTCAAGCGCTCGAACGGCTGGAGCAAGGAGTGGTTCGTGCTGTCGGAGCACACGCTCCACAGTTACAAGTCCGACAAAGACTACGATCCAGACACGGCCATCGTCTTGTCTCTGTGCCACGTGCGCCCATCGCTCAAGAAACGCCTGCTATTCGAGATCCTCACGCCGAGTACGTGTGGTTGATCGCTACACCCAGCCGATACACGACCTGACTTACTGACTGACGCTTGTGGTGCTTCACCGACGTGTCACACAGGTCAAAAGAAGCCTCTGGTTCTTCAGGCCGAGAATGAGACCGATCTCGATCTGTGGCTATCGGCCTTGAACGAGGCCATTGGCGTTTCGCTCAACGAGCAATGCTCCGACCTCACAAAGCAAGCTGTATGTTTTGCCCCACGCGTGCGCGCGCTCTCTCTCTCTCTCTCTCTCTCTCTCTCGCATTTGTTCCTTGAGCTTACCAGTGTGCTCTCGAACAGACCATTGAGACGCGTAAGCAAAACGAGAAGGTGCTGCGTATTCTGTACTCGGTTCCAGGCAATACCAAGTGCGCCGACTGTAGCGATGCCGACCCGACATGGGCCTCGATCAATCTCGGTATCCTGTTGTGCCTTGAATGCTCTGGAGTTCATCGCAGTCTCGGCAGCCACATTACCAAAGTTCGTTCGCTTACGCTCGATAATTGGGATTCGCGATTGCTCGAGGTACGTGACACGCTGCGGCGTACGGTTGTTCACGTACTGCTACTCACAAGAGCTCTCTCTCTCTCGCTTGTTGGTACGTTCGTGTTTAGTATATGCTTTGCTTGGGCAATGAACGAATCAACCAAGCGATCGAGCGAGTATTGAAACCCGGTTATGAGAAACCGACCCCAAGCTCATCGCGTGCCGAGCGCGAGAACTGGATCAAGGCCAAGTATCAACTGCGTGAGTTTACTCCTCCGGTTTCTCGACACTTTAAGGTGACCGACGTACGTAGCAACAGCATCTCGCTCGCTCGCTCGCTCGCCCGATCAACGTTGAGCTGACGGTACCAAACCAAACCTCTCGACTCACCGCCACCACAGAAACTGTGGAGCCTCATCTCCGACACCAATGCCGAGGTCGACGTGGTGCAGCTGGTGCGGCTGTTGTTCTACGGTGCCAACCCCAACTACCAGTTCCGCTCGCACAGCTATCAGACGGCGCTACACGCAGCCACGATCGCCGATCGGCACCTGTACGTGCAAGCGCTGGTGCTCAACGGCGCCAACCTGTACCTCTCGGACCTGCAGTCGTGGACCGCGTACCACTACGCGGCCTTCTTCAATCACCAGCGCAGCTTGTCGATTCTGCTCAAGGCGTGCGAGAAGGACGCCAACCCGACCGAGTTGCTCGACCTGCTCGGAGATTCGCCGCTCGATGTCGCCTTGCGGCGCAACTCCGAGGCGTGCGTGGCACTGTTGAGTGGCGGCGCTCGAGCCAAGGACGACGGCTCGATCGATGCGCTGTTGCGCACCTGCTGCCCTGATGAAGCCGTGCTGCTGCTCGAAGACGATCTGTTACCGGCCGTCGACGCAACTACGGTGGTGGGCGTGGTGGCCGAGCTCGCTGACGACGATATTGAGCTCGCGGACGGTCCCGCAACCACCCAAGCCATCAGCACTTCAACCTCCTCGTTGATGTTCTCCGGTTTGAGCAACGATGCCGCCGCCGACCTGTCCGGCCCGGCCTCGGGCGCTACCATCGTCGTCACCTCTCCGCCGTTGTCGCCTTCAGTATCGCCGCCACCGTCGCCGTCGTCGTCATCGGCCTCCTCATCGCCACCTTCGTCGGTCTTGCTGCCCCAGCAGCCGCCGCCGTCGCCATACGTGCCACCGCCGTTGGCGTCGCCTGCTCCTGTTACGACTGCTTCCACAGCATCGTCGCTGCTTGACGGCTCACCGACCAAAGCAGCCAACCTGAGTACCGAGCCCGCCGGTCAAGGAGATGAGCAGCTCGATGCACCCGGCGCCGCAGACGCATCGCGACATGCAGTCACGCCCGAGCCTGCAGCAACGGCAGGCGAGCAGTGTCTGCGCACGAGATCGACATCCGACCCGGCTGGAGTGGTAGCCGCCGGCGCTGTCGCCGCCACCACGCCTGGCGATGCAGCAACGATCGTCAAGGCGGTCGTCGGTGACCTGGCGGCCAGTGGTACGTCGGCGTCGACCACTCCGACGACGGCGACACCAACAGCTGTAGCGCCGACAACGTCGCAGAGCAAGCGCTCGCTCGAGAGCTTACTCATCGAATCGGCCGAGCGTAACAGTGGCCTTCGATCAGGAGGAGGTAGCTCCAGCAGCAGCACCATCAGCAGTGGCGGTGGTGGCGGTAGCGGCGGCGGCGGCAGCGGTGATGGCAAACAGCAACAAGCTGGAGGCCGCAGCAAGAGCTCGCGCGCTACCATCAATCTCTCGGCTCCTTCGAAACACCACCATCACCACCATCACCACCACGGCCACATGGACGCTGCCGAGTTCGACGCACTACACCTCCTCGACGATGATGACGAAGGCAGTTCGTCAGCGCTGCGGCAACGTGCCAAAACCTCAATGGCAAGCTCGAGCTCGAGCTCGACCTCGAGTTTGCTGTCGACCTCACCGCAGACCTCGTCAGCCATCAACGCCATCATCTCGCCGCGACCACCAGCTTCGACGAGCTCGCCCACTCTGTCGGCCGGAGCCTTGGCAGCACAGCCACCGCCAGCCGGCAGCGGCAGCGGTGGCACGAGCGGCACCGCGGCTGCACCTGCCACCGCCGCCGCCGCCGCCGCCAACAGTACGAGTCCCGTGGCAACTACGAGTGGCACCAGTTCGCCAGCGTCGCTTGCTCCTGCTTCCAATGCAGCGGCCAATACCGCCGGCAGCCCATCGTCGCTCACTGGCGATAAGAAGAAGCGCAAGGGCCTACCCAAGACGCTGAACAAGATCTTCAAGCCCAGCCAGCGAAAGAAGGACGCCTCGCCTGCGCCCGTCACTGTAGCCACCAGCCCGCCGCCTATTCCGCCGCCGCCATCGACGCCGATGAGTGTGATCTCGAGTGCAGCAGCAGCGGCGGCAGCGGCAGCGGCAGCAGCGGGCGGCGAAGTCACCAAAGCAACGCCACCGCCGATCCCGCCCAAGCCGGTACGCGCCGTCGCATCGTCATCGAGTACGCCTGGTGGTGCCACGGCAGCCGCTGGCGGTGACGCAGCGCACGCCTCGATTCCGACCGCGTCGGCGAGCGCGTCAGCAGGCCCCGATTCCTCGGCCGCCAACGTGATGCCGACCATCAGCGCGCCAGCGGCGAGTGTCGCCACCACGACCGACGAGGCCGATGACTTGCTTCAGATGCATCTGGCTGGCGCGGCGGCCATCACGTCGATCGACACGCCGACCGTGGCCGTGGTCGTGATTCCGTCTTCGACCTCGGCGCCCGAGCTCTTCAGCCGCTCGTTGCCAGCCGATGGCGAGGAGGACGTCGGTGGTGCACGAGGCGCTGCCGAAGCCGACGGAGCCGGCAGTGGTGAGCGTTCCTCGTCACAGCGCTTGGCCGTCATGCCGAGCCGGTCGCTCGAGAGCTCGAGCGTGCACCTCGCGCTCTCGATCTCGACCGGTGATGTCGAACTAGTGTCGCCAACCAACGAGTCGTGGTCGTCCTCATCGTCCTCCTCGTCGTCGTCGTCGCTGTCGTCCGTGGCATCGACCTCGTCAGCGGCGATGACGCCGACGGTTGCGGCAGTAGTCCTGGACAGCGCCAACGCCGTGGCAGCAACGACAGCGCTTACGGCGCACACCGACAGCACGATCGAGCGGGACGTGGCCGACCAGGATGACGATGATGACGATGACGACGATGACGACGACAACCATCAAGAAGACGGAGGAGAGCAGGACGGTGACGTGCGTGAGGCTGAAGAGAACACGCCTGTCGCCAAAGCTACCTAGCTGGACCACCTCCGCCGCGGCAGAAGCATCGGCTGCCGCAGAAAGGCGGCGTTGAGCAGCCCCCCGACGAGCATACGAGAGGAGTATAGTGGCTGCCGCAGCGACCGCGTGTAGTGTAGATATACTTGTGTTTGTACATGTAGTTCAGATTTCTTAAAGCAACACAATACGCTGATGCTGATGATGATATTTGATGGTGAGATGCGATGCTGGCGCGTGGTGCGAGTTGCTCGTTCATCATTTGGTCGCTCGCTTGCTCTCGCGCACCAGGTAGCGCGCTCTGCTGCGTCGTTCCTTCACGCTGTGATGGCTGATCTCCCGCCTCCCTACACACCCCAGCATCCTCCGGCAGCCTTCAACTATCACCAGTCTGGCTCTGGAGGAGGAGGAGGAGGAGGAGGAGTCTCGATTGCGCCTCCGACGCCGTACGCGAGCTCGCTGGCTGGCGGCACGCGAGCCCCACCTCCCGGCACCATGCCGTACGTGAGTATGGGCACTCCGTCACCCACTGCCGCCCCGCCTGGCTCGATGCCCATGGCGCACATGATGGCGACGACATCGGGTGGCTTTGCGGCGCCTCCCCCGACGTCGCAGGACTCGTTGACGCGCTATCTGCAGCACCAGCAACTGCTGCAACAACAGCAGCAACACCACCAGCTGCTGCAGCAGATGCAGCTCTCGCAAGCACAAGCCTCACCGATGCAACCGCAGCTCCAACAACCGTACGGCAGCTTCTCTCCGGCCTCCGCCGCAGCTTCGACGCCGCTCTCGGTCAAGCAGTACTCGCCGGCTGCGTACGCCTCGGTGCTGGCAGCGCGCCCCGTGTACGTCACGCCCGGTACTCCCAGCGGCGGCGGCGGCGGCGGCGGCGGTGCTTCACCGCTCTCGGTGTCGGGGTCCTTTGCACCGCCGAGTAGTAGCGGCAGCGTCGGTGGCATGGGCGGTGTTCGGCAGACGGTGCCAATCTCGGGCCTACAACCACGGTCGCTGGTGCAGCACGGGCTCGCTCCTGCGCCTGCCACCGGTGGTGCCACGATCGTGCAGAAGCAGTTCTCGTCGTCGGCCGCCTCGATGTCGTCTTCATCATCGACATCGTCATCGTTGCCGTCATCGATGATTGCGTCGCCAGTGGCATCCTTGTCAAGTGCACCATCGGGCACCTTGTACAGCACCAACATTCCATCGAGGCCGCGAACCATCGCCGCCTCGAGTGGCGTGCAACCGCCGCCGACAGCCGCAACCACCACCGCCGCCGCCGCCGCGCCACCGCATTCGCCCAATGCTGCCACCACCGCCACACCACATTCGACGCCGTCGTCTGCAGCTTCGGCGCCATCCTCTTCGGCTTCGCATACGCGGCGACCGTCCTTGTCGCTGAGCAACTTCCTGCTCGAGCGGCTACCCAGCTGGGCCGGCGGCAGTGCGGCGAGTGCCACCAACGCACCGAACGCTCCAGGCGACGGCGGAAGCAGCAATGGTGCTGGTGGCATCACGTCGCCGAGAGAGCGCGCGCAACGCAACTCGGTGTCGCAGCCGGCAATCGTGCCGCAAGTCGTCAGTAGCAAGGGCGCCTTGCGCAATGTCGAGGCAGCGTGCAGCGATGGCACGTCGCGCGGCTTCTTCGCCTACGAGCTCGAGAACAACCGCATGCTCAAGGCCATCGACAAGCGCATCGACGAGCTGGCCTCGCTGCTCGACTCGGCCGTGGCGCAGCAGGCGATTCTGCTCGTGCCGCAAGACGTGGCACTCGCGACTTGCATCATCACCGACGCGTTCATCAGCACGCATCTGGTGGTACTCAAGGATCCGCACGACGACGGCCTCGACACTGCATGGGCTGGCTCCATTCCGCTCTCGCCACCGACTTCTCCCCGCCCGCTGGCGTCCTCGTCCTCGTCGTCGTCGCTGCTGCTTGCTGATGTCGCGCTTCCGTCGTCGTCGACGCCGACGCTCGCACAGCTGGTGGCACCGAATCGTCGAGTGTTTGAGTCGCTCAACGGTATCATTGGGCGCTTTGCACGCAACCACGACACGTTGACCTTGATCTACAATCCCTACTATGTCGAGCCCGAGCCCGAGAGTGGCAATGACTCGGAGCATAATGCCTCGGCATCGGCATCACCGAGCGCAGTAGCTGGAGATGAGCATGCCAGTGGTGACCCGAGTGCGTTGTCTCAACCGACCGATAGTACGGTCGCCAACAACGCGCAACAAAAGAAGATACACATCCTACGCGAAGGCCAGGTGAGGCTCGGCAATCGACCCAGCATCTGCCTGCTGTTCATCAGCGACTACCTGTGGCTGTCGGAGACCGATCGCAAGGCACCCTCCGACGATACGCTCGTCTCGTCGAGCAATGCCGACGAGCAAGACCCTGAGATATCGGTATGAAGACACGTGCCACAGCACGATCGCATCGTACCGACCGCATCGCACCGACCGCACCGCGATCCACTCTGTTGCTAACTCCTTGGCATTGCAGACGAGCAACCGGCAGCACCTACGCGAGCTCTTCGAAAAGAAGATGAACGGCCCCAAGTCTAAGGATCTGCGCATGAGCCTGCTGCGCTTCATTAAGCGTTTCACCAAGGCACCGGTGACTGATCCACTCGAGTGTGAGCGTACGGTGAACATGTTCATCTCATCGGTACGCGCAGGAGCTCAGCAGGAGTCTGAGCGCGCTGCTGTCTCACTCTCGCATCCATGCAGACTACGACCAACATGATGCGCCACGAGCTGTGGAAGAGCGCTCCCAAGGACGAGGTGACGGTGGCGCGTGAGTGCTTGGTCGAATTCGTGCTTGGCTCGATACACAACCAGTGCGTCGTCGTTGGAGTCTGGCAGTTGTACGAGTGTCACGTACGGTCACCGTGAGATCCACTCATACCCTGATTGATACAGCATTTTTGGCCTGCCATGCGACAAGCAAGCCGATCGAGAGTGTGCTACCAAGCTTGCGAAGCTGTGGTTTGTGCGACCCGAGCACCTCGATGTGTTTTCCGACGGCTGGGAAGATTCGGTGTGGGCTGCCACCAAGGATGGTATGTCGATTTACTGTTGCTCTCTCTCCAGAACCCATTGTTGAGTGAATGGTGCCGAGCAGAATTGAATGCCATGAACCAACGCAAGTATCCTCGTGCCAAGCTCGAGAGCCTGCTCACGTGCTGCAAGGCGATCATTTGTACGCAACTTGCTCTGTTGTGGATGATGATGATGATAATGATGACGGCGGTGATGGCTGATTGTGCCGCTCGACACACATTCACACCAACTCAGTCTTGCTCAGCAGCAAAGGCGCCGTGTCGTCGGCAGATGACTTTTTGCCGCACTTTATTTACGCGGTGTTGCACGCCAACCCGGCCAACGTGCACTCGAACATTGAGTACATTAAGCGCTTCTGCGAGCGGACCGAAGACCTCTCGGAGGCGTTCTACTACCTGACGATGCTCGAGTCGGCCGTGTACTTTCTCGAGAACGTCACGCCCGAGGCGCTGAATCTCGACCAGGCGCTGTTCGACAAGTGCGTCGCCGAGGGTGCGTCCGGTGCTGTTGCAGCAGCAAGCCTCACTCACACAGGTTGTTGTGCGAGTAGGTTGATGCGAGGCGAGATCACGCCGGAACAGCGCGATTTGATACCGATTCCTGCGCGACCACAAAAGAAATCGAAAGATGCACCAGCGGCTGCAGAGCAACCTTCTGATGATG
>Ga0209930_1004004_pt1 | contig 13777 bp, 17 predicted proteins | sample ThiBiot_500_biof_2_FD_183948 | JGI IMG/M metagenome (GOLD analysis project Ga0209930, IMG submission 183948) | Wastewater bioreactor microbial communities from Cape Town, South Africa - Thiocy_cont_500_biof (SPAdes) | ecosystem: Engineered > Bioreactor > Thiocyanate-remediating >... | reverse complement strand
GGCGCAGGCCGAGCAAGAGCGACAGCAGGCCGAGGCTGCCGCGGCCGCCAAGAAGGCGCAGGATGAAGCTGATGCCGCTGCCGCCGCCATCGAGAAGGAGAAGCAAGAGCGCGAGCGACAGGCTGCTGCTGCCGCTGCCGCCGAGAAGGAGAAACAAGAGCGCGAGCGACAGGCTGCTGCTGCCGCTGCCCAAGCAGCCGCGCCTGCGGCGCCAGCAGCGCCAGCCAAGCAAGCCCCGCAGCCGGCATCGCAACCCGCCAAGGCACCAAGCACTCCGGCCACGGCCCCTGCCAAGACATCGACGCCAGCACCTCCAGCGCCAACAAAACAAACGCCACTGTTGTGGCTTGGTATCGGCGGCGTCGTGTTGGCGGCTGTAGCGATCGTCTTCCTGCGCGGTTGATCGGCTCTCTCTCTCTTGCGGTATAGTTACTCCCATCGACAATGCTGTCGTACGCAATCTCTATCTCTATCTCAAGCTCTTTATCCTTTCTATACATACATACAGACAGACATAGTACAACAAAGATTCACATGCATACGCATGCTCGTAACCCTGTTGTTCGCACTCGTCAGTGTGTACGTGGAGTAGTTTGTTGGTTCATTCGTAGTCAAGAGAGAACAGGATAGTAAGAGGGAGACCGAGATCTAAAGACAGACAAGAGCAGCAGTTACAACACACACACACGCGCACGCACAACAAGCACGCACCAAACTACGACTAAAGTACATCATGAACAGAGGAGCGACAAGGAAGCGTTGCTTCGTTCGCATTACGAGCATTCCAGCTCGTAGCCGTCGGCCTGCTGTAAACCTTGTGTCTTGGTGGTGAACTCTTCGAGCGCCGCCGTTTTGTGGACCTTGGTCTCGACGGCATACATGGGGTGGAACTCGCGGCACACTTGCAGCATCCAGACGAGATTGTCCTTCTTGATGAGAAAGTCGGCGAGCGACTGTTGGTCGCCTGAGGCGCGGTCGTGCAGAAAGTGCTTGATGACGTTGAAGCCGGCTGGCATGCTCTCCTTGGCCTTGACGTACGCGAGCGCCACCTTGCCCGGCTTTTGCTCGCTGAATCGTATCAAGAAGGTGCCCGAATTCTCGTATTGTAGCAATCGCTCGGCGTCGGGCTTGGAGATGAAGCCGTAGATATACCTGTGATCGCGTATGAAGGATGCGTCAGACAGCGTGATAAATACGACGACGACGACGACGACGACGACGACGACGACGACGACGTAGGTAGGGTTGCGCTCAACGTACCCACTCAACCACAAGACCGAGTATTGCTTGTGGTGGCGGATCTGATGGAGCGCCTTGCCGAACCACGCCCAAAACTCCTCGAACATGGCTTGCGTGATGGTGGGACGGTTCATAAACTTCTTTTCGTGAATGTACGTAATGTCGTTTCTGTGGACGAGAAACATCCCGCGCGATGAGTGATCGAGAGATGCCGCGTCACCGTGAGATGAGCGGGGCGAGTGCGTACTTGGAGAGTGGTCGTTTGGGAGCATCGAGTTGTTGTCGTGAGGCTCGGAGATAATGTAGTTGCAGGTGATTGGCATACTGTCGTCATGATCGATGGACGCGACGGTGTCAGAGCAGGTTGAACGAGCACAACGCCGACGTGTAGCGACGCTCGCAAGTACGTACAAACTCCCACGGAACCTCGAGGGTTGCATCGAATACCGCCTTCTTGATGAGAATCGCAGCCGATTGCTCCCATTGGTTTTCGTTGGTCAACACTAGTAGCAAGCAAGCAAGCAAGCAGAGAGTTAGTGAACGATCGCCAAGGGTATGTTGAAAAAGAGAGAGAGAGAGAGAAAGAGAGAGAGAGAAAGAGCATACCAATGAACGGGTGAGTAAAGTTGCTATCAACAAGGGCTCGCTCGTAGCTGCCATCGAACCGCATGTATTGCACCTCGACCGAGAAGCGCACTCGCACCATCTTGAGTCGCGAGCCATGAGGGAACTTGATGTCGGCGAACACTGCATGACCAGTGTCGTCGAGTGGTTGGGAGTCATTGTCGATCTTGACCGACCTGAGAGAGAGAGAGAGAGAGAGAGAGAGAGGCAAAGCAGTCAAGTAAGCTCAAAGGCACGTTGCAATAGTCAAGAGAGTGGCTGGGTAGATGTCGAGTACGAACCCACGTTTGGCATTGTAGTCCTCGAACAAGAGCTCGGCACGAACGGGTCCGACGGGAGTGACATCAGCTCGCGGGCTCACGAGCAAGCCGACGGTCAACGGCTCATCGCTCGGGCCGGTGGCCTTGGTGCCTTGCTTGACAGACTTGGGGAACGGCTGCTTGGTGATGAAGAGTGAGGCGACCTTGGGCTGGTTGTCGGTGGGCTCGACCATGTAGTGCAGCTCGGATTGGAAGAGCGTCAAGATGACGCGCGCAATCTCGAGCTCTTGCTTGAGCTGCTGGAACTTGCAGAGCTGCTGCGGCGACATGAGGACGTGCATCAGGACCGACTCGAGATCGGCGAGCGCGTGCTCGGTGCTCAGCAGCATGGTCTTTTGCTTCTGGTCGAGCTGCATGACCTCCTCGGCCGACGGCGGAACGTGCAGCTGGCGTTGCTCGGCGCGAATGATCGGCAGCTGCTGATTGAACTGCTCCAGCATGGCCGCCACCGAGAGCAGCTTCGTGGTGGCGATCTGCGACTTTTGCTCGAACTCGGGGTCCTCGCGGTTGAGCGACGCGTCGTGCGCCGCCGTGGTGTTCTGCTCGAGCAGCGACATCATGGCGGCACTCGCGGGATTGAGCGGATCGCCGCCGCCGATGACGCCGCGCGACGTCGGCGTCATGTAGCCACCGGCGGCCATGAGCATCGAGTCGTTGGAGACATTGAGCCCAGAGGGCGCCGCGCGAGCGTTCTGCTCAAACTGCGTTCGTTTGCGCTTGGAGCCAGGCGGACCGACGTCGCCAGAGGCTGGCAGTGGCGGTGCCATCGAGAGCTGTTGCTGTTGCTGGTGTTGGAGTTGTTGTTGGAGCAGCTGTTGCTGTAGGAGCTGTTGTTGCTGCTGCTGGAGTTGTTGTTGGAGCAGCTGTTGCTGTTGCTGCTGCTGTTGCTGCTGGAGGAGTTGTTGGTTCCATTGGAGCGATTGCTGCGTCGGGAGCGAGCCGCCGAACGAAGGCGCTATGCCCGTGGCACCGGAGACGCCGCCAGTGGCAGCGGCCGTCGGCGTGGTCATGGAAGGCAGCGAGCTGAGCGACAGACCGCCGCTGGAGGCGCTGTCGGTCAGCATGAGCGAGAGCGACGCGGGCGTGATGTCGCCGAAGGCCGAGCCGCCCATGGGCCCGTAGCCGCTCAGAAAGTCGGTTGTAAAGTCCAATCCATCATCCAACAGCTGATGCTGTTGCTGCTGCTGTTGGAGTTGCTGCTGCTGCTGCTGTTGTTGTTGTAGCAGCTGCTGTTGTTGCACCATCAGGTTGAACTGCTGCTGCTGGATGCTGGCGCCCGTGGGCTGGAGCTGCAGCAGCGAGGCGCTGAGCGGCGTCGACACCAGCAGCGACGAGGCCGTCAAGCCCGAGCTCTCGGGCGTGGCGCCGAGCGGCGCAAAGAACGAAGACGTGGCCGAACCGCCTGACATGGGCGTCGTGGGAGTGCCGGGCGCCGACGACGACGGCGTCATGGGCGTGAGCAACGAATGCTGCTGTTGCTGCTGCTGCTGCTGTTGGTGTTGCATGAAGAAGCTCGAGGCATCCATGTCGCGCGCGCACTCGTTCGCGTTCGCGTGTGACGTCACGCAAAGGCAGGTGTACAAGAAAGGTGCCGCGAAGAGCTGCGAGGCACACGCACGAGAGTGGCAGTGGGAGGGCAGCGACGAGGTCTTTCTTGCCACACGAGAGAGAGAGAGCGAGAGAGCCACAGATATGCGAGAGAGAGAGAGAGAGAGAGAGTGGCGTGAGGGGCGAGGGAGCGAGGCGACTACTGAGGCTCTGAGAGGAGGGAGAGGCAGTAGCAACGGTACTGCCACAGCGTAGAGGCTACAAGTCTTTGGCGCACCCTTACAGCCCCACATTTACCGCGTTGCTGTTCCTTCCTTCCTTCATTCGCCTCGTTGCCTCATCTCATCTGAGTGTCTGTGTGCTCGACTCTCTCTCTCTCTCTCTCTCTCTCTCTCTCTCTCTCTTTCTCTCTCGCGTGTATATCTCTATCTGATCAATACTCTCCAACATTGAGCTATTCGCAGGTGAGATCTCACTCGCTTCCAGAGCACTCTGTTCTAGCGGAACCGGCCCATCATGAATTGCAGCGTTTGCTCCAGTGAGATTCATCCGCAGTACTGCGTCGACTGCACGATCTGGATGCAGCGAGTGTATGCACGTGGCAAACGGCTACGCATGATTCTCGAGGCCAAGCAACAAGAGCGTGCTCGACTACAGGCGCAACTTGCTTCCCGTCTCGCCACGGTGCAGCAGCAACAACGAGAACAGCAGCAACAGCTTGAGCTGCAGTTGCAGCTGCGACAACAACAACAGCAACAATCGACAATGGCTTCCAGCTGGGTCAATGCGCCAGTATCTCCTTGCAAGGGCACCGTGACGCGTCGACTCAAGTGGCTCCAGTATGCTTCAGCTCTTGCTGATGAGCGACAGCAGGCTCTCTCGCGACGTATGTGCACCAGCGCCTTGCTTCGAACGATGTTGCTGCGTGTGACGCTGCCTCCAACACCTTCGATTCGATTCGTGCGCAGAGAGGGAGCAACTCGACGACGCATATGCCGAGCTCGAACGTCGACGACGCGAACACCGTGAGGGACACCAACTGCTGCAGCACCATCGTCGCGTGACGCTCGAACAGCTCGAGCGACAGCTGGAGCTGCAGCGCGCCGAGCAGATGATCCACGAGCGCTCGCTCGTGACCGGCCGGCAGTTCATGAGCGGCGAGCTGATGCTGCTGCTGCCGTTCTCGTCGCCGCCACCGCCCGAGTTCTCGGTCAATCTCGAGCACTTCTCGCAAGTCGTCAACCTCCGCGTACCCAACAGCTACAAGAAGTGGGATGGTCTGCCGGCGCATGCCGTGGGCATCGTGCTCGGTTATTTGGTGCAGATCGTGCGTGTGCTGGCGCGTCTCGCCGACGTCACACTGCCGTATTGTATGCGATATAGTGGTTCGCATTCCAGCATCTGGCCGCCTTTCGCAAGGTATGGCTAGCTGGTTGGTTGGTTGGTTGATTGGTTGATACGAGGCGGCGACTCATCATTCATTCGTTCAATCTCAGTCGAACATGGCCGCTTCACTACGAGAACCGACCGACGCAGGAGCTCATCGAAGGCTTGATGATGTTGAGCGAAAACGTAGTGTCGCTCGCGTCGGCACAGGGCATCACGCTCACCGACAAGACACAGATCGTACCCAATCTGATACGAATCGCGCAGTCGCCCAACTTTGGCAACCTGTGGATGTACGACGCGCCTCCCTCGCTCTATCCAGCCAGCCAGCCATCTCTGCTTCTGCCAACTTGGTACGGGGCACACTGGTTACTGATACGCTCGCTGACGACATCGACAGACCGCCTGCACCGCCAGAACAGCAGGTGTTGCGCACGCCAAGCACACCCATCTTGCTACGGCGCAACTCACAATCGGCCGACTCGACGCCACCGACGAAATCCGTGTAGTGACGGGCGGCTCTGTCAATCTCATCGCAGTGCCATTGTGAATAGCCCCACACTGCGTGTATCGCGTCGCAGGTATCATCGCATCGCATCACCTCGATCTCACGCTGCAGTACCCTCTTCGCGGATACTGCACTCTATTTATCCTACACCAACAACCTCAATAACAACAAGAACACACACACGAGAACGCGACTATCCTCTCGACGATGGCAATCGCAATGGCGACGCTGCTATTGCTGCTTGTCGTCCTCGACGTAGGAGGCAGACGCCAGCATGCCTGGCACGCTCACCAGTTGGAACTGCAGCAGCAGCATCGCATCGGAGTGCCTCACGGCTCATCAGCACCCAAGCAAACCACACTCACGCAGCTCCATCGAAACGTACCTGGTTCGCGAGGCCGTACGTCGTGTAATGTAGTGTCGGCGGCATTGCGTGGAGTGTCAGCTGCGCCGTGTGGTGGTCGTGCTGGTGATGCGGCGTCGGCTGCGGCGGCTGCTGCTGTTGTGGCTGCTGCTGCTGCTCGAGCTCCTTCTTGTCCGGCGGCGATCGCGGCTTCGAGATGTGCTTCTCGCCCATTTGCTGTGATGGAATGGCACGCGAGCGACGTTGTTGTCAGATGAAGGTCGATCGATCGATCGATCTCGAGATCGAGCACGATGGAATGGATCGCAATGGCGTGCGGGAGATACCTCGCGGTACTTGATCAAGTAGCAACGCAGGGGCTCGATGTAGTGATCGAACCCGAGATTCTGCATGGCAGTCAAGATATCATCGCCGTTGATGGTCTTACGGTTCTCCTTGGCACACTTTTCGCTTGCTCTACAGCCAGCCGGTATCACACACGCACATGGATCGAGCAGGAGCATCACCAGCATCACGACAACAGATATGAGCTGATCGTTCGATCGATCTCGGCATCTCTCTACAGCAGAGGTATCTACTGTTCCATACTCGCTCGTGATGAAGCACACGAACTCGGACACACACTCTTGCACGGTCTCCTTGGCTTCCTTGGAGATCTTTGCGTTGGGAGGGAGGGCCCTCTTCATGATGCGCGAGATATTGGCGATGGGCAGATATCGATCCTGCTCGCGAAGGCACACGTTCGGCTGGCTTCCATCGCTGTCCTCGCCCTCACTGGCCATATGTGTGTATGTGTATGAGATAGAGAGATGAGAGTGGGGTGGATAGACGATATGCGCGCGAGCGAGGCAGCAAGCAACTGAGACTTCGAGCTCCGAGCCTCATCATCATCATTGTTGCGTCGCTGCTGCTGCTGCTCGTGAGCCTCGATCTCACTCGCGTGTGAGGTTGACGAAGGGGAGGGGGGTACTACTGCTTGGTGCTTGCGTCAGATCCATTATGGCATTCGCAGTCAAGGCTGATGAGTTCCAGGAGATTGCACGAGAGCATGGCGTGGCAGCGGCGCAGCTCGTGTACCTGGTGTACCTCGACCTCTTGCTCGTCAAGCGATGGCACGAGCTGCACCTCCACTGCTCGCGACCCAACGCTAGCGCTAGCGCCAGCGCCTCAACCACTCGAGCCGTACCTTTTGTACGCGGTAAGCCGACTGTCGACGACTCTCAAGAACAAGTGGTCGTGGCGGTTGCGTCTCACTCGCCGCAGTCGTTCGCTTCGTACGCATCGAACTCGATCGTGCAGTTGTCGTGGTTCGATAGCTGACCCCTTGGCCCTTGTCTCGTCGTGTAGCATCACCGACCTGCTCGCGAGCCTCGAGACTGAACGAGTGACGCTGGCGATCATCGACTCAGACTCCTCAGTCTCGTACTATCGACTCAATGCTGGCTTCTTGGTGCCGCGCGAGCTCGAGGAGCTCGATATGCAACTCACATGATGACGACCATCGCCGCGAGCGAGTCGCGCTTGTCGCTGCTTCTGTTCGCGGGACCCGGGATTGTTTGCATACTAGCTGTATATTATCATGACAATGGCTGACGGCAGCACCAGCGCGACCACCAGCGAGAGGTCGTGCTGCCGTACGGAATGCAATTGTACATTACCGTAAGTAACGAGGAATACACAAAAGGCCATCATCAACAACATCGACATCAACAACAACAACATTGATCGAATGTATCGGAGCGAGCAAGAAGTGAAAGAAAAAGAGCGAGAGGAGAACGGGCTGCGTACGCTGTCGCCAGAAACGACGACGGCAACAGTAACAGCGAATCAACAACAGTAAAGTACAAAGAGTGGGTAACAAGTGATCAATCAATCAATCATGGAATGAATGAATGAAGCGATTGGTCGAACAATCATTGCGGCTGTTCGGTGGGCTCGTTGGTGATAGAGAACTTGTGGAGCTCCTTCTCCGAGTACTCAGGCGTGTTGCGTAGCAGGTCTTGCAGTGCCGTCACGGGTTGGAACGAGTACGACGCCACTTGCATCTGCTGAATGTGCTTGACCACACCGCTGAAGGTTTGTTGGATAGCAGGAGCGTGTGGCAGTCAGATCGGAGGCGCATAACACAGCACACAGCACACGCACGCACACACAACACGCGTGGTAGTCTCCTGAGTACGTACCTGATCAAGCGCATCTTGTCAAAGTTGAGCAAGCCGTCGACCATCGTGTCATTGCCATCCTCGATAAAGGTCAAGTCTCGCAAGCACACGCCGAGGTACGGCAACATTGGCGGGCGGGCGTTGTTGAGCGCCGCACGGTATTTACTGTAGTTACCGTGGCCCTCCATCAGCTCACCCATTTCCTTGAGTGACTCCTTGAAGCGCTTGGGCACGAGCTGCTCGAACATGGTCCGTCAACATCAACATCAAGTTCGGAGCACACTGGTTGGTTGGTGGTTGGTTGGTTGGTTGGTTGGCATTGCCACATACCTCCCAAGTACGGTGTAATCTGAGTACGGGGCTCGTATGCAGACCAGCATTGATCTCGAGCAACGTGTTAAAGTTGTTGTACTCGCGGCAGTGTTGCATGACGTTGATGAACAACTTGATGACCGAGGCGCGCTTCTTGATGTTGGGATGCGTCACGATCTCGGACGCGACCCACATACCAACGCGATTGAACCACGTGATCTGCGTCTTGATACCGCCGACCTTCTTGCGCGATGCATCGATGCAATCGACCGGGTCGATGCTCTTAAAGGTCTCGAACTCGATCAAGGTCAACTGTTGTGCCAGATCCGCCGGATCGACGCTCGAAACATCGAGGCGGCCCTTGCTGAGATCAAAGATGCGCGAGCTCTTGCGGGTCAACAAGCTTCCCGGCTGTTACCACCACCAGAGAGACACACACGCGAGAGGTTAGCATCGAGCACACTTGCACGACGATAAGGAGGATACAACAACAACAACAACAACAACAACAACAACAACAACAACAACAACGTGCCGTGCGTACATCCATGAACTTGGATCCCTTGCGCTTGAGCCGCGGCGTGCCATCATCGGTGCTATCGTCCTCGGCGCTGTCCTTGGAGGCGTCCTTGCCATCCTTGTCTTTCTCTTTCTCTTTGAGCGCCTTGGAGCGCAAGTTCTCGATGACGCAGAGCATCGAGTTGCTCCAATCAACGAACTCCGTATCCTTGGCAGGACCTTGCAGGAAGCTGGTGAGGCGCTGCTGCAGTGTAGAGTCCGACATAAAGTCTTGGACGTAGAACGAATGGATCCACTGTTGCAGTAGGAACATGATTCTATCATAATTCAGCGAGTACGACAGACCAGCACGTGTGAGTAATCAGCAACAGCAAAAGGCGCGAACGAATTTGTAGATACCGATGGCGATAATCAAGAACCGGATAGTTCTCACCAGTTGGTGCCGAGAGGAATCTGTTATCGAGGCACAGCGCCAGTGAGTGACACACGCGGCTGAGATCGTTGGTAAGAGATACACCATGTACGTACTTGGACTCGAGAATGTTAAAGATCACGTCGGCCTTGGCGTGTTGCCTGTACATGAGGAAGGTCGTGTATACTTCGTCGGGGACCGAGTTGCCGTCGATCATGAACTCGACGAAGCCAACAATGGTGCCGGCCGAGAGGCGCTTGGTGCCGTTCTCCTGCACGGTGAACACCAAGGCCGAGAAGCGCGCCGAGTCGAGCTCGAACGGCGGCGATGGCATGAGTTCGAGCTGCCTCTTTTGAGCCTCCCACGTAGCAAGGTGCTCGTTGCTGCCGTTGCGGGAGCGCAGTGGTGTGAAGGTCTTGTTGCGCCGGTCCAGTGCCTCGGCGATCTGCGAACTAGTGACTCGCGCAGAACGCTTTCCTCGAGGTTGAATAGCATCCTGCAGAAGCGAGATGAGTGAGTGAGTGAGTGACGACGACGAGGAGCAATTTGCCAAGCCTTCACGCTACCTTGCTCGCCGAACTACTGCCCTTAGAGCGTCGCTTCTCCTTGGCATTCATGGCTGTAAGGATCCACTTGTTTTGCATCTTGATCTCGAACAAGAGCGTCGAATCGACCTCCTGCAATCCGGCACGGCGTTCTTCGGAGAGAACCTTCTCGCACTCTCCCATTGTCAAGCGCAATTGTAGTAGTACTCGTTGCAAACGTGCAATGCTATCCTCCTTGGTCCTGTTCATCGTAATTGTATGAGTACCTTCACATCTCGCGTACAGGCACAAGAGAGAGAGAGAACCACATACTTGATAGCTTCATCAACAGCATCACTGAGACGCTTGTATTCTCGATCCATTTCAGTCAACTTTTTGGCATCCATTCGAGCGGCCTTGATTAACTTGCGATTCTCGGATTGGAAATCAGCAAGTTGTTTCTAAACGATGATGGATGGACGAATGAATGAATGAATGAATGAATGAATGAATGAATGAATGAATGAATGAATGAATGAATGAATGAATGAATGAATGAATGAATGAATGGGCGGATGAATGGATAAGGAGCAGCGGTCAATCATTCGTTTGCTTCCACAAGCCTGCCTCTATGCGACATACCAAAGTCGTTCGATGTTGCTCTTCCTCTTCTTGAAGTTGACGAGTCAACTCATGTTCCTTCTCCTTTTGGCGTGTCTTGGAAGCTTGCAATTGTTCGACCAAGAGATTCAAGCCATCACGCTCGGCGGCGATCTCGATCAAGTTATCGGCAATGAGACCGACGACGCCCTCGAGTGGATTGCCATCGATCCTGAGAGTGGAGAGCTCGGGCAAGTCGGCGGTCTCGTTCGGGATGGCGGTGAAGAGGTTGTTGCGGATGGAGAGGAAGCGCAACTTGGTGAGACGCGCGAGGTCGGTCGGTAACTCGGTGAGTTGGTTGTTGTCGAGGTTGAGGCCGCGCAGTTGCGCGAGTTCCGAGATGGATGCCGGCAAGAGCACGAGCTCGTTGTGCTGGATCGAGATGAGCTCGAGGTTCGCCATGGCGCCGAGGTCGTCTGGCAGCTCGACGATAAAGTTGTGGTCGAGCACGAGCATGCGCAAGGCGCCGAGGAAGCAAAGGTCGTCCGGTAGCGAGGTGAGTTGGTTGTTGACGAGCGAGAGTTGCGTCAGATCGGCCAGGAGGCCAATCTCCTTGGGCAGCGAGGTGAGACGATTGTTGTCGAGATTGAGCGTGCGCAGATTGTTGAGGAGGCCGATCTCGGGCGGCAGCGAGGTGAGACGATTGTTGTTGAGAAAGAGCTCGAGCAGCGTCGGGCCGAGGTCGCCAATGTCGGGCGGCAGCAACGTCAGTTGGTTGTTCGAGAGATTGAGTTGCTCGATGGCGCCCTCGTCCCAGATCGAGCGCGGCACCTGGTGCAGCGACTTGGACGAGTAGTCGGCGGCCAGGAGGTCGGTATCACGACGCGCCGACCAGTCGATGCGCGACGAGTGCATCGGGTTGCCTTCGAGCTCGATCGTCTGCAGACGAGGCAGCTGTTGCTGCAGGTTGGCCGGTAGCGCGACGAGCTGGTTGTTCTTGAGCAGGAGCTTCTCGAGCTTGACGAGGTTCGAGAGCTCGGCCGGCAGCTCGCGCAGACGATTGTCCGAGAGCGTCAAGGTACGGAGGTTCGAGAGGTCGCCCAGTTGCGGCGGCACGCTCTCGAGCACGTTCGACGCCAGTTGCAGCGTCTTGAGTCGCGACAGACGTGCAATGTCGGCCGGCAGCGCGGTGAGTTGGTTGCTCTCGAGATCGAGCACCTGCAACGATACGAGCTCGAACAAGACCGACGGCAGTTCGGTGAAGGCATTGTCCGAGAGGTAGAGCTCACGCAAATGGCGCAGGAGGCCGATGGCGGCCGGGAGCGTCTCGAGGAGATTCATGTCGAGTTGCAGGCGTTCGAGGTTCTTCTTGGTAAAGACCTCGGGCGGCACGTCGATCAGGTTCTGCGAGCAGAGATCGAGGTCGAGTACGAGCTCCTCGGCATCGAGCTCCTCCTCGGCCTCAAAGTTTGTCAGCTCGTCGAGCACCTCGTTCTCCTCGTCGCTATCGAGCTCGGCCTGCAAGCCGTCCATGTTCGAGTCGGTGTCCTCGTCGGCCGTGGTCGAGCACGCGTCCTCCGAGCGTGGTGTCGTGGGGCGACCTTCGCCGCTGATCGAGCCCGACTTGCGGCGTGTATCGAGGAGAAAGTTCTCGGTGCTCGACGAGGTACGACGCCGTAATCCGAACGGCGACACACGCGAGTCCGAGTCGTCGTCGGCCGTCGACGGACGCGAGAGTTGGCTCGCAATACTACCAGCACCGCCGGTACTATCGAAGCTACTACTGGCCTCACCATCGCTCTTGTACACGGGCGAGTCAGCGAACGTGATCGAATGGGAAGAGCATGGCGCGTCGTCGTCCGCCGCCGCCGCCGCCGAGGCGGACGCCATCGTTGTGCTTCGTGTGATGGCGGTTACGGAAGCGACCTCGACGGCGGCGGCGGTCGAAGCCACCTCTTGCGCGAGGTGTAGTTCGATTGCCGTGTTGGAGAGGTTGATGATGCGCCACTGAGTCGCGGCGCTCGAGGCGGAGAGAGAGGCCGAGGCGAGCGTAACGTATTGGTGGCGTAGGTTGGGTGAGAGAGTCGTTCGAGTCGAGGTGTAGCTCGCAGAGCGACACGGCGCACGGTAGCGCCTCGGGTAGCGTGAAGGACGTCAAGCGATTGTGGCCCAGGTAGAGGCGCTCGAGCGACTTGAAGTGCGCCAACGAGGCCTCCGATACGGCCTCGATGCGATTGTATGCGAGCGAGAGCGTGACGAGGTTCTCGAGGAAGGTGATTGGCGCCGGCAGCTCGGGAAGGTCGTTGTGGTCGGCCGAGAAGTGCACGAGATCGAGCAGCAGCTCAAACTCCTCGGGCAACGACGAGAGATAGTTGTGGTCGACGTAGAGGTGCGTCAGGCACTCGAGGAGGCCCAACTGACCCGGTAGTTGCGTGAGATCGTTGAACTCGAGATGCAGCACCTTGAGGTTCGCGAGCGCACCGATCTCGATCGGAAGCTGCGTCAGGCGGTTGTTGTTGAGGCAAAGCTCGGTGAGGTTGGTGAGCTTACCGATGGCGGCAGGTAGTAGTTTGAGCTGGTTGTAGTCGAGGAAGAGATGCTCGCATGTGGTACGTTGGAGCGTATCGTTTGGAATCTCGGTGAGATCGTTGGCAGCGAGATCGATCGTATCAACAACAAGTGACGATGACGATGACGACGATGACGAGTCAGCAGCAGCAGTAGCAGCGCCATTACGAAGGAGTAGAAAGCGACTCGGAAGGCCAGGATTGCCGTGTGTACGAATGAGATGCAGCAACGTCAAGGGCGCGAGCTCGAGCGCAGTAGCAGCCGTCGACTCGAGCGTCAGACGGTTGTGGCGCACGTAGAGATGGCGCAGATTGGTGAGAGTCGTGAGCGTGGTCGGGAGGTGTGTGATGGCGTTGTTATCGAGCACCAGGACCTCGAGGCCCACGAGTCGACACACGACCTCGGGCACGCTCTCGAGGCCGGTGCCCGTGAGCGACAAGACGCGCAACAAGCGCAAGGGCGCGAGGGCCGCGAGCGGCGATGGCGTGGCAGCGGCACTGCCCGAGTCGGAGCCGCTCAAGACGTTGCGGTCGAGGTGAAGCACACGCAGGCCCGAGAGCGACGCCACGCACTCGGGCACGTGGCGCAGTTGGTTCTCGGCGAGGTTCAGCTGCACCAACTTGTCGAGCGCCGACAGGGACGCAGGCAGCGCCGTGAGCTTGTTGGCTCGAAGGTTCAACGAGAGCAGCTC
>Ga0209930_1004000_pt1 | contig 13794 bp, 18 predicted proteins | sample ThiBiot_500_biof_2_FD_183948 | JGI IMG/M metagenome (GOLD analysis project Ga0209930, IMG submission 183948) | Wastewater bioreactor microbial communities from Cape Town, South Africa - Thiocy_cont_500_biof (SPAdes) | ecosystem: Engineered > Bioreactor > Thiocyanate-remediating >... | reverse complement strand
ACCTCAATTTCAGGCGATTTACCGAAACCCTCATCGTCCTGCTTTCGGTGCCGTTTTCCCTGGTGGGTGGAATCTGGCTGCTCTGGCTGCTTGGCTACAATCTCAGCGTTGCGGTAGTCGTGGGCTTTATTGCGCTCGCCGGCGTCGCTGCCGAGACGGGGGTCGTCATGCTGATCTATCTCGATCACGCCTGGGAAGCCATCGGAAGAAAATGCGCAGCCGCAGGCAGCAAGCCGACAGTAGCCGATCTGTATGCCGCAGTGATGGAGGGAGCCGTCGAGCGCGTGCGGCCGAAGATGATGACCGTGGTGGCAATCATGGCGGGGCTGCTGCCGATCATGTGGGGTACCGGTACGGGCTCCGAAGTGATGCGGCGCATCGCCGCGCCCATGGTGGGCGGCATGGTGTCGTCCACCATACTGACATTGATCGTGATTCCGGCCATCTATGCCTTGATTAAGGAGTGGGATCTATGCGGACGGAAAGGAAGCTGAAATGTTGTTGTTTCGCAAGAAACGCTGCGCAGGTCTCCAAAGATAGCTTGGGCGATGGGATGCGCGAGAGAACACCATGCCGGGTTGCAGGGCTAAGATAATATATTTTCATTTATTAACTCAACCATCAGGAGATGTATCATGAAAACAAAGAGTTTTATTGCAATTTTGGTCGTTCTTGGCTTCTTGACCTCGTGTGCGCAAATGAATCCACATCCGATGGATATGACAAGTGCGATCCAGAATGCTAAAACCAGTGCAGACCATAAGGCGTTGGCCAAACACTATGAAGACGTGGCCAGGGATATGGATGCGAAGGTGGAGGAACATAAAAAGTTACTCAATGAATACGAAACACACCCTTACTACGGAAAGCGCGCTCAAGATCTCAAGGCGCATTGCGAGGTCCTGATCAGGAGTTATAAGCGGGCAGCGGAAGAAAACATGAGCATGGCAAAAATCCACCGCCAAATGGCAGAGGAAGCGAAATAACGAGCTTCAGGAAACTTCGGAAAAGTTGGGCAGTCCCTGATGAAAACAGCGTGAAGGAATAGGCGGGGGCGAAGTGCATCGTGCCAAAACCAACATGGCACATCAAATCACGAACCGTTTACGACCAACCTACATGCAAAAAAGGCAAACCATGAAATTCACTCCGATTCTTGTCTTGATTCTCGCCTTTTCGGCCACCGGGCTCGCCACTGCGCAATCCGGCGCCATGCGCGACAAGGCAGCCACGAACTCAGAGGCAGCCAGACACAGGACCACTGCAGTGGTCAAAGCCGTGGATACCGCCAATGGAAAAATCAAGCTTGCGCATGAGCCAGTCAAGAGCCTGAACTGGCCTGCGATGACCATGAATTTCTCTGTCAAGGATCCGGCACTGTTCGACCAGCTCACGGTCGGCAAAAAAGTGGAGGTCGAGTTCATCCAGGAAGGCTCCGCGTCCGTCATTACGGTGGTAAAGTAATGGCCTGAACAAGGGCTGAAATCATGGCGGCGATAGTGGGAATGAGGGCATGGATTCAATTAGGAGGAAGGGTGCAGCAGATACTGAAATCACGGAAGACGGTGGCGAACTTCAGCGTTCCGCCCATTCGCCATACGGCTTCCTTGTCAGGCGCCGTCCACCCGCCGAGGTAGATTGGCCGGACGGTTTCGGCTAAATTTCATGGGGGAGGACTTCATGGAATCGGAAACGAATGCGGATCGTCATCCTTCCGCCCTGCCGCGGGTTAGTCATCCCTCCGCTGAAGATGGAGCAACGTTCATCCAGGTCGGCGTGAAACCCGGCCCTCAATGGACCTGCCCCATGCATCCCGAAATACGGCGGGAAGCGCCCGGGGACTGCCCGATCTGCGGCATGGCGCTGGTGCCTGTTGCAGGCACGGGCGGGAGCGATGCCAGCGATGCCGAGCTGCATGATCTCGCATGGCGGCTGCGCGTTGGGATCGCGTTGTCGATCCCGCTGGTGGCGATCGCGATGTTGCCCATGATCGGCATCCATGAGCCGTTTGGGCTCAAGCCGCATGCACGCGGTTGGGTCGAGTTCCTGCTCGGCACGCCCGTCGTGCTATGGGCCGGCTGGCCGATTTTGCGCAAATTCCGGTTTTCGCTCGCGCATCGCGCACCCAATATGTACACCCTTATCGGCTTGGGGGTAGGGTGCGCCTATCTGTTCAGCCTTGCCGCTATTTTTATGCCCAGCTGGTTCCCGCAGGAGTTTCGGGCGCATGAGGGCGCGGTGGGCACCTATTTCGAGGCGGCAGCGGTCATCGTGACGCTGGTGATACTGGGCGACTACCTTCAGACACGCGCAATGGGCCAGACCGGCAGGGCAATACAGCAATTACTGAAGCTCGCACCCAACCTGGCATGGCGCCTGCGCGACGATGGAAGCGAAGAACAGGTGCCGCTCGAGGCCATCGCGGTGGGTGACCGGTTGCGGGTAAAACCTGGAGAGAAAATTCCGGTTGATGGAACGGTGCTCGAGGGGTCGAGCCGGGTAGAGGAATCCATGATAACGGGTGAGCCGGTTCCCGTGACGAAGGCTGCCGGGGACAAGGTCACGGGCGCGACTGTCAATGGCAACGGCTCGCTGGTCATCCGTGCCGAGCGCGTGGGCGCCGACACGCTGCTGGCGCGTATCGTTCATATGGTCGGAGAGGCACAGCGCACGCGCGCGCCTATCCAACGGCTTGCGGATGTCATCGCCGCCTATTTCGTCCAAGCCGTTATCGCCATTGCGATCGCCACGGCCTTTGCCTGGTGGGTTCTCGGCCCGGAACCGAAATTTGCCTATGCCTTTGTCAACGCCATTGCCGTCCTCATCATTGCCTGTCCGTGCGCTGTCGGTCTCGCCACACCCATATCGATGACAGTCGCCATGGGGCAGGGCGCTCGTGCCGGAATCCTGTTTCGCAACGTGGAGGCCATCGAGCGCATGCGTGATATCGATACCCTGGTGGTGGACAAGACCGGCACGCTCACGCTCGGACGCCCCGAGCTGGCAGATTTTGCCGTTGACGGTATGCCGCCGCAGGAAGCCCTTGCCCTGCTTGCGGGAGTGGAGCGGCTTTCCGAGCACCCTATCGCGCATGCCATCGTCGAGGGCGCCAGGTCGCGCGGCGCAACCCCTCTCGCAGCGGAAGCTTTTGCCGCCGTCAATGGCATGGGCGTGCAGGCTCGAATCAACGGCAAGCGCGTGCTGGTGGGCAACCGTGATTTTCTCGGGCAGGAGAGCATCGACACGCAGCGCTGGGAGGCGCGCGCGGAAACCTGGCGCGATGAAGCCAGGACCGTGGTATTTTTCGCAATCGACGGCAGTGCCACCGGTATCGCGGCAGTTGCTGATCCGATCAAGGAAAATACGGTGGAAGCCATTGCCTTGCTACGGAAGCAGGGCGTTCATATTGTCATGCTTACCGGGGACGCGCAACGCACCGCCGAGGCCGTTGCCTGGCAGTTGGGCATCGATGAGGTGCTGGCCGAAGTCCTGCCGGAAGATAAGGCCAGCCATGTCAGGCGCCTGCAGGCCGAAGGACGCAAAATCGGGATGGCGGGTGATGGCATCAACGATGCTCCTGCACTGGCACAGGCGGATGTGGGAATCGCGATGGGAACGGGAACCGATGTAGCAATGGAAAGCGCGGGCGTTACGCTGGTCAAGGGCGACCTGCGCGGCATTGCGCGGGCCATTATTCTGTCTCGCGCCACCATGCGCAACATTCGCCAGAATCTCATCTTCGCATTCGGCTATAATGTGCTTGGCATTCCCCTTGCCGCAGGAGTGCTGTATCCCGCTTTCGGGCTGTTGCTTTCGCCGATGTTTGCCGGTGCGGCCATGGCGATGAGTTCGGTATCCGTGGTCACCAACGCCTTGCGGCTCAACCGCATCGAGCTATGATGGATAGCTCGACGGATATCCCAGGCGACGGCGCGCGATCGAGCCAAGCAGCGCCAGTCCTGCGGCGTAAAGCGCCCAGCTTTCCGGCTCGGGGACGGGCGCGGCCTGAAGCCTGCCGAAGAGGCCCTCGGTCTCGCCATGTGGCCCGGCCGCGAAATAGAGCGCGTTGGCCATGCCCAGGCTGGCGCCGTTGCCGAATTGCAATCCCCACAACCCATCGATCGAAATGATATTGCCCTGGTCATCGCGCAGGTAGTCGATTGCCCGGTGGGTCGCAGGATCGAAAGCGACGATGGTGCCGTCGCCAAAATTGCCCACCAGCAGCTTTCCGCTATATATCCCGAAATCATCAGGGGCGAAGGCGACGCCCCAGGGCGCATTCAACAGGCCGCGATCATCCCAGGTATGCATGAGCGCGCCGGACGCGTCGAATTGCGCGAGCCGGCCCAGCCCCGGACCGCTGGCTTCTTCACCGCCAAGAATATGTCCCGACGCCGAGGGATCCTCCTGGGTCTTGGCATAGGGCACGAACAGGCTGGCCCCTTCCGGGCCGGTCAGGGTCTGAATATTGAAGGGCGCATAATCGCCGGGCTGCGGAGTGGCCGATGCGGAAAAAGGATTTGCGAACGCGCCTTGCTTGCTGACCTCGGCAAAGTTGCCATCGAAGCTCTGGATGCCGGCATCGGCGCCGAAATTCGCCACATGGATGCGATTATCGCCCGAGCCCATCGCAATGCCGAAGTAGTGCGCGCCGGCGGATGACCGGTCGATCATGAGTTTGGCAAAGGCAGGGCGATCGAAGCTGCCATCTGGATTCTTGCGTTCTGTCCAGGCTGAAATAGTGCCGGTATCCGTGGCAAACAGGAATTTTGCCGAAGCGGTAATGGAACCTTGGGTGATCGCGAAGTCATTGCCGGGGTTGAACACCACGCCGGTAGGCGTGCCGGCGGATACAGCTGGCCCCGCTGGGGAGCCGGGGACAGTCACCAGCCTGAGATCGTCCGAATACAATGGGGTGCCTCCGACATCCCCGATATACTGGTTGCTTGTCCCCCCGCCATTGCTCTCCACCCAGAAATGGCCGCCCAGGCCCGCAGGCCGAATCGCGATTCCCCAAGCATTGATGAGGCTCGGGTCGACGATGCCGGCGCCGTAAGCGTCGGTGCTCGCGACAAGATTGGTTTGCGTGTACCCGGCCGCATGGAGCGCAGGCGCAACCGAAAGCGCAAACACAAGCATGCAGCCCCGTAACGTGGCTGACCCCTTGGTACTGGTGATCAGATTCATATGGTTTCCTCCTCCGTCGTTTTGTTGAAATTCCAGAACGTTGCCTGCATTGCCTGTTTTTTTCATTGTCCGCATGGCGAATGCGCGAAATGAGAAAAACGGGCAGGGGGGTTGCCGGAGAGGAAATAGGAATTGCCGCCTGGCGACCGGAAGGTCGAAGCAAACGGCAAGCACTCGTCCTGGCCGATTGCCAGGCGTGGATAGCCCATCCCCGACAAATTCTGTTTCAAACAGGCTGGCTTGCCGGGTGGGCTGGCGGGCGTTTAGCGGCGGAGCGGAAAAGCCCCGCGGGATAAAATTACATCTGGCTCTGCAGCCAGTTCTGGAGGCCGACCTTCGGCATGACATCGAGCTGGGTTTCCAGCCAGTCGATATGCTTTTCGGTATCTTCCAGAATTTCCTTCAGAAGTTCGCGGGAGACATAATCCTTCGCAGTTTCGCAGGCCGCAATGCCTGCAAGCAGTGTTTCCCTTGAAGCCATCTCCAGCCTGAGGTCGCACGCGACACATTCTTCCGCCTTTTCGCCGATCATGAGCTTGCCGAGGTCCTGGAGATTGGGCAGCCCTTCAAGAAACAGGATGCGCTTGATCAGCGAATCGGCATGCTTCATTTCCTCTATGGACTCTTCATACTCGCGCTTGCCCAGGTCATCGAAGCCCCAGTTTTCGTACATCCGGGCGTGAAGGAAATACTGGTTGACGGCCGTCAACTCGTGCTGCAGCTGGCGGTTCAGCCACTGGATGATATCTGTATTGCTTTTCATGTTTGCCTCCTCAGGCGGAATCTCGAATCAACGAGTGGGTATGTGTGAAATGGCGTTGCGCCACGACTTTTTGCATCAGCGCCTGTTCCAGCACCTCCTTGGCATGGCAGGCGCATATCCCGCATTGCTCGCTCACGCCAAGGTTGGTTTTCAAATCCCGCATCCGGTCGGCACCCCTGCGGACGGCATCGCGGATCGCGGTATCGGTGACACCTCTGCATACGCAAATATACACGATTAACGTCCCCGAGTCTTCATTTTGTCAGGATGAGTTTGCCGTTGCGGGTTCGGCGCAGGAGATATTGCTCCCCGCGGTGCTGAATAAAGACCTGATCCCCGTCCGAAAAAAGGGCGTCGCTATCGATTGATCTTATCCGGTTGAGCATCACGAATTTGTGCGGCGATTGATCGCCGTCCGCTTCAAGACTTCTGCTTGATGCTTCCATTATTGAATCCGCTATTGAACTCATGATAGAGCCTCTTTGCGATAATGAATGATAATGATTCGTAATTATATTTGAGTTGGAGCGAAATGCAAGAATAAATCGCCGCTTGTGGATAATCGCGCGACTTACGGATACAGAAGGATTTGTGCGCTGCTTAACCGCAAACTGAATGAGATGGGCAGGCCTGCCGTCAATCACAAGCGGGTCTATCGCATCATGCGCCAGAATGGGCTGCTGCTGACCCGGCATACGGGCAAACAGCGAATGCTGCCTCACGAAGGCAAGGTCATCACCTTGCGTTCCAACCTGCGCTGGTGTTCGGATGGCTTCGAGATTGCCTGCTGGAACGGACAAGTGGTGCGGGTTGCCTTTGCCCTGGATTGCTGCGATCGCGAAATCATCAGCCATGTTGCCACCACTGGCGGCATTAGCGGCGAGAGGGTGCGGGATCTGATGATTGAATCGGTTGAGTGCCGCTTCGGCCCGGCAGTACGGCTCCCACACCCCGTGGAATGGCTCAGCGACAACGGCAGCTGTTACACCGCCAGAGAAACGATTGCTTTTGGGCAGGATATGGGCTTCATCAGCTGTTTTACCCCCGTCCGAAGCCCTGAGTCCAATGGTATGGCCGAAGCCTTCGTCAAAACCTTCAAGCGGGATTATGTTTATGTTCATGATCGACCCGATGCAAAAACGGTCATAGCACAGCTTGATCAGTGGTTCGAGGATTACAATGAATATCATCCTCACAAGGGGCTGAAGATGAAGTCACCACGGCAATTCATCCGCAGCCAATTATTAACCGCATCCTGTCCGGTTTAATAGGGGCAACTCCACAGCCATTTCTGGGGTGCATCAAAATTCTGTCTTATGTAGGTGTACGACTGACGTGCTTGCGTCTAAAAAACTTTATGAATGATAAAGGACATTATCATTCATAAAGAGGTGATCAGAAAACGACTGGAATTTTGTTATTGATTAAATACTGTAGTCACGAGATGAGAGATATGAGATTCTTATAAAGATGAAAGGATCGCACATGACACATTCACACCGCAGGCATGACATATCAGATGAAGTATGGGCGCTGCTTGAGACTCATTTGCCTGGCCGCCAAGGCGTTTGGGGAGGCATAGCTAGAGATAACCGCCAGTTCATCAATGCTGTTTTCTGGATTATGCGCACAGGCGCACCGTGGCGGGATTTGCCGCCGGATTACGGGGACTGGAGCAATACGCACCGCCGCTTTATCCGCTGGCGCGACAAGGGCGTCTGGGAAAGATTACTGGAAGCCCTGATTGACGATCCGGATTACGAATGGCTTATGATTGACGCCAGCCATTGCAAGGTTCATCCCCATGCCGCCGGGGCCAAAGGCGGAAATCAGGATATGAGCCGCACAAAAGGGGGCTCAACACCAAGATACATCTGGCCGTGGATGCGCATGGTATGCCGGTCAGAGTTCTTATCACACAAGGTACCACAGCGGATTGCACGCAGGCTGATCGCCTGATCGAAGGACTTGATGCGGATTATTTGCTGGCAGATCGCGGCTATGACAGCAACGCAATTATTGAACAGGCAAGGAGGCAGGGTATGGAAACCGTGATCCCCTCAAAGAAAAACCGCACAGCACAAAGGTTTTACGACAAAGAACTCTATAAATTGCGGCATCTTGTCGAAAACGCTTTCCTCCATCTCAAGAGATGGCGCGGCATCGCCACAAGATACGCCAAAAATACCGCCTCTTTCCTCGCCGCTGTGCAAATCAGGTGCATCGCTCTCTGGACAAATATCTCGTGACTACACTATCTAAGTTAAGCTAGCTTATTATCTAGCTTATTAGAGGATGAAACGATGCGTGAGGTAGGCGCTTTCGAAGCCAAGAACAAACTCGGCACCTTGCTCGACTGGGTCGAGAACGGTGAAGAAGTTATTATCACCCGGCACGGCAAAGCTGTAGCCCGGCTGATTCCCAATGCCGCCGTGCACGATCCCAATAAAGCGGTGGCTGCTGCCAAGCGCATCCGGTCTCGGGCAAAAGCGCTCAAAAGCGGAGCCTTCGACTGGCAGGAATGGAAAGCTTATCGTGATGAAGGCCGTGCGTGAGTCTGGTACTGGATAGTTCGGTCACGTTATCCTGGCTCTACAGCGATGAATTGACTCCTGCTACGCAGCAGGTTTTTGATCGCGTCGTCAGCGACGGCGCATGGGTACCGTCGCTCTGGCGACTTGAAGTTGCCAATAGTCTACAAAATGCTGTCCGACGCCGGCGCATCAGCGGGGAGTTCCGCGATGCCGCTCTCACCGATCTTGCGCTCCTCAATATCGACATCGATTCAGATACCGATACCTTTGCTTGGTCGGCGACGCTGCGCCTGGCCGAACGTTGCGGGCTCACTCTTTACGATGCCGCTTATCTGGAATTGGCCCAACGCCTGGGGCTCCCCCTGGCCGCACTTGATCAGGAACTGCGCACTATTGGAAGCGAGTTCGGCGTCCCTCTGTTGGGAGGCTGATTCATGAACAACAATCTTCTCATCGCCTCGAAAAATATGTCGGCGCTGCCGGCACTGTTCGCACCCAATCCGGACGCAGGTAAACGCTTCATCGAGTTTTTTACCGCAAATATCCGCAATCCCAATACCCGTAAGGCTTATGCCTGGGCTGTAGGGGAATTCGCAACCTGGTGCGAAACGAATAAACTGACTCAGCTTTGTGACATCGAACCTGTACATGTGGCGGCCTATATAGAGATTCTATGGCAGCGGTTAGCCGCGCCTTCAGTTAAACAGCACTTGGCATGCTTGCAGAGGTAGATATTCCCATTGGCAAGGCTCGCGATGCCTACAATCATGCTCGGGGCGTAAAGCAAACTTATGAAATTTTAACGCCGTATACTCCAGAACAAGAGGCGGAGATTAAAAAAATAAAAGAACAAACAGGGCAAGTCCGTTGAAGGAGAAAACAAGAATCCAGGAGCTATACCGCCTTCACAACCCGATGAGAGTACGGCTGAAAAAGCTGGAAAACTTCTCAGAAATCTTCCGCTATAAAGAAGGTTCAATTTGAGCGTAAGCCGTTACAGTTACGTACTGGGATCAATTCTAGTAGTTGCGACTTCATCTGACAGTTACCCAATTTGACTGATGCGGTTGTCAGATGAAGTCGCAACTACTACATATGAGTAAACCGCTCCCATCGAAGCTGATTTTGCATTGGCAGCATAAGCTTCAGTACCCCAAAAATTACGTGACAGTTTTTGCAGCTATGTGCACACTATCCCTATTAGTTAGATTCGAATCTGACAAACATTGTCAGACTCGATCAGCGCAAAGTGCTAAGAAGAGATCATCAGGCGCTACAAAATGAAAAAACTATAAAGGGGCATAGCATCCCTCTGTAGCTCAGAATCAGGCTAAGCTTAAGCATTCTTGCGATGACGCGCCATAAAACCCAGCAGACCCAAACCAGCCAATAGCATGGCATAGGTCTCAGGTTCGGGAACTGCTGAGACCTCAATTCGTAGCGCAGAATTTACAGAGTAGTGCGATCCCGACCCATTCAGCCATATATTATCTTTATCAAAACTGACTGTCCACCCGGTGGTGTTCGTGGTTGTGAGAACAGCATTCGTAAATGCTGGTATTGTATTTGTGGCATCGTAGAATCGCCAGCCATTGAATTGTGCGACGGTTCCAGTGAGGGTCTGAAAAAAATTCAACTCAATAGCAGTATCGGAAAAATCAATTGAGGCGATTGGAAATCCTTGCGGCGAGGCTGCAATTTCAATACCAGACCCTACAGTAGTCTCTACAGGAACTCCGCCGAATCCAATTGTGTTTTGGTTAGGAAAATAGAATGCTGTTGTAATATTTTTTCCGTCTAACAGGGTGTTTGCTGTGGCGAGATTAGAGCTTATACAGCTAACCAATGACAAAAAAATGGAAGTGCAGAGAGTGGCCTGCTTTTTCTTGCTCATTATTTTCTCCATGATGAATAATTAAAGTACCAAGATTGTGTATGAAATCGAGTGTGTTTTTTTAACGTCGTATACCTTCATGCGGCCAAAGAGATTTATTCTAGATAGTGTCGTCACAAGACTTTGAGCCACAAGGCGAGGCAACGGATGTGAATGATGGCAATGAATGAAGATAAGTTCTTTGCGTACCGTGTGGCGATCCCGCGCCAACCCTTAAGGTGTTCTCAACCAGGTGACGCAGCTCTATAGAGAGCACGGTCATATTCGCGCAGCTGTCTTCGATTCCTGCGTGGTGGAATCACACAGCGAATGCCTTGTGCTTTTGCCTTCTCGACAATCGCCTCACTGTCATAGCCCCTGTCGGCAATCAGGTGTCCTGCCTCAAAGCCTTCGATCAGTTCTCCAGCCTTTGCACAATCAGCGCGGGTACCTTCTGTAACAACAACTCTGAGCGGCATACCATGCGCATCCACGGCCAGATGTATCTTGGTGTTGAGCCCCCTTTTGTGCGGCTCATGCCTTGATTGCCACCCCGTGCGCCCGCAGCATGCGGGTGCACCTTGCAATGGCTGGCGTCGATCATCAACCATTCAAAGTCTGGGTCGGCAATCAGTTTCCAAACAGCGATTCCCATACCCCTTGATCACGCCAGCGGCAGAAACGTCGATGGGTGTTTTTCCAGTCCCCATACGCAGGCGGCAGATCCCGCCAAGGAGCGCCTGTACGAAGAATCCAGAATACGGCATCAATGAAGCGCCGATTGTCTTGTGCAACTCCACCCCATGCCCCCGAGCGCCCCGGAAGCAGGGATTCGAGTAACTGCCATGTATGCTCTGATATATCGTGTCGCCGATAGCTCTCAGTCATCGTATGTCAAATAACGTAGAAAATCACTATTAAACCATAATATCGTGACGACATTGTCTAAATAACGTAGTCACGAGATGAGAGATATGAGATTCTTATAAAGATGAAAGGATCGCATATGACACATTCACACCGCAGGCATGACATATCAGACGAAGTATGGGCGCTGCTTGAGACCCATTTGCCTGGCCGCCAAGGCGTTTGGGGAGGCATAGCTAGAGCGTGTTCACAGTAGCCAGATATAGGCGCAAGCCAGATGCAAGAAAGCGTTGAAGCGGTTGGCGAGTTTGTCGTAGCGTGTCGCGAGGCGACGAAATTGTTTGAGCCGGTTGAAGAATCGCTCAACCAGGTTGCGCGCTTTGTACCGCTCCCGATCGAACTCGCGCGGCCTGAGTCGGTTGCTACGAGACGGGATGATGGCCTCAGCGCCCGTCTCGGTGATTGTTGCGATGAACACATCGCTGTCATATCCCTTGTCAGCGACGACTGCATCGGTCTTGATGGAATTGACCAGTGCCGGCCCTTGCGTAATGTCGGCTGCTTGGCCACCGGTGAGGATCAGGCGCAATGGATTGCCCAGGGCATCCACGCATGCATGAATCTTGGTAGTCAGCCCACCGCGCGAGCGGCCGATCGCCTGATCGCTACCGTTTTTTTTAACGCGCCGGCCGAGTGCTGGTGCGCACGGACTACCGTCGAGTCGATGAACAGCTCTTCCAGATCGGCCTCGCCCTGGAGCGCCTCGGCAACACGCGACCAAACGCCACTGGCTTCCCAGCGCGCAAAGCGCACATACACCGAATGCCAGTTCCCAAACCTGGGCGGCAGGTCACGCCAGGGGTTTCCAACCCGCGCCGTGTATAGTACCGCCTCGATGAACAATCGGTTATCCGCCGCTCGCCCACCCTTGTCGGTTGGCTTGCCCGGCAATAGCCCCGAAATCCGCGCCCACTGCGCATCGCTCAACATGTCCCGATCCATTGCTCACACGCAAATTCCACATGTAAACACAAATCAACTACTGTGAACAGACCCTAGAGATAACCGCCAGTTCATCAATGCTGTTTTCTGGATTATGCGCACAGGCGCACCGTGGCGGGATTTGCCGCCGGATTACGGGGATTGGAGCAATACGCACCGCCGCTTTATCCGCTGGCGCGACAAGGGCGTCTGGGAAAGATTACTGGAAGCCCTAATTGACGATCCGGATTATGAATGGCTTATGATTGACGCCAGCCATTGCAAGGTTCATCCCCATGCCGCCGGGGCCAAAGGCGGAAATCAGGATATGAGCCGTACAAAAGGGGGCTCAACACCAAGATACATCTGGCCGTGGATGCGCATGGTATGCCGGTCAGAGTTCTTATTACACAAGGTACCACAGCGGATTGCACGCAGGCTGATCGCCTGATCGAAGGACTTGATGCGGATTATTTGCTGGCGGATCGCGGCTATGACAGCAACGCAATTATTGAACAGGCAAGGAGACAGGGTATGGAAACCGTGATCCCCTCAAAGAAAAACCGCACAGCACAAAGGTTTTACGACAAAGAACTCTATAAATTGCGGCATCTTGTCGAAAACGCTTTCCTCCATCTCAAGAGATGGCGCGGCATCGCCACAAGATACGCCAAAAATACCGCCTCTTTCCTCGCCGCTGTGCAAATCAGATGTATCGCTCTCTGGACAAATATCTCGTGACTACACTATCTAGCGCATTTGCACGGCCGACCTATAAGTGGTCATTCTGTCAAAATCCGTCCAGGCATATACCGGATCAACCATGGAACTGGTGGGAATCATGAATGTCGCCATGTCCACGACTCCATACACCGTGCGCCCGATCGTATGCAGGACTCCCGCCACCACTCCGGCCGTCATGCCGTAGAGAGGCCCTTTCTCAAGACTGGCTATCTTTATGTTTTTCGGGATTTCCAGGACCGCTCCACCGGCATTGGCAGCGCCGGTAGCAAATTTTCCACCTGCATTTTCGAAATAATTGTCCGCCATGGCTGCATTGGGCAGCAAAAGGCATGAACCGGCCAGTATCCACAGTCCCATTCCCAGGTTTTTCATGATTGCCTCCAAATTGAATCGATTAAAGCAGGGCCAGTGTCCTATCAGGATGAAACTTCCTATGCTTTTCTTTCACCGGAATTACCCCACGTGCAGGAGATTTCAATCCCATATGTATCCTCTTCCTCCACCAAAGGAAAAATTGGCCTTGAGGATTATTCGATCCGAACCATGGGTTTGGCCAAAACCGATGCCGACAGTGCTTCGAACTTCACCGGGAGCGACAAAATGGACCACCGGCATTACGTAATGCTGCTGCTCGCGCAAGGGGTCGATATTTCTGACTCCGCCCGGGCCGCCGATGAACTGAATGCCATAGCGCAACCGCTTGTTTTTCTGATAGCTCAACTCAGTGAGGTAGCCAACCTCGAACAATTGCTCTTTCGCGCTTTCGCCTCGTATCACTTTTTCGAATGGAAAGTTGGCAATAACGATGAAAGGTCCGAAATCCTTTTGCAGCGTTGGTTTGAATT